>Ga0182747_1003039_pt1 | contig 11497 bp, 10 predicted proteins | sample eDN3rd30CBELigBY_FD_128526 | JGI IMG/M metagenome (GOLD analysis project Ga0182747, IMG submission 128526) | Enriched backyard soil microbial communities from Emeryville, California, USA - eDNA 3rd pass 30_C BE-Lig BY (version 2) (version 2) | ecosystem: Environmental > Terrestrial > Soil >...
TATATTTATTGAAGTGATGGATCAGAGTGAAAAAGGCTGAGGGACTGCCCTGAATTATTATCGTACAGCATTTATTAACTAGAATTTAGAGCAGGGCCGTATCCGGTTTCTGCTTCTTTTAATTTAACAAAAAGAAAAAGAATGTCTTTTTTGTAAAATAAGGAATGAACAAGTACCTATACTTTTTTACATAATATTAATAATGACTATATGAGATTACCATAGTGACTTAACATTTTTCTCATACAATTTTCTATGTAATAAACATACAAAAGGGAGATGAGGAAAAATGAAAAAAACAATGTTATTGGGGACGGGCCTTGCTTTTACTTTATTATTTAGTCCGTTTCAGCAGGCTTTTGCTGCCGAAACAACTGGGGAGTTACGAAAAATGGATACCGTTGCCCATCGCGGAGCATCAGGTTATGCGCCTGAAAACACCATTGCTGCTTTTGATAAAGGGGTAGACATGAAAGCAGATTATATTGAAATTGATGTTCAAAGAAGCAAGGATGGGAAATTGGTCATCATTCATGATACAAAGGTTGATAGAACAACAGATGGTACAGGGTATGTTAAAGACTTAACATTTGACCAGATCAGAAGTCTTGATGCAGGCAGCTGGAAAGGGGAACAATTTAAAGGGGAAAAGATTCCTGCATTTGATGAAATTCTTGACCGCTATCATGGGAAGATTGGTATTTTAATAGAATTGAAGGCACCTGAACTCTATCCTGGAATTGAAGAAATGGTAGCCCAAGAATTAAAAGACCGTAACTTGAATAAACCGCAAAATGAAAAAATCATTATTCAATCCTTTAATTTTGAATCCATGAAAAAAATAAATAGCCTGTTGCCTAAAGTACCGATTGGTGTCCTTACGTCGAATAGAGCGGACACATCTGAACAATCATTAAAGGAATTTGCTGCATACGCTGATTACTTTAACCCAAGCTACGGAATTGTAACGGAAGAATTAGTCAAGCAAGTACACGCAAACGGTATGAAAATACAATCCTGGACTGTGCGCAGTCATGAAGCTGCAGAATTTCTCTTAAAAATGAATGTAGATGGAATTATAACAGATTATCCTGATTTTGTGGATCCTAGGAACTAGAAAACCAATGTAAAAAGAGAGTCGAAAAGTGGGAACTTTTTGACTCTCTTTTTTGGGCTTATAAAAACAACAGATCCCTGAATGGGGATATTACATCCGAGTTTTTGTAGTGATTGAGGTGAAAAAGCTGCCCAGGATTGTTTTTTGTGCACCATGCAAACCACCAGACCTAAACTGAATAAAAGAAAGTCTTTTGAATGATATATTTTTTCTAATAGTAAACAGTAGGAAGTAAAGATAACTACAAATCACAGTTATCTTTACTCTTTTTTTGTAATTTATTTAGTAAACGTAACTAAAATATATAGTAAATATTACTGTATTATTGAAATGATTTAAAAATCTATTGTATGAAAGCGTGTTATCTGTTATATTATTAATATAAAGTTTAGTTAATTTAACTAAATTAAGGATGATGGTGAAAAAATGGCAACTATAAAAGATGTAGCCGAACATGCTAATGTTTCAACTGCAACGGTGTCAAGGATATTAAATAATGATCCAACGCTCTCTGTATCTGAGGATACTAGAAAAAAGGTTATTGAAATAGTTAATGAGTTAAACTATAAACCTTTGAGAAGAAAGAATGGAAAAGCAGATAAAAAAACAGAATCCAATAATATTGGACTGATCATGTTAAACGATGAAACTGTTGATCCATACTTTCAGTCAATCCGACTTGGAGTAGAAAGTATTTGTAATCAATATTCGCTTAATATCGTCGCTACCATGACGGTTGGAAAAAGTACCATTACATCAGAGAGTTTGAGTGGTCTAGACGGACTCATTGTCATTGGTGATGTGGATATTGAGGATTTAAAAGAAATTTACTATGAAAATGATAATATTGTTGCTGTCGATTATCTGCCTCGAGTGAATACAGTAGATGTTGTGATTTCTGATCTTGAAGGAGCAACAAACCAAGTATTGGAGTATTTAATAGATCTTGGTCATATTGATATCGCTTATTTAGGCGGAAAAGGAACGGTATTTGGAGTTAGCAGTAATAAAACCTTTGATAAAGTAGATACGCGAAAATGTGCTTTTGAAAAAATAATGAAAGAAAAAGGTTTTTATAATCCTGCCAATGTCTTAGAGGGTGATTGGGGACCGACAAGCGGCTATTCATTAACAAAGGAACTATTGGAAAGTGGACAACTTCCAAGCGCAATTGTCGTAGGAAGTGATCCAATGGCTTTAGGAGTACTTCGTGCTTTACATGAAGCGAATATCCAGGTTCCTAATGAAGTATCGGTGTTTAGCTTTGATGATATTGAGGCATCTGCTTATATGAATCCACGCCTTTCTACTGTAAAAATGCATGGGGATGAAATGGGTAGAACAGCAGTTAAATTGCTATATGACCGCTTACAGGGAAGAACAGTACCTCTCAAGGTGGTCCTTCCAACAGAGCTTATTTTTCGAGATAGTGTCAGTGCAAACAAACGATAAAAGTGTTATACAAATGGATTTGGTGAGGTTATAAATAGCTATTTGTATTCACACCCGAGTTCATTTATAAATAAAAAATTTTTAAAATTTGGAGGGGTTTTCTATGAAAAAATCAATCTCGTTAGTTGCAACTGGTATGATAGCGCTTTCTGTTCTTGCGGGATGTGGCAATAAGGAAGAAGCTTCAGGTGGTTCAAATGGAAAGGTGAAGATTGAGTTTTTAGAGTACAAATCTGAAGCAAAAGGTACATTTAGTGAATTAGCCAAAAAATTTGAAAAAGAAAACCCCAATATTGATATTGTTGTTACTAATCCACCAGATTCTGTAACAGTATTAAAAACGCGGGTAGCCAAACGTGATCTTCCTGATGTTATTGGAATGGGCGGGGATGTATCCTATGCAGAGATTTCAAAGGCAGGGGCTTTGAAAGATGTTTCGAAAGACAGTGCACTAAATGACATTCAGCCAGCGTATATTGACATGTTAAAGGATATTTCAAAACAGGACAAAGTATATGGAATTCCCTATGCGGCAAATGCAAATGCAGTAATTTATAATAAAACTATTTTCAAAGAATTAGGCATTGAAGTACCAACAACATGGGAAGAGTTTATCGCGGCCGCAGAAAAAGTAAAAGCTGCAGGGAAAATTCCATTTTATTTTACCTTTAAAGATGCTTGGACAGCCTTACCTGCTTACAATGTGCTGGCAGCAAACACACAGGGAGATGACTTCTTTAAAAAGTTAGATAAAGGAGATACAAAATTTGCTGAAGGGCACAAGGAAGCAGCTGAAAAGCTATTAACCTTGCTCAAATATGGCCATAAAGATCAGAATGGTAAAGCGTATAATGATGGAAACGTAGCCTTTGCAAAAGGTGAGTCTGCTATGTATCTCCAAGGTATTTGGGCGATTCCAGAAATTAAAAAAGCAAATCCAAACATTGAAGTAGGTGTATTCCCTTACCCAATTGGTGACTCAAAAGTTGTATCAGGTGTAGATTTATTACTTGCTCAATCTTCGACTACAGAGCATCCGAAAGAAGCTAAAAAGTTCATTGAATTTCTTTTAAGCGATGAAAATATGAAAGAATACCTTACACAGCAAAACGCCTTTTCAGCAAAAAAAGGTATCGTACAGGAAGCACCTGAGTTAGAAGGATTAAAAGCAAGCTTTGAAAAAGGTGCAGTCGTTGACTTCCCTGACCACTATGTACCAACTGCTGTAGCCCTTGATAAACAATTGCAAGTATTAACTCAGAAAAAAGATGCTAAGCAATACTTGAAAACCCTAGATACTGAATGGGAAAAAGTAGCCAACCGTAAATAATAATTTAATCATGGAGAAATTGGGAGAATCCTAATTTCTCCATCTTTATAAATAAAGGAGTGAAAGAAGTGAGTAAAGAAGAACTCACCTTAAAAAATGGGAGTATTCCTACTACTAGTAAAAAAGTAAAGAAGAAAACTATGAAACTCAAAAACGTACCTTTTTATTTAATGACCGTGCCTGCGCTTCTTCTTTTCGCTATTTTTCATACCTATCCAGCGCTTCAAGGCATTTATTATTCATTTACAAACTGGGACGGCTTAAGTTTCACTTACGACTTTGTTGGAATAAAAAATTACTTAAACCTTTTTAAAGACCTAAATATTCTAAACTCTTATTTATTTACGTTTAAATTTGCAATTATTTCGACCATTCTCGTAAATGTTTTAAGTCTCTTGATCGCGATAGGATTAAACGCAAAAATTAAAGGAAAGAACTTTTTTCGAGCAACATACTTCTTACCTAATGTGCTCGGAGTATTAATTGTAGGGTTTATTTTCAATTTTATTTTTTCAAATGTCATCCCAAATTTAGGAGATAAGTTAGATATTGGGTTCCTTTCTATCAATATTTTAGGCAGTGAGAAGTTTGCCTGGTTAGGAATCGTCATTGTAGCGGTATGGCAGGCATGTGCATTCAATGTGATTTTATATTTATCAGGTTTGCAAACCGTTCCATCTGAACTATATGAAGCATCGAGCCTTGATGGAGCCAATAAATGGCAGGAATTCTGGAAAATTACTTTCCCGATGATTGCGCCATTCTTTACTATCAATATGGTACTGTCGATGAAAAACTTCCTTATGGTCTTTGACCAGATTGTTGCTTTAACAGGTGGCGGACCAGGCCGTGCGACGGAATCGATTTCGCTATTAATTTATAAAGGCGGATTTCAGGGGGGAGAGTTCGCCTACCAATCAGCCAACTCCGTTATCTACTTTATTGTGATTGTTGTCATCTCTGTAATTCAAATTAAGGTACTTCAAAAAAGGGAGATGGATATGTAATGTTGAGACAAAAAACGAACTGGCCCGTTACCATTTTAATCGCTTTAGGGTCGTTATTCATACTTTTCCCGTTGTATATTGCCGTTTCCATTGCATTAAAAACACCGGACGAGATGGCGCAATCGGTACTTTCTCTTCCAACAGGCCTTCATTTTGAGAATTTTAGCAAGGCTATCGAAGCGACCAACTTTTTTGCCGCCTTCAAAAATAGTGCCTTGATTACGGTTGTTACGGTGGTTTTTACAATCTTAACAAATTCAATGGTCGCTTATGCGATTGCGAGAAATATGGATAAGAAATTTTTTAAAGGACTGTACTACTATTTTGTCAGTGCTATGTTTATCCCATTTCCGATTATTATGCTTCCGCTAGTAAAACAGACCGCAGCTTTTGGCATGGATAACCAAGGTGGACTAATCTTTTTATATATAGTCTATGGAGCTGCATTAAATATCTTTATTTACGCAGGTTACATCCGCTCGATTCCCAAGGAACTAGAGGAAGCAGCTATCGTAGACGGTTGCGGTACATGGGGAGTATTTTGGAAAGTGATTTTCCCGCTATTAACTCCAATTAATGCAACGGTTGGAATTTTAACATGTTTATGGGCTTGGAACGACTTTATGCTGCCGTTGATTATCTTGAATGATCCGGCTGATGCAACACTTCCATTAGTTCAATATATATTTCAGTCTGAGTTTGGCACTGACTTTAACTTAGCGTTCGCATCTTACTTATTAGCCCTTTCACCAATGGTGATTGTGTATATCTTTGCACAAAAATGGATAATTGGCGGGGTTGTAAAGGGTGCTATTAAATAGAACACCTTAGGAGTTGTATTTTTTTATGGGAATTCAATTTGATTCTAAAAATAAAACCTTTCATTTGCAGGCAAAAGATACTAGTTATGTAATGGAAATTGTTCGTGACGGATACTTGCTTCATCTATACTGGGGTAAAAAAATAAACAAATATCGTCATTCAAATCCATTACAGCTTTTAGACCGTGGTTTCTCTGGAAATCCGTATAAAGAAGACAGAACCTTTTCATTAGATACTCTTCCTCAGGAATATCCGCAGTATGGGAATACCGATTATCGGAAACCAGCATATCAAGTGCAGTTAGACAATGGTTCAACTGTATCGGATTTAAGGTATGCGTCCCATACGATTTTTAAAGGAAAGGCTCCGTTAGATGGGCTTCCTGCGACATATGTTGAAGACGAGGATGAGGCAGAAACGCTTGAAATTACTATGGAGGATAGCTTCATCGGCTTAAAAGTGATCTTAAGCTATACCGTTTTCGAGCAACTTAATGCCATTACGCGTTCGGTACGATTTATTAATGATGGAGCAGAGTCATTAAAGCTGTTAAGTGCTCAAAGTCTTAGCGTTGATTTTAGGGATGCCGATTTTGAGTTTTTACATCTGCATGGAGCGCATGTAAAGGAAAGGCATATTGAACGGCAGCAGTTGCGTCATGGCATCCAGTCCGTTGAAAGCACAAGAGGGGCAAGCAGCCATCAGCATAATCCGTTTATAGCTTTATTAAGGAAAGGGACAACGGAAGATACTGGCGAAGTATATGCTTTTAACTTTGTGTACAGCGGTAATTTCCTTGCACAGGCGGAAGTGGACCAATTTAATAATACAAGAGTCACAATGGGAATAAATCCTTTTGATTTTAGCTGGAAGCTTGCACCAGGTGAAGATTTTCAAACACCGGAAGCTGTTATGGTGTATTCATCAGAAGGTCTCGGAAGTATGTCAAGAACCTTTCATGAGTTGTACGGTTCCCGCCTTGTAAGAGGCGTTTTCCGGGATAAAGAGCGACCTGTTTTAGTAAACAACTGGGAAGCAACTTATTTTGATTTTACTGCTGAAAAGATTATGGATATTGCCGAAGTTGGCCGTGAATTAGGGATTGAATTATTTGTCTTAGATGACGGATGGTTTGGCAAGAGAAACAATGATACTACTTCGTTAGGTGATTGGTTCGTGGATCGCCAAAAGCTGCCCGAAGGCTTGGATAATCTCGCTCTTCGGGTCAAAGAAATGGGAATGGATTTTGGGCTTTGGTTTGAACCGGAGATGATTTCTGTTGATAGCGATCTATACCGAGAACATCCAGATTGGTGCTTGCATGTACCTGGACGAAATCGTTCGGAGAGCCGTAATCAGCTAATATTGGATTTTTCAAGGGAAGATGTTTGCTATGAAATGATTAAAAGAATTAGTAATATTTTAGCAAGTGTACCAATTTCCTATGTGAAATGGGATATGAACCGCCATATGACCGAAATCGGTTCGGCTGCTCTTCCTCCTGAAAGACAAAGAGAGACAGCGCACCGTTATATGCTGGGATTATATAAAGTGATGGAATCTATCACTTCTTCCTTCCCGCATGTTTTATTTGAAAGCTGCTCGGGTGGAGGAGGCAGATTTGATCCGGGAATGCTCTATTACATGCCGCAAACATGGACAAGTGACAATACAGATGCAGTCTCACGGCTAAAGATTCAATACGGCACGAGTCTTGTTTACCCGATCGTTACCATAGGTGCACATGTATCGGCGGTACCAAACCATCAGGTTCATCGAAGTCCTTCTTTAGAAATGCGCGGAGATGTTGCAATGTCTGGAAATTTAGGCTATGAGCTTGATTTAACCAAACTAACTGAAGATGAAAAGGAAATCGTCAAAAAGCAAATTTCCCACTATAAGGAAATTCGCCAATTAATTCAGTTTGGTGATTTTTATCGATTGCAAAGTCCTTTTGATGGAAATGAAACGGCATGGCTTTTCACGACTAAGGACAAGACAGAAGCAATCGTATACTATTTCCGGGTTTTGGCTGAGCCAGCTGCACCAACAACAGTATTAAGACTGAAGGGAATCGATATTACGAAACAATATCAAGTTGTCGGTAGTGAAAAGGTATTTGGCGGGGATGAACTTTCTTATGTTGGACTCTCTATACCGGTAGAAATAAAGGGAGACTTCCAAAGCTTTGTTTGGCATTTGAAGGAGTTATAGAATAATAGATGACTAGTAAAAGATAACGATGAAAAGCAATTGAATTTAATCGCTTCATCGTTTTTCTTTTTGCTGATAAAAAAGTGAGGGATATTCATGGTACAGGAACATCAACAACGTTTGGCAAAAGCACAGGCTACTATTCAGGAGGCAAGTAAAAACGTAAAAAATACTCCATTTCGCCTTGGCTATCATATTATGGCTCCAGCAAACTGGATTAATGACCCTAATGGAGTAATTCAGTGGAACGGGGAGTACCACGTGTTCTTCCAGCATCATCCATACAGCGCAAAAGGCGGTCCGATTCACTGGGGACATGTGAAAAGTAAGGACTTGGTGTATTGGGAGCATCTCCCGATAGCATTGGCCCCAGGTGAAGAGTATGACAAAAGTGGATGTTTTTCCGGCAGTGCAGTTGACAATAATGGAAAATTAACATTGATTTACACTGGCCACGTTACCTTGAACGAGGAAACAGATGAATTTATCGAATATCAGTGCATTGCGGAAAGTATCGATGGTGTCCATTTTGAAAAACATTCAAGCAATCCTGTGATTGCGGAACCTCCTAGCGAAGGCTCGCCCCATTTTCGTGATCCAAAGGTCTGGAAGCAAGAGGATAAATGGTATATGGTAATCGGAAGTCAAAAGGATAACCTCGGAAGAGTCGTTTTATATGAATCTAACGATTTAATTTCTTGGGAATATCAAGGTGTCTTAGCAGAGAGTACAGGCAAACTTGGTTATATGTTTGAATGTCCTGATTTCATTGAATTGGACGGAAAACATATTCTTCTCTTTTCACCACAGGGAGTTGAACCTGAGGGAGATCAATACCAGAACTTATACCAAAATGGTTGTTTAATTGGGGAGTTTGATTATAATTCTAAGAAATTCTCTCACGGTGAATTTTTGGAATTGGATAAAGGGTTCGATTTTTATGCAGGTCAATCTTTTCTAGATGACAAAGGAAGAAGAATTGTGATTGGTTGGATGGATATGTGGGAATCACATATGCCCGAGCAAGAGCACGGTTGGGCAGGAGCATTGACCATCCCTCGTGAATTGAAATTCAATGAAAATGGCAACTTATCTATGGTCCCTATTGAAGAGTTGCTGAAGATACGGAATGAATACATTTATGTACCAGAAACCACCATTTCAGAGAAAATAATTTTGAAACAAATTCAGGGTGAATGCCTAGAAATTATTGCTGAGTTTTCTCTGAAGGAATGTTCTGCTGAAAAGTTTGGTATCCGTGTTCGATGTTCCCAGGATGGGCGAGAAAAAACTTCTGTAATATATGATGTAAAAGAAGATAAAATTTGTGTTGACCGCAATTACTCGGGTAAAGGAGAAGGCGGAATAAGAACAAGCGTTGTACCTGGAAACCATGAATCTATTAAACTCCACCTATTTATTGACAGGTCATCATTGGAGTTGTTTGTAAATAATGGAGAAACAGTAATGACATCACGCATTTATCCTGACCCGTTAAGTACTTCTGTAGAATTATTTAGTGAGGGAGGAGCAGCCAAATTAATTAAATTAGAATCATGGACATTAAAGGATATATGGCTTTAAGGAGACAAAAGAATGCAACAACTCATACCAATTTTCGGCTATGCTGCAGCTATTTTAACCACCCTTTCATTCCTGCCACAGGCAATTAAAACTATTAAAGAGAAAAATACCGAAGGAATATCCTTAGTCATGTACAGTTTGTTCACAAGTGGAGTTTTTCTGTGGCTGGTGTATGGGCTATTTGTGAAAGATATTCCAATCATTGTTGCTAACTCTATTACGTTAATTTTAGCTGTAACGATATTAGTGTTAAAAATTAAATATAGTGCAATTGCAAAGTAAAAAAAGTTGTGGTATCCGCTTGTGATGGGGATACCACTTTTTTTGATAAATATTTATTTACTTCCCCCATTTCATCGACACTTTTAACGTGCAGCAACTTTCAGGATTGTTTGGATGCGGTGAAGCGTAGAGTTCGAATTGGACGCCAGATGGTGTAAAGCTAGTTTCAACAGGTACTTTTAATCCAACGGAACTAATTAAATGATCAACTTCCGCTTTTTTCCCTTGCTGGGCTGCACTCATCATTTTCCGAGCGAAGCCAACGTCCCCTAAGCGATCTAACAAAATACTCCCTTGGTCCATTAATAGTCGAAATGACTTGACGGAGCCCTCAAATATTTTTACATCTACTGGCGGATAACTCCTTGGATACGGGTGAAATACGATGTGAGGCGGGTATGCAGACAATGGAGGGTAGATTGGATATTGGCAGGGATAGTAATACATGGTAACTCTCCTTCCATATTTAAAACGCAAGCCAGAATAAGATATGATATTTTTCGGATTATGGTTCCTTTAAGCAATAAAATAAAAAAACGCATGAATTCACACATCCACGCGCTTTTGAAACTTAACGGATTGTAATATCGCCGCTTGACACATCCAGGTCTATTTTGTATTTACCAGAGCCATGAATTCCTTCGATGCTTCTTTTCTTAATGTTTTTTGATGTCAATGGCAGTTCACAAATGATATCCCCACTGGCAACGTCTCCGTCTAAGGTGAAATCCGCATTGTTAGGAAGGTCTAACTTTACATCTCCGGAACTGACTTCAATATCAATTGAATCTGTCAGTTGATCTACTTGAAAATCAAGTTCCCCAGAGGAAACATTCGCTTGAATGGCACCGGTATATTCCTTCACATCCAGGCTGCCAGAACTTACATCAAACGATCCAGTTTCTGTTTGTAGTGATTTAATATCTACATCTCCTGACGCTACATTTTGTTCAAAATGGTTGATGTTCATGTTCTTTAGATCCATATTGCCTGAACCAATATCAACCGTTAATTCATCAAGATTTATCGGGTTATTTTTGGATTTTCCTGAAAAACTTACATTACCCGAACCTAAACTGATGCGCATGTCACGGTGATAATCTTCTGGGATATAGATTGTTAATTTCTTCTTTTTTGAGAAAGGAGACCAATCAAACCAACCAAATCCCTTATGTTTAACTGAAACTTCAATGGCGTCGCCGTGCTCTCGAACGGTTAGTTTATCTTTGCCGTTATAGATGGCTTTCACATCTTTCCGATCCTCTGGAATAATTGTGGTACTTACACTGGAAATATTCACTTCAATGACATCAATATCCTCTGTCACTGTTGCTTGGGTAGTATTCTTCCCTGAATTACTAAACCAATCGAATGTAGCTGATTGATTGTAGATAATATATAATCCAGTGATGACTAATAACAGAATGACAATTCTTTTCATTTTTTCCATCCCCTTTTCTTACTTCTTCTAGTTAAGAATAAGAAATTCTCTCGCTATCCTCAATGAACCAGAGATTTATTTATGTCTAAGACTTGAGATGTATTGGGATTGAGCTTTTTGAGGGCAAAAAAAGTGACTCAAGCTTGAGCCACATTAATGCAAGTCCTTTACTTTATTCAAATATAATTGATTCTTTTTGTGCTTGGATTGAGATAGGAACTCCTCAAACGCACCAGATCCAAATAAAA
>Ga0182747_1003040_pt1 | contig 11497 bp, 12 predicted proteins | sample eDN3rd30CBELigBY_FD_128526 | JGI IMG/M metagenome (GOLD analysis project Ga0182747, IMG submission 128526) | Enriched backyard soil microbial communities from Emeryville, California, USA - eDNA 3rd pass 30_C BE-Lig BY (version 2) (version 2) | ecosystem: Environmental > Terrestrial > Soil >...
CATGGCCATCGAGCAGTTCATCGACAACGAAGTGAAGTCCAACGACGTGGTGCTGTTCATGAAGGGCACGCCGCAGTTTCCGCAGTGCGGCTTCTCCGGCCAGGTCGTGCAGATCCTCGACCATCTCGGCGTGCCGTACAAAGGCCTGAACGTGCTGGAGTCGATGGACCTGCGCGAGGGCATCAAGGCTTATTCGAACTGGCCGACCATTCCTCAGCTCTACATCAAGGGCGAGTTCGTCGGCGGCTGCGACATCATCCGCGAGATGTTCCAGGCCGGCGAATTGCAGCAGGCGCTCAAGGACGCCGGCGTCGCCACCGCCGCGCAGGCCTGATCACTCGTTCGTCGTTTTTCGTCAGAGCCGTTCATGACGCGTCGCCGTCGTGAGCGGCTTTGTCATGCGGCGGCGAAGCGGCAGGCGTTGTCTTTCTTCTCGACCATCCCGATGCCCGGATAGGGCAGGCGGAAGCCGATCAGCTTCGCTTTGTCGATGCCGGCGGTCTTGAGATTGTCCCACAGCTTGCCGGCGGTCGGCATGAAGCGGTCGCCCGAGTTCATGTCGATCAGAATGACGCCGTGCTTGAAACTGGTGAGCGGAGCCGCAAAAGCCGGCAAGGCCCGCGAGCAGCGTGCGGCGTGTCAGACACGGCGGGCTCCCCGCAGTGGCTGCACCCCAAATAACAAATCCCCCGCCTTTTGGGCGGGGGATCTGAAGTCTCGATGCTTAAGCGAAACGCTTAGCGCGAATAGTATTCGACGACCAGCGACGGCTGCATCTGAACCGGGAACGGCACGTCCGACGGCGCCGGCACGCGCGCGATCTGCGCGGTCATCTTGCCGGTATCGACGGCGATGTAGTCCGGCACGTCGCGCTCGGCCAACGCCTGCGCTTCGAGCACCAGGTTCATCTGCTTCGACTTCTCGCGGATTTCGACGACGTCGCCGACCTTGAGACGGTAGCTGGCGATGTTCACCTTGCGGCCGTTCACCTTGATGTGGCCGTGGTTGATGAACTGGCGGGCGGCGAACACGGTCGGCACGAACTTGGCGCGGTAGATGACCGCATCGAGGCGGCGCTCGAGCAGGCCGATCATGTTGGCGCCCGAGTCGCCCTTCATGCGGATGGCTTCGTCGTAGATGCCGCGGAACTGCTTCTCGGAGATGTTGCCGTAATAGCCGCGCAGCTTCTGCTTGGCCTTGAGCTGCACGCCGAAGTCGGAGAGCTTGCCCTTGCGGCGCTGGCCGTGCTGGCCGGGGCCGTATTCGCGGCGGTTCACCGGGGACTTCGGACGGCCCCAGATGTTCTCGCCCATGCGGCGGTCGATTTTATACTTGGATTCCAAACGCTTGGTCATCGCGTCCTCATAAAGACAGTGATTAAGGGGTTGAGGAAACGCGCCCTTCCTTTGTCCCGGGTTACCCCGGAACCGACAGACAAGTCCTTGAAGCGTAAGGGCTTGTCACGGGTCGCGAAACGCCAAACGGGCCGCAACCGGCCCGTGAGGTGGGCGCCTTGTACGGGGCGGGGCGGGGGATGTCAAACGGGGGCTGCGGCGGTCCGTCGCGGGGATTTCTGGGCGAACCAAGGCGGGGTTCGGCCGTTTTCGCTTGCGAGTTGGCGGCATCCGCACCATTTTGCCGCAGTCAGGCCGGGCCCCTCTGGCAGTCGTCAAGACTGCGATGTCGGACTGAAATCGACAGTGGGTCCGATGCGCCAGGATAAGCCAAACCACCGACCTGTTTCAGGTACGCCATGCCGGCCCGAGCCTCGTCTCGTGCTGCCGGTCGGCGGCCGGTGCGGCGATTCCAGGCGGCATCGGGCGTGTTGTCGAAGATTTCACACCCTACCGGAACGGAGCCTTTCGCGTGTTCGACCTCGCTCATTTATTGACGCCTGAATCCCTGACGGCCTTTGCCCAGGTCATCATGATCGACCTGGTGCTCGCCGGTGACAACGCCGTCATCATCGGCCTGGCCGCCGCCGGCCTGCCGCCCGACCAGCGCCGCAAGGCCATCATCGTCGGCATCATCGCCGCGACCGTGCTGCGTATCGCCTTTGCCGGCGTCGCCATCCAGCTCCTGCAGATCGTCGGCCTGTTGCTCGCCGGCGGCGTGCTGCTGCTCTGGGTGTGCTGGAAGATGTGGCGCGAACTGCGCACATCGCACGCGCACGAACAGGAGGCCCGGGAAGCGCTGGAGAATGCCGACCTCAACGCCGACGGCACCGTCGCCGGCGGCGCGCCGCGCAAGACCTTCGCCCAGGCCGCCTGGCAGATTCTCATCGCCGACGTGTCGATGTCGCTCGACAACGTGCTCGCTGTCGCCGGCGCCGCGCGCGACCATCCCGTCGCCCTGGCGTTCGGTCTGGTGCTCTCCATCCTGTTGATGGGCCTGGCCGCGAACTTCATCGCCGGTCTGCTCGTCAAGCACCGCTGGATCGCCTATGTCGGCCTCGCGATCATTCTCTATGTGGCGGGCGACATGATCTACCGCGGCGCGCTCGACGTGTGGCCGTTGGTGTTCGGCTAAAAGCCGAAGCCCCTGAGCGCCGCCTTGAGCGGCGCCGGGGGCTCACGGCCCGACGTGAAGAGGATTTGCGGCGGCGCTGTTTGCGCCGCCGTTTTCCATTCGTGCAGCAGGTCGGCGACGCGCCGCGCGATCGCCGGCGCCGGATCGATCCAGTCAACCGGCCACGGCGCCAGCGCGCGGAACCGCGCCGTCAGCAAGGGATAATGCGTGCAGGCCAGCACGACCGCGTCGGTGCGACGGTCTTCGGCATCGACGAAGCAGGGCGCGATCTCGGCGAAAATCTCGGCATCGGCCACCGGCATTCCCGACAGTTCAAGCTCGGCAATGGTGGCGAGCTTCGGCGAGCCGACCAGGATCACATCGCAGCCGGACGCGAATTCGCGGATCAGCGCGCGGGTGTATTCGCGCGACACGGTGGCCTGCGTGCCGAGCACGGCGATGCGCTTGCTGCGCGACTGCGCGCAGGCGGGCTTGATGGCCGGCACCGTGCCGACGAATGGCACGGTGTAGCGCTTGCGCAGCTCGGCGAGCGCAATGACCGACGCGGTGTTGCAGGCGATGACGACGAGGTCCGGTGCATGTCGCACAATGGCGTCGCCGATCACCGCGACGATACGCGCGATCAGACTGTCTTCCGGCTGATTGCCATAGGGAAAGCCGGCATCGTCCGCGACATAGACAAAGCGCGCATCGGGTCGCGCCGCCGCGACTTCGCGGAACACGGTGAGGCCGCCGACGCCGGAATCGAAGATCAGCACCACGGGCCCGGCGTTTTCTGAACGATCGTTAAGGTTGGACATGGCGACAATCGGCGTCAGGCCGGCGGTAATAGCGCAGGGAACGGCCCCGGCAGCCGTTCATTACCAAGAGACTAGGGGGCGAGAGTTTAGGATTCGGTACCAAAGATTGGATGCAGCCATGAAACTTCGAACACTCGCAATTGCCGCCGGCGCATTTCTGCTGTCGGGCGGTCTCGCCGCCGCGGCGACCGTCACCAACGATCTCAACCTCCGCTCGGGCCCGGGAACCGGCTATCGCGTCATCGGCACCATGCCGGCCGGCTCGTATGTCGACGTGATCGACTGTAGCGGTAGTTGGTGCCGCGTGAACTGGGGTGGGGCCGAGGGCTATGCCAGCGCCAGCTACCTCGCGGGCGGCGGTAGTCCCGTCTATGCACCCGCGCCGGTTTACGCCCCGCCGCCGGTGGTCAGCTTCGGATTTGGCTTCGGCAGCGGTCCGGGCTGGTACGGCGGCCCGCGTTACTACAGCGGTCCTCGCCACTATGGCCACCGCGGCGGCTGGCGTGGCGGCCACCGCGGCCATCACAGGCATCGCTAAGCGGCAACCGGCTGGCGCGCGCACACCGGCGCGCGCCGGTCAGGCTTCGCCGAACACGCGCCTGAAGATGGTGTCGACCTGCTTGAAGTGGTGACCGAGGTCGAAATTGTCCTCAAGTTCCTTGTCGCTCAGCGCCTTCCTCACGTCCGGATCGGCCTTGAGCAGGCCAAGGAAGTCATTGCTCTCGCCACCCCAGACCTTCATCGCGTTTCGCTGTACGAGGCGATAGGCGTCCTCGCGCGTCACGCCGGCCTTCGTCAGCGCGATGAGAATGCGCTGCGAGTGAATAAGGCCCGACAGCTTGTCGAGGTTCTTCTGCATGTTCTGCGGATAGATCAGCCACTTGTCGACCAGACCGGCGAGGCGCATCAGGCCGAAGTCGAGCGTGACGGTGGCATCCGGACCAATCATGCGCTCGACTGAAGAGTGCGAAATATCGCGCTCGTGCCACAGCGCCACGTTCTCCATTGCGGGCAAGGCATAGGCGCGCACCATGCGGGCAAGGCCGGTGATGTTCTCCGACAGCACCGGGTTGCGCTTGTGCGGCATCGCCGACGAACCCTTCTGCTTTTCGGAGAAGAACTCTTCGGCTTCCAGCACTTCGGTGCGCTGCAGGTGACGCACTTCGATAGCGAGGCGCTCCATCGACGAGGCGATGACGCCGAGCGTGGCAAAGAACATGGCGTGACGGTCGCGCGGGATAACCTGGGTCGAGACCGGCTCGACGGCGAGGCCCATCTGCTTGGCGACATATTCCTCAACGCGCGGGTCGACCTGCGCGAAGGTGCCGACGGCGCCGGAAATGGCACAAGTGGCGACTTCCTTGCGCGCAGCAATCAGGCGCTCGCGGCCACGCGCGAACTCGGCATAGGCCTGTGCCATCTTGAGGCCGAATGTTGTCGGCTCGGCATGAATGCCGTGCGAGCGGCCGACGGTCGGCGTCAGCTTGTGCTCGAAAGCGCGACGCTTGATGTGCGCGAGCAGCGTGTCGAGATCCTTGATCAGGATATCGGCGGCGCGGGTCAGCTGGACGTTGAAACAGGTATCGAGCACGTCGGACGAGGTCATGCCGGAGTGCATGTAGCGCGCTTCCGGACCGACGATCTCCGACACATGGGTCAGGAAGGCGATGACATCGTGCTTGACCTCGGCCTCGATGGCGTCGATGCGGGCGACGTCGAACTTGGCGTCCTTGCCCTTGGCCCAGATGGTCTCGGCGGCTTCCTTCGGAATGACGCCGAGGTTCGCCATCGCGGTGGCGGCATGCGCCTCGATCTCGAACCAGATCTTGAATTTCGTTTCCGGCGACCAGATCGCGGCCATCTCGGGACGGGAATAACGGGGGATCATGTTTGTTTACCGAACGTCATATTGAAGCCTGTCATCGCCGGGCTTGTCCCGGCGATCTCGCTTAGATGGGGCACTGCGTCCCTGATCGGGATGGCCGGGTCAAGCCCGGCCATGACAACGAGGGCATGAGCGACGAGCTTATGCCGCCTCGCCGCGGGCCAGGCTGCCGGCCTGACGGATCGCGGCGATGTTCTCTTTGTATTGGCCGCCCTTGAACACGGCGGAGCCGGCGACCAGCACATTGGCGCCGGCGCGCACGACGTCGGCGGCGTTGGCGGCGCTGACGCCACCGTCAACTTCGAGGTCGATCGGCCGCCCGCCGATCATGGCGCGGATGGCGCGGATCTTGTCGAGCTGCGACGGGATGAAAGCCTGGCCGCCGAAGCCTGGATTGACCGACATCACGAGGACGAGATCGACCATGTCGATGACACTCTCGATGGAGGAGGCGGGTGTGCCGGGGTTCATGACGACGCCGGCCTTCTTGCCGAGCGCGCGGATCGCCTGCAGCGAGCGGTGCAGATGCGGCCCGGCCTCGACATGGACGGTGATGACGTCGGCGCCGGCCTTGGCGAAGGCCTCGAGATAGGGGGCGGCCGGCGAGATCATCAGATGGACGTCGAACGGCTTCTTCGTGGCGCCGCGCACCGATTTCATGACGTCGGGGCCGAAGGAGATGTTCGGCACGAAATGGCCGTCCATGATGTCGACATGGATCCAGTCGGCGCCGGCGGCGTCGATGGCGCGGACCTCGTCGCCGAGCTTGGCGAAATCGGCGGCCAGGATCGACGGCGCGATGAGAAGCGGACGGGTCATGGGACGGCTTTCTCCGGGTGGGGTCCGGGTACCACGGCGGTCGGGACCGGGCAATTAGGGGCAGGTCAGGCGGCAAAGTCTGCCGGAAACAGCGGTGGTATGGGGCGACGGCCTGTGGATAAGCGACTGTCCTGACGTGGCATTTCCAATCTCCAGCCGCTGGCAGGGGAATTGCAAGTCGCAGAGCCCAAGGGCGCTTCTGCAATTGAGGAGTAACGTCGATGTCCTTCTCCGTGGGCTCGGCTGCGTCGAGCCCGCTGGCCCTTTGGCAGCAATTGCTGCAGACGGGCGGCGCGGGCACTAGCCAGAGCCAATCCTTCGACCCCCTTGCCAGTTTGATGCAAACCGACGCCGGTGACACCTCGTCGCCCGCGTCGTCGTCCGGCGCGTCGGCATCTTCAACGCCGCCCTTCGGACAGGGCATGATGGCGCAACTGATTGCGCTACAGCAGCAGGCCAGCGCGGCTACCGGCTCCGGCACGTCCGGGGCCGATCCGGGTGACGCCAAGTTCTTCGCCAAACTCGACACCAACGGCGATGGCTCCGTCAGTCAATCCGAGTTCGAGGCTGCCGCGAGCAAGCACGGCGTCTCGACCTCGATCGCCGACGCCGTGTTCGCCAAGATCGACGGTAACGGCGATGGCAATGTCAGCCAGAGCGAACTGGCGGCCGCCGATAAGGGCCGAGGTCATCATGGTCACCACCACGCCGCCGGCGGTACCGGGCGTGACGGCGACGCCGACGACCTGATGTCCGGCTCGGGCGCCGACGGTTCGACGACGCAGTCGGTGACCAATCCGGACGGCTCGACCACGACCACGATCACCTATGCCGACGGTTCGAAGGTCGACATGACATCGCCGGCCGCGGCGTCGACCGGCAATAACGGCTCGAACAACGCCGGCGCGAACGGCTCGTCGAACAAATCGAGCCTCAATCTGATCGAGCAGCTCATCAAGCTGCAATCGCAAGCGATCGGTGCCGCGACCTCGGCCTTATCGGTGGTAGCGTAACCAGCAGCCCGGCGGCCGATCCGTGCGCTCGCACCGGACCGGCTGCCGGTTACGTTTTTCGTCGTGGCAGCCGTTTCGCCAAGGGCTTGAGCAGCACCGGGAAGATATAGATCGGAAACTGGACCAGCGCGAAATAGAACCAGGCGAGGTCGGGCAGGGCCGAGCCCAGCGCGCCGATCACGGCGCCGAGATTGCGGAATCCGGCGAGGAAGCCGACCACCATGGCGCGGTCGAGCCCGGCGCGCATGAATAGCACCGCGGTGAGGCCGATGACCGATGCGGCGATTGCGACGATCACGCCGAGAAGCTTAAGCGCCAGCAGCGGATCGGCTGTGACGTGGCGCGTCACCGGCTCCATCGCCGCGATTGCAAAGATGAACACGGTAATCACATTGAGGCCGTCGATCATCTCGGTCTTTTGTTCGATCCGCTTCTGACCGACGGCGCGGCGAATGATGAACGCGATCAAACCAGAAGCGAAGAAGAACACGAACAGTTTGCTGCCAAGATCGAATGGCGTGAACAGCGAAGTGCCGAGGAACAGATAGCTGAACGCGACCGTGGTAACCGGCGACAGGATCGAGCAGGCAATCAGCGCCACCAGTGAAAAGCCGATATCGAGTCCCATCAGCGCGGCGAAGGCGACCGTCGAGGTGATCGGTGCGATGGCCGACTGCAGGATCATGATCGGAAACAGGTCTGGCGCGATCTCGCCAAGGCCGATCAGGCCGTAGAATGAACCGAGCAGGATGGGCACGGCGACCATGACCCAGAGGGCGGCTAAAACAACGATGCGCGGCGAGCGCAGAACCGGCCGCAGCGCCTCCGGGTCGGTGCGCAGATAGGAAAAAACCAGCAGCACAAACACCGTCGCGCCGAGATACGGCTTCACGTAGGCGGCAAGCTGCGGCACCGCGATGCCGAGTATAATGGACAGCGCGAGCGCGGTCGTTCCTTGCCGGCCGAGCCAGGCGAGCGCGGCCTGCGGCCAGCGTGCAATCGACATTTATCCCGTACTCCCGGCGAACCCGATTGTGATACCGCGCCCCGGCGCTCCGATCCATATCGGCGGGACAGGTTGCCTCTGCAAAAGTCGGGGTTGAACCGCGGCGGCGAAAGCGTCAAAAGAAGCAAAAGGCAGGCGGAAATCCATGGCACGCACAGATGTCATCGTTCTCGGGGCCGGCATTGTCGGCACCTCGATCGCGTTGCAGTTTGCAAAGCGCAACATCAGCGTGGCGCTGATCGAGCGCGCCGGGCTGGGCGAGCAGACGTCCTACGGCAATTCGGGCGTCATCGAAGGCTCGACCATCATGCCGCCGGCTTTTCCGAACGACTTCGGCGCACTGCTGCGGGTCGCGTTCAAGCAGGCCAGCGACGCCAATTATCACCTGAGTTTTCTGCCCTGGGCGGCGCCGTGGCTGCTGGCCTTCCGCGCCGCTTCGGCCCCGAAGGCCATTGAGCAGACCGCGCGCATCAACCGGCCGCTGTTCGCCCGCGCGGTGGCGGAGCATGAAGAACTGATGCTGGAATCCGGCGCCACGCAGTATCTGCGCCGCACCGGCTGGATCAAACTCTATCGCAGCGATGCGGCTTTTGCCGGCCTGGCGAAGGACCTGGAGCTCGCCCGCGAATTCGGCGTGCCGGTCGAGACCATGGATGCCGATGGTGCGCGCAAGCTCGAGCCGTCGCTCAATCCGGTGTTCAGGCATGCAGTGCACTGGCCGGCCTCGCCGACCTTGAGCGATCCGCTCGCGGTGACCAAAGCCTATGCCGCGCGGTTCACCGCGCTGGGCGGTTTTATCCTGAAAGGCGATGCGCTCAGCCTGCACCGTTCCGGCAGCAACTGGCGGGTCGAGACCGACGAGGGGCCGGTCGATGCTCCGGAAGTGGTCGTGGCGCTCGGGCCGTGGGCGCCTGATCTGCTGAAGAATTTCAATATCCGCCTGCCGATGGGCTTCAAGCGCGGTTATCACCGCCACTTCAAGACCGAGGACAGCGCGCCGCTGTCGCGACCGGTGGTCGACGTTCAGTACGGTTATCTCATCACGCCAATGCGGCAGGGCATTCGCGTCACCACCGGCGCGGAATTTGCCGCGCGCGATGCGGCATCAACGCCAGTGCAGTTCGACCGCTTCATGCCGAGGCTGAAGGAGCTGTACAGGATCGGCCCGCGCGCCGACGACCGGACCTGGCTCGGCGCCCGGCCGAGCTTCCCGGATTCACGGCCCGTCATTGGCCGTGCGCCGGGTCAGAAGGGCATGTGGCTGGCGATCGGCCATGCGCACTGGGGCCTGACGCTGGGCCCCGTCACCGGGCGACTGCTGGCGGAGATGATGCGCGGTGAGACGCCGTTCCTCGATCCGAAAGGCTTTGCCGCGGAGCGATTTCTCTAGAGCTGCGGCTTTCTTTATGCCGCTGAGGTTATCTCGCGGCAGGTATAGCGATCGCGGATGTGCTGGTTGAAATACGTGCCTTTCGAGCGCGCGGCACTGAACGCCCCGGCCACCGACGGGGGCACCAGATAATACTCGTACACGCGGCCGCTGACGAAGCTCACCGTCAGCCGGCTGTGCTCGATTTCATAAGCGATGGTCTTGACGACGCTGGATGGCATGACAGCCAACGCCGGCGCCGGCGAAATGGTTTCAGTATCAGCCGAAACGATCGCGCCAGGCCGGCACCGCGCCCTTGAAGGGCAGCGCCTTGGCCTCGTAAACGCCGCGCGCGGCAGCCCGGGCCATGACATTGGCGGCGACCATGCCGAGCTCGGCGAGCGCGTAATAGGGATCGTCCAGCTCCTTGTCGCCGGTGGCGGCCGAGAAAACCACGTCGCCGTCGAGCGGCGAATGAACCGGGTAGATGGCGCGCGCCAATCCGTCCTGCGCCATGACGGCGAGACGGTTGCACTGCGCCTTGCTGAGCTTGGCGTCGGTCGCGATCATCGCGATGGTGGTGTTCTCCTGCGGCCCGCCTTTGGCGCGGATGGCCAGATCGCTCTTGGAGAACTGCGGCGGCATGCCGCGGCCGCCGAACTCGCCATTCTGCTCGAAAGGCGCGGCCCAGAAATGCGGCCCGTCGCCGACCAGCGCGGTGCCGACGGCATTGATGACAACGATGGCGCCGACGGTGACGCCGCCGGGCGTCTTCGCCGAGGCCGAACCGACGCCGCCCTTGAAATTGACGGTGGTCGCGCCGAGGCCGGCGCCGACGCTGCCGAGCTTGAAATCGACCGACGCGGTGCGCGCGGCGTCATAACCGAACTCGCGGTAGGGCGGATAGCGGTCCCAGTTCTTGTCGCCGCCATTGAGCAGGTCGAACATGATGGCGCCCGGCACGATTGGCACGATCGCGTCGCCGATGCGGAAACCACGGCCCTTTTCGCGCAGGAAGGCCTGGGTGCCCGACGGCGCGTCGAGGCCGAAGGCCGAACCGCCGGACAGTACAATGGCGTCGGCATGTTCGAGCGTCTGCGCGGGATCGAGCAAAGAGGTCTCCCGCGTACCGGGGCCGCCGCCGCGGACATCGACCGCCGCCGTGACCGGCCGGTCGAACAGGATGACCGTGCTGCCTGACGCCAGCTTCTCGTCGTGGGCGTGGCCGACCCGAAGGCCGGCGACATCGGTGATGAGATTGCGCATGACCGAAGACCTCCTTGATTCCGATCACCCGCATATCACAACTCCGCAACTGCGGTAACGAGACCCTTGCCAGCGCCACATTGTCGGGCGCATATCGCGACCCATGCATGCCGACGTCTCCTATCTCGCCGCGCTGATCGCCGGTATCGTCTCCTTTCTGTCGCCCTGCGTCTTGCCGCTGGTGCCGCCCTATCTCGTTTATCTCGCCGGCACGTCGCTCGAGCGCTTCGAGGCGCGCGAAGCCGAGCCGCGCGTCAAGCGCGAGACGGTGCTGGCCGCGGTGCTGTTCGTGCTCGGCTTCTCGACGGTCTTCGTGGCGCTGGGCGCGAGCGCCAGTGTGCTCGGCGGGCTGATGCGCGCTTACGCACAGCCTTTGTCGATCGTCGCCGGCGTTCTCATTATCATCATGGGCCTGCATTTCCTCGGGCTGACGCCGATCGCCTGGCTGTACCGGCAGAAGCGCGCCAAGATCGTGCAACCGGTCGGGCTGTGGGGCGCTTATGTGATGGGGCTGGCTTTCGCCTTCGGCTGGACGCCCTGCATCGGTCCGATCCTCGCCGCCATTCTCGCGGTCGCCGCCTCGGAGCAGACGGTGACGAGAGGGGCAAGCCTGCTGGCGGTTTATTCGCTCGGCCTCGGCATCCCGTTCGTTGCCGCGGCTTTCGCGGTTGAGCCTTTTGCCGCGTTCATGGCGCGCTTTAAAAAATACATGCACCGCGTCGAGCAGGCGATGGGCGCGCTGCTGGTGCTGACCGGCATTGCGTTCCTGACCGGTACTATCAATTGGCTCAGCATCTGGCTGCTGGAGAC
>Ga0182747_1003043_pt1 | contig 11488 bp, 10 predicted proteins | sample eDN3rd30CBELigBY_FD_128526 | JGI IMG/M metagenome (GOLD analysis project Ga0182747, IMG submission 128526) | Enriched backyard soil microbial communities from Emeryville, California, USA - eDNA 3rd pass 30_C BE-Lig BY (version 2) (version 2) | ecosystem: Environmental > Terrestrial > Soil >...
AAATTTGGTAAAGATAACGGATTATCAAAAGGTAAAGGCGGATATGATTACGTTCAATCAAAATCAGATGCAGATTACGCTACCAACTTAAACACTCTTGCCCGTCAAGATTTTGATTTAGTATTTGGTATTGGATTTTTGATGCAAGGTGCTGTGGAAGAAATTTCTAAGCAGCAAAAGGATCATCACTTTGCAATTGTTGACTCTGAAGTCAAACAACCAAATGTTGCAAGCATTCTATTTAAAGAACAAGAAGCATCATTCCTTGCAGGAGTTGCAGCAGCAATGACAACTAAATCCAATAAAATTGGATTTATTGGTGGTATTGAAGGGGCAGTTATTGAACGTTTTGAAGCAGGCTTTGTAGCTGGTGTTAAAGCCGCAAAACCTGAAGCGACTGTTGACATTCAATATGCTGGTGCATTTGATAAAGCAGAGCTTGGACAATCGATTGCTTCGAAAATGTATTCTTCAGGCGATGATGTAGTTTTCCACGCTGCTGGTGGTACTGGTGTTGGTTTATTTAAAGAAGCTAATGACCTTAAGAAAAAAGATCCATCTCGTGAAATTTGGGCTATCGGAGTTGACAGTGACCAAGCAAACATGGGTCCAGATATTGTTTTAACTTCCGCTCTTAAACGCGTAGATAATGCGGTTTATGACGTTTCTACAAAAACGAAAGATGGTAACTTCCCTGGTGGGGAAGTGGCATTATACGGTCTTGCTGAAGACGGTGTTGGGTTAGCTCCAATCAATAGCAAAGCACCGAACAAGGCTGCAATTGAAGCATCTGTAAAAGATTGGACTGACAAAATTAAATCAGGTTCAGTGAAAGTTCCTGGTACTCGTGCAGAATTAAAGACTTTTAGCGCAAAATAATTTTTGTGGAATAAGCGGGAGAATTCTCGCTTATTCCAAACTATGGAATCCTAACTGAAGCGTGGAATAAATGTTCTACCTTTCATTTAAGATTTTATAAGGGAGTTAATCCCTGTTTTTTAAAAATCCTTAAAGGTCTGACCTCTTACTACTATTGGTCAAATTTTCCTTTTATCTTAACACAGGGAGTGAGAAAGATGGATTTTGTAATTGAAATGCTCAACATTCGTAAGGAATTTGGCGGTTTCGTTGCGAATGATAACATTACCCTTCAATTGAAGAAGGGCGAAATTCATGCATTACTTGGTGAAAATGGTGCAGGTAAATCCACTTTAATGAATGTACTTTTTGGTTTATACCAGCCGGAACAAGGAGAAATTCGGGTAAAAGGGAAACCAGTTAATATTTCTAACCCAAATATTGCTAATGATCTAGGGATCGGAATGGTTCACCAACACTTTATGCTTGTTGATACTTTTACTGTAACGGAAAATATTATTCTCGGCAGAGAAATCACCACAGGCGGTCGAATTGATCTTAAAAAGGCAGAAAAAGAGGTTCGTGAAATTTCAGAACGATATGGTTTGGCCGTTGACCCTCAAGCAAAAATTTCCGATATATCAGTTGGAATGCAGCAAAGGGTAGAAATTTTAAAAACGTTGTACCGAGGTGCTGAAATTGTCATTTTTGATGAACCATCAGCCGTACTAACCCCACAAGAAATAAAAGAACTTATGCAGATTATGAAAACGCTTATAAAAGAAGGAAAGTCGATTATATTAATCACTCATAAGTTAAAAGAGATTATGGAAGTTGCCGATCGGTGTACCGTCATACGCAAAGGTAAAGGAATTGGGACTGTAAATATTAGTGAAACAAACCCTAATGAACTTGCGAGCTTAATGGTTGGGCGTGAAGTCGTCTTCAAAACCGAGAAAACAGAAGCAAAACCCAAACAGGATGTATTACAGATTCAAGACTTACTAGTAAAAGATGCTCGCGGTATTAATGTTGTAAATGGTCTTAATCTAACCGTAAAAGCTGGGGAGATTGTTGGGATTGCGGGTGTTGATGGCAATGGACAATCAGAATTCATTGAGGCTATTACTGGTTTACGTAAGGCAGAAAGTGGCAGCGTGAAGTTAAATGGAAATGAACTTATTAATCATACTCCTAGAAAAATAACTGAGGCGGGTGTTGGTCATATTCCTCAGGACCGCCATAAACATGGACTTGTGTTAAATTTCCCAATCGGTGAGAACATGGTCTTACAAACGTATAATAAAAAGCCATATTCAAAAAATGGGATTCTAAATTTTAAAGAGATTTATAAAAAGGCAAAAACTTTAATTAGTGAGTTTGATGTCAGGACTCCAAGTGAGTACACCTTGGCTCGCGCTCTTTCTGGCGGTAACCAGCAAAAGGCCATTATTGGACGTGAGGTTGACCGTAATCCGGATTTATTAATTGCAGCACAGCCTACACGTGGATTAGATGTTGGAGCGATTGAATTTATTCATAAGCGTCTTATAGAGCAGCGTGATAATGGTAAAGCTGTTTTACTAATTTCATTTGAATTGGATGAAATATTAAACGTGAGTGACCGAATTGCTGTTATATATGAGGGGAAAATTGTTGCGGTAGTTAACCCAAGAGAAACTTCAGAACAAGAACTTGGCTTATTGATGGCTGGGTCAAATAGAAAGGAAGCGGGTGAACACGCCAATGCTTAAAAGCTTTAAAAGTATTTTAACACCTATTATTGCCGTTTTATTGGGGATAATTGTTGGAACTATTATTATGATCATCAGCGGTTATGATGCACTCGCAGCATTCACAGCATTATGGAACGGGGCTTTTGGTGATTCTTATTATCTAGGAGAAGTAATTAGACAGTTTACTCCTTATATTCTTGCAGGATTAGCTGTAGCATTTGCTTTCCGTGTCGGCCTGTTTAATATTGGAGTAGAGGGACAATTTTTAGTTGGCTGGCTAGCCGCAGTATGGGTGGGGGTTGCTTTCGATCTCCCGAAAATTATCCATTTACCATTAGCTATTATAGCAGCTATGGTAGCAGGAGCCTTGTGGGCGTTCATCCCTGGCTTCTTAAAAGCTCGTTTTCGCGTTCATGAAGTAATTGTTACCATTATGATGAATTATGTTGCCTTACATGTTTCAAATTATTTTATAAAAAATATCATTACAGATAATAAAGATAAAACAGATATGATTAAAGAATCTGCCACATTAAGGTCTCCCTGGTTAGAGAGTTTAACTGATTATTCAAGACTTCACTGGGGTATTATCCTTGCCATTTTATCCTGTTTTGTTATGTGGTTCTTATTAGAACGGACAACTAGAGGATTTGAATTAAGATCAGTAGGTTTTAACCAACATGCTGCCCATTATGCAGGGATGAATGTTAATAAAAATATTATCCTCTCTATGGTTATTGCTGGTGCTTTTGCTGGTTTAGCAGGATCGATGGAAGGATTAGGAACTTTCGGCTACGCCACCGTTAAAGGCGGTTTTACAGGTGTTGGATTTGATGGGATTGCTGTTGCCCTGCTAGGTGGGAATACATCAATAGGTGTATTTTTCTCAGCCATATTATTTGGTGCACTAAAAGTGGGAGCATTAAATATGCCTCTCGAAGCGGGTGTTCCGAATGAATTAGTTGATATCATCATTGCCTTGATTGTATTCTTTGTTGCATCAAGTTATATTATTAGAATATTTCTTGACCGATTTAGTAAAAAGGAGGTGAAGTAAGTTGAGCTTAATGGAAATATTAATGATTGTTGTTCCATCCACTTTGTTATGGGCAGCTCCACTTGTCTTCACTGCATTAGGCGGTATTTTCTCTGAGCGTTCGGGAGTTGTAAATATTGGTCTTGAAGGATTAATGGTTATAGGTGCATTTACAGCTATTGTCTTTAACCTTACCTTCGTTCATTCGTTCGGAAGTTGGACACCTTGGATTGCAATTGTAGTTGCAATGGTTGCGGGTGCGATATTTTCAATGTTACATGCGGTAGCTGCGATTACATTCCGTGCTGACCATACTGTTTCTGGTGTTGCTATTAACTTACTTGCATCAGGCTTAACATTGTTTCTAGTGAAACTAATCTATGATAAAGGTGAAACAGATATTATCAGCAAAGGATTTAATAAAATTGATATCCCGGTTTTAAAAGATATTCCAGTTATTGGGAAAATATTTTTCCAAAATACGTATTGGACTTCATTCTTAGCAATCATTGTTGCCATTATCGTTTGGTACATTGTATTTAAAACACCATTTGGACTTCGCCTCCGTTCTGTTGGTGAACATCCAATGGCTGCTGATACAATGGGGATTAATGTTACAAAAATGCGTTATTTAGGTGTTATTCTTTCAGGAGCTTTTGGTGGTCTGGGTGGTGGAGTATATGCACAATCCATTACATCTAACTTCAGCCACTCAACAATCAGTGGTCAAGGTTTCATGGCACTAGCAGCAATGATTTTCGGGAAATGGCATCCACTTGGCGCACTTGGTGCTGCAATATTCTTTGGTTTTGCACAAAGTATCAGTATCATTGGATCAAGCTTACCTTTCTTAAAAGAAATTCCGAATGTGTACCTGTTAATTGCTCCTTATGTTTTAACAATATTAGCTTTAACTGGCTTCATCGGGCGTGCAGATGCACCTAAAGCATCTGGTACTCATTATATTAAAGGTAGTAGATAATTCATCTACTATACGGACGGAATCCTTGGTTATCTTGCCAGGGGTTCTTTTTTATGAGAGAAAAAGTGATATTGCTTGTATTGACCAACCCTGCCAAATTATAGTAATAAGTATAGGTTTTCTTTCAAAGGAAATGATATAAAGAAAAATGCTTACATATTGTAATGTATAACCTTTAACAGTTAAGGAGGAATGGATGTGGCAACAGCTGCAGAAAAAATAACAGAGCTTAATGGATATAGACTTCATGTGATCCCAACAGAAAAATATAAAACGAATACTTTAATCTGGAAAATGAAAGCCCCGCTTACAAAAGAAGATGTAACCAAACGAGCACTTCTTCCACAAGTATTGCAAAGCAGTTCAGCAAAATATTCTTCAACCACTGCACTTCGGTCTTATCTTGATGAGTTATATGGAGCGACACTTTTCGTTGATCTATCTAAAAAAGGTGAATACCATATCATGAGTTTTTCAATCGAAATTGCCAATGAAAAATTCTTAAGTGATCCAAGTCCATTATTAAGAAAAGGGTTTGAATTATTAGCAGAAATATTAACAAATCCAAACCTTAAAGGTAATGCTTTTGATCCAGGCACTGTAGAAAAAGAAAAGCGGACACAAAAACAAAGGATTCAATCCGTTTTTGATGATAAGATGCGCTACTCAAATGTACGCCTGATTCAAGAAATGTGTAAGGGGGAACCCTATGCTTTAGAAGTAAACGGGGATGCTGCCGATGTAGATGCCATAACTCCCGAGAATTTATTTGAATATTATCAAGACGCCTTTTTATCTGATGAAATGGATTTATATATTATCGGTGATGTTGATGAAGAAGAAGTGAAGCAATTTGCATCAGATCTATTAAAGTTTGAGGATAGAACACCGAAAAAATTAGTTCAAGAAAAGGTAACCTTGAATAGACAAGTTAATGAAGTGAAAGAGCAGCAAGATGTAAAACAAGGGAAATTAAACATTGGCTATCGCACAAACATTGTCTATGGTGATTCGGATTATTTTGCCTTGCAAGTGTTCAATGGAATATTTGGCGGGTTCTCTCATTCTAAATTATTTATAAATGTACGTGAAAAAGCAAGTCTTGCCTATTATGCAGCAAGCCGTCTTGAGAGTCATAAAGGCTTAATGATGGTTATGTCAGGAATTGATTTAAAAAATTATGATCAGGCAGTTGGAATTATACATGATCAATTAGAGGCGATGAGAAATGGTGATTTTACAGACCAAGAACTCGTCCAAACAAAAGCGGTTATTCAAAATCAAATCCTAGAGACCATAGATACATCAAGAGGGTTAACTGAAATTCTTTATCATAATGTTGTTGCCGATGCAAATATTAATCTTGATACATGGCTGAAAGAAATGCAAAATGTAACAAAAGAAGAAATCATCGCAGTCGCTAAAAAAATTGAAATCGATACCATCTACTTCTTAACAGGAACGGAGGCGGGCAAATAAATGGAGAAAATTAGTTTCGACCAACTTCAGGAAGAACTTTACCATGAAAAACTGGCCAATGGTCTAAATGTGTATATTTTACCGAAAAAAGGATTTAATAAAACCTTTGCTACCTTTACGACAAAGTATGGTTCTGTGGATAATACATTTGTTCCATTGGGAAAAGAAGAGTATGTTAAAGTTCCTGATGGAATTGCTCACTTTTTAGAGCATAAGCTGTTTGAAAAAGAAGATGGCGATGTTTTTCAACAATTTAGCCGCCAGGGAGCATCGGCTAATGCGTTTACATCCTTTACTCGAACAGCCTATTTATTTTCGAGTACGTCAGACGTAGAAAAAAATCTAGAAACCCTCATCGATTTTGTTCAGGAACCATATTTTTCAGAAAAAACAGTTGAAAAAGAAAAAGGGATAATTGGGCAGGAAATTACTATGTATGATGATAATGCGGATTGGCGTTTATACTTTGGATTGATTCAAAATCTTTACCAAAACCATCCGGTAAAGATTGATATCGCTGGAACAATTGAATCGATTTCCCATATTACTAAAGATTGGCTCTATGAATGCTATAACACCTTCTATCATCCGAGTAACATGTTATTATTTATTGTTGGCCCAGTAAACCCAGAAAGTTTCATGAATCAAGTTAAAGAGAATCAAGCGAAAAAGGAATACAAAGATATGCCTGAGATTCAGCGGAAATTTGAAAATGAACCGACAGAGGCAGCTGAAAAAAGACAGGTACTTGAAATGAATGTGCAAACATCAAAATGCTTACTTGGAATAAAAGCACTACATGTCGATCAAAGCGGAAATGAAATGTTAAAAAATGAATTAACCATGAATGTCCTATTGGATTTATTGTTTGGGAAAAGTTCGGAAAATTACAATCAACTCTATAATGATGGACTAATTGATGAAACCTTTTCTTTCGATTATACCCAAGAGCAGGGCTTTGGGTTTGCCATGATCGGCGGAGACACTGGAGAACCTGATAAATTAGCAGAAACTCTTCAAAAAATGCTTCTAGATGCTAAAAATCAAAATGTCTTTAATGAGGATCAACTAGAAAGAGCGAAGAGGAAAAAGATTGGTGCATTTTTGCGGGCGGTAAACTCACCAGAGTATATCGCCAATCAGTTTACGCGCTACGCATTTAATGATATGAATTTGTTTGATGTGGTTCCAACACTTGAAAAAATCACCCTAAACGATGTTCAGTCACTAGCGTCAGAAGTCATATCAGAAGACCGGTTTTCAGTATGTCAGGTAATTCCTAAGAAAAAATAAATACATGAAAGCGTCGATTAACCGGCGCTTTTTCTTCGTATTAGTCACAGTAAAAGAGAGTGGGAACAATAATGAAATATGTATTAATAACGGGTGCAAGTGGTGGAATCGGCCAAGCGATTGCATATAACCTGGCAGAAAAAGGCTATCATTTGTATCTGCATTACCATAAAAATACACAAGCAATAAAGGAATTAATAAATAATCTGGAGTCATACGGTGGGGAGTATATTCCGATTCAAGCAAATTTAGCTGATCCAAGTGGATATAAAAAGGTCAATTCAGAAATATTTTCATTAGATGCGATTATCCATTGCGGGGGCCAAAGTCAATATGGGCTTCTTGTTGATTTACAACAATCTGAAGCAGAAGCATTATTAAATGTTCATGTGTTAACGCCATTAATGCTGACAAAAGAGCTCCTTCCGAAATTGCTTGCTAAAGGAAACGGAAATATTGTGGTGATTACTTCGATTTGGGGGCAAACAGGAGCGGCTTGTGAAGTTGCATATTCTACGGTTAAGGGAGCGCAAATTGCATTCGTTAAGGCATTGAGTAAAGAAGTAGCCATGAATGGAATTCGTGTAAATGCCATTGCCCCTGGAGCTATATTGACACCAATGATGGAAGGTTTTACACCAGAAGAAGTAGATCAGCTTTCATACGAAATACCAATGGGCAAATTGGGGCAGCCGGAGGATATAGCGAGGGGTGTAGCATATTTACTTTCCGAAGATTCATCCTACATGACAGGACAAATCCTAGCAATAAATGGCGGGTGGTATACCTAAAATTTCAATGTAATCAATGTATAGTTCCCTCCTCTTCGTCACAAAATAATCTTGTACTAATAAAAGAGGAGGGAAATAACCATGTCTGTTTTAGATAACTGGAAACAATGGGAGGACTTCTTAGCCGATCGTCTTCATCATGCACAAAATGAAGGTATGAGCGATGGAGCCATTAGTAACCTTGCTTTTCAAATTGGTGATTATTTATCAAACCAAGTAGAACCAAAAAATGAACAGGAAAGAATTCTTGCTGATCTTTGGTCAGTTGCAGATAAAGAAGAACAACAGGCAATTGCAAATATAATGGTTAAATTGATTCAAAATAACGGCAGTCGTTAAAAGAGAGGAGGACTTTCTCCTCTCTTTTTGTATGCATTCTTGGAGAATCACTGTTAACGAGCGGAATATCTTTGTTTTTACTTTCATCTTCATCCAAAATCATTTATTATAGGGGTTAGATAAGAAATTGTAAAAAAAATGTCGAAACTTCTTTTGAGGAGGTTTATTGCTTGAAAAAAGAATGGTATTTAGAATATGAGATTCAGAAGAACCGACCAGGCCTATTAGGGGACATTTCATCCCTATTAGGAATGCTCTCTATTAACATTGTTACAATAAATGGTGTGGATGAAGGACGACGAGGATTACTCATTTTAGCAAAAGATGATGACCAAATTAAACGCCTTGAGTCAATTTTACATACGATGGACACAATAAAACTAATTAAACTTAGAGAACCCAAACTGCGTGACAGGCTTGCGGTAAGACATGGACGTTATATTCAAAGAGATGCGGACGATAAAAAAACCTTCCGTTTTGTAAGGGATGAACTTGGCTTATTAGTTGATTTTATGGCAGAATTATTTAAGCAGGAAGGCCATAAGTTGATTGGTATTCGCGGAATGCCTCGTGTAGGAAAAACAGAATCATTGGTGGCTGCAAGTGTTTGTGCAAATAAACGCTGGTTATTTGTGTCTTCCACTTTGTTAAAACAAACAATCCGTAATCAATTAATTGAAGATGAATATAACGAAAACAATCTATTTATTCTGGATGGAATTGTTTCTACCAGACGTGCTAATGAGCGTCATTGGCAGCTTGTTCGTGAAATCATGAGACTTCCGTCTGTAAAAGTCATCGAGCATCCTGATATTTTTGTTCAAAACTCAGAATATACACTTGACGATTTTGATTACATTATTGAGCTTAGGAATGACGCGGAAGAAGAGATTACATATGAGGTCGTTGATCAGCATAGTATGTTCTCCGGATCTGATTTTGGAGATTTTGATTTTTAATAAATTGGAAGGTGTTAACAGTTGACTGAATTAGGGAATCGACTAAAAGAAGCCCGATTAGCTAATGGATTAAGCTTGGATGATTTACAATCCATGACGAAAATTCAAAAGAGGTATTTAATTGGTATTGAAGAAGGGAATTATGCGAGCATGCCCGGGAATTTTTATGTTCGCGCATTTATTAAGCAGTATGCAGAGGCACTAAGTCTTGATCCTGATGAAATTTTTGAAACCTATAAAGGTGAAATTCCTGCAAGCTTAAATGACGAATTGCCACAGCAATTGTCCAGAGTGAAAACACATAAATCAATTTCAGAAAGCAATTCTAAAATTTTTGATATATTACCAAAGGTTTTAATCGGTGTTTTTGTAATTGGAGTTGCCAGCCTGTTATATTATTTTGTATATAAACATGCGGGTGATAATACGAACGAATCAATTAATAAGGAAAATGAACCGGTTAAAATTGTGAAATCGGAGAATCTTGAAAAAGAAAAAGCAGAAGAGAATAAGAAGGATGACATCCAACAAAAGAAAGATAATACAGAGCAGGAAGAGCAGCAAACAACTGTGGAAGAATCACCAAAACAAGAAATTACAGCCGTTCAAAGCAGCGGCAGGAATTCAACCTATGAATTAAAAAATGCAGACAAGTTTGTTGTGAAGTTGGTTTCTAAAGGGCAGACTTGGGTTAGTATTAAAAATGGAAAAGGGAAGTCCTTTTTCCAAGGATTATTAAAAACAGGCGGTACTGAAAGTCAAACAGAAGACTTATCAGCAGAGAGTGCGGCCGTTATTCGAGTGGGAAATGCCGCTGATACAGAAATCTATGTTAATGACCAAAAGCTCGAGTATGCAGTGCCAGCGACTGCAAATGTTCAGAACATAACGATCCAATATGTTCTGAAAAACGAATAGTCATCTGTTGATGACTATTTTTCGCTTTTAATATTAAAACGGAGGAAAACTATGAATATTCCGAATAGAATCACTGTATCAAGAATATTATTAATTCCAATATTCTTGATTATTATGCTTGCTCCTTTTGAATGGGGCGATATGCATCTGCTGGGGACAGACCTTCCCGTGACCCATTTTGTCGGTGCATTGATTTTTATTTTAGCCTCATCCACTGACTGGGTTGATGGGCATTATGCCCGAAAGTATAACCTGGTGACTAATATGGGGAAATTTCTCGACCCGCTTGCTGACAAATTATTGGTCTCGGCTGCATTGATTGTTCTCGTTGAATTGAATGATGTTTATGCACCTTCATGGATTGTGATTGTTATTATTAGCAGGGAGTTTGCGGTAACAGGATTACGTCTCTTACTTGCAGGAGAAGGAGAAGTGGTTGCGGCTAACATGCTTGGAAAAATTAAAACCTGGGCGCAAATTGTCGCTATTTCAGCACTTTTATTACATAATATTATTTTTGCAATGATTCCATTTCGTTTTGATATCGTGGCATTGTGGGTTGCATTAATTTTTACGATTTGGTCTGGATGGGATTATTTTGCAAAAAATAGTCATGTCCTTAAAAATTCAAAGTAAGCTTTACCAACTTAGAAGTAAAGGATGTTGATTACGATGAATGCTGAGATTATTGCAGTTGGTTCGGAGTTATTGCTCGGTCAAATTGTGAATACGAATGCACGTTTTTTGTCCCAGCAATTGGCGGACCTTGGGATTAATGTCTTTTATCATACGGTAGTTGGTGATAATCCTGATAGATTAGAATCGGCAATTGAAATAGCTGAGAAGCGTGCAGAACTTATAATCTTTACGGGTGGCCTTGGACCAACAAAGGATGATTTAACGAAGGAAACAATTGCGCGGCACCTTGGAAAAGAACTTGTGACCGATGAGGATGCATTAACTTCGATAGAATCATACTTTAAACGGACCCATCGCCCAATGACCGAAAATAACCGAAAACAGGCACTTGTATTAAGCGGTGCACATATTCTTCCAAATGATCATGGAATGGCTCCAGGAATGGTTGTTAAATCTAA
>Ga0182747_1003053_pt1 | contig 11473 bp, 9 predicted proteins | sample eDN3rd30CBELigBY_FD_128526 | JGI IMG/M metagenome (GOLD analysis project Ga0182747, IMG submission 128526) | Enriched backyard soil microbial communities from Emeryville, California, USA - eDNA 3rd pass 30_C BE-Lig BY (version 2) (version 2) | ecosystem: Environmental > Terrestrial > Soil >...
TAAATTTACACCTGGGAACTGCTACGGACTAATCGGTGCCAATGGTGCAGGAAAATCAACCTTTTTAAAAATTCTATCTGGTGAAATTGAAGCACAATCAGGAACTGTTCAGCTCGGACCTAATGAACGGATGGCTGTGTTAAAACAAAACCATTTCGAATATGAAGAGTATGAGGTCTTAAAGACGGTTATCATGGGTCATACGCGCCTGTATGAAGTCATGCAAGAAAAAGATGCAATCTATATGAAGGAAAACTTTACAGATGAAGACGGTATGAAGGCCGCTGAACTTGAAGGCGAATTCGCCGAATTAAACGGCTGGGAAGCTGAACCTGAAGCGGCCATCCTTTTAAAAGGTCTTGGTATTGGAGAAGATCTTCATTATAAAACAATGGCGGAATTGACAGGTTCTGAAAAAGTGAAGGTGTTGCTTGCACAGGCTTTATTCGGCAGACCTGACGTTTTACTACTGGACGAACCAACAAACCACTTAGACATTAAAGCAATCCAATGGCTTGAGGAATTCTTAATTAACTTTGAAAATACTGTAATTGTTGTTTCCCATGATCGTCATTTTTTAAATAAGGTATGTACACATATCGCTGATCTTGACTTTGGTAAAATTCAAATCTACGTGGGTAACTACGATTTTTGGTATGAATCAAGCCAATTAGCATCCAAGTTAACTTCCGACGCTAACAAGAAGAAAGAAGAAAAGATTAAAGAATTGCAAGCTTTCATCGCACGATTTAGTGCAAATGCATCTAAATCTAAACAAGCAACTTCAAGGAAAAAGTTACTGGACAAAATCACTCTCGATGATATCAGGCCTTCCTCGCGCCGGTACCCGTTTGTTGGCTTTACACCAGACCGCGAAATCGGAAATGATTTATTACATGTCGAAGGATTAACAAAAACCATTGATGGGGTTAAGGTCCTAGATAATATCAGTTTCTTTGTAAATAAGGGGGATAAAATTGCTCTTGTTGGTACAAACGAACTTGCAAAAACAACCCTTTTTAAAATTCTAATGGGTGAAATGGAAGCAGACAGTGGTACCTTTAAATGGGGAATTACCACTTCACAAGCTTATTTCCCTAAGGATAACTCTGAGTACTTTGAAAACAGCGACTTAAATCTCGTGGATTGGCTCCGTCAATTCTCACCTAAAGATGACAGTGAAAGCTTTTTACGTGGATTTTTAGGTAGAATGCTTTTCTCTGGTGAAGAGGTGCTTAAAAAGGCTAGTGTCCTTTCCGGAGGAGAAAAGGTTCGCTGCATGCTTTCTAAAATGATGTTAAACGGCGCAAATGTTCTTTTATTAGATGAACCAACCAACCATTTAGACTTAGAATCAATCACAGCATTGAATAACGGATTAATTAATTTTAAAGGTTCATTGCTCTTCGCTTCTCATGACCATCAGTTTATACAAACAATTGCTAATCGAATTTTTGAATTAACCCCAAATGGCTTAATGGATAAACAAATGAGCTATGATGAATATTTAGAAAATGATGAAATTCAAAAACAAGTAGTTGAAATGTATAAATAGGGATAAAAGGGTCACCTCGATTGAGGTGACCCTTTTTCATTAGCTTCTCTTTTGTTTTCTTCTAGATGAAGGTTCTGTTCTAGAACCTGTCTCAGTTGTTGTTGTTCCTTGTCCCTCCACTTGAGAGGAAGCCAAGCCTATCGTTGATGGATCCTTTTTACGTTTTCCCATATTTGTACACCTCCCCTATTAGTTTTTGGAGGATTAATGCTAGTTATTCCGAATAATTCAGATAAACTGAGGCAAGATAAACTAGAAGAGGAGGTGTTTTGTATGGCAAAAATTGGTGTAGAACAATCTCTTACACAAGTTCAACAAGTTCTGCGTGAAAAGGGACATGATGTAGTTGAATTAAAGCAGGAGTCGGACGCCCAGAATTGCGATTGTTGTGTTGTTACAGGACTAGATTCAAATGTAATGGGTATGCAGGATACCAGTACAAAGGGTTCTGTTATCGACGCAAACGGACTATCCGCTGACGAAGTATGTCAACAAGTTGAAAGCAGACTACAATAATTGATCCAAATTCAAAGACTAAAGGGTTTACTTTAGTCTTTTTTGTTTTCATCTTTTATGTATAATTCTATTTGCTATAATGCTATTCGCAACAATATTACACAAAAATAAGCCATGATAAGGCCTCACTTATCATAGCTTTTTCATTTTTCTAAAATTTCCTAGTAAGTTTATTTTTAAAACCAATTATAATCCCTATTAATGCAATAATTATTACACCATATATGAGATTAATATTGGATAACTGCTTTTCTTTTTGTTTCTTTTTAGAGGATGTTTCATTTTTCACTTCAACCTTAACAGGAACTGGTTCTTTGAATTTAAGTGGAACGAACTGAACTACTTGTCCATTAATATTACTTTTAATAGCAAGTACTCCCTGATTATTTAATACCCTTGTACTTCCTTTGGTGGATTCTGTAATTAAGGTATTTTTTTCCGGGAAGTATTCTTTATTGTCTAATTTATAAATATCACTTTGCAATAGTGTTGCATGTTGAAAGTTTTTAAATCCATAATTAAACAAGCTGGCCGTATCATCATATTTATCTCTTGGCAGTTCAGAGTTTAGAACCACAACAGTCAGCCTTATTTTCGGATTAGCTGCAGTAGTAGCCAATGTTTGTTTTGCTTTAACTGTATATCCTGTTTTCCCCCCAGTTACTCCTGGGTAGGCAAACTCCCCTTTCAGCATTTTATGGTGGGTCAGGATATTCGTTTTCCATGATTTCCCGTTCCACTTTAGCACTTTCGTTCCAAAGATTTCTGCAAAGACAGGATTCTTGATCGCATAATTAGTTATAATTCCCATATCCCTTGCCGTGGTATAATGGTTCTTATCAAACAAACCATTGGGATTGATAAAATGGGTGTGGTTAACACCTATAGTTGTTTTTAAATAGTTATTCAAATGCACAGCAAACTGTTCGACATTTCCATCTATGTGTTCTGCAATGGCTACAGCTGCATCATTACCTGAATTAACTAACATTCCCTGGATCAATTGCTTTAAAGTGATCTTTTCCCCTTCTTCTAAATAAACCCTTGTTCCATCTTGCCTCACAGCATTGGCACTAACCGTAACCATGCTATTCAAATTGCCCTTTTCAATCGCATAAATTGCTGTGGCTATTTTTGTTAGACTTGCAGGGTACATCTTTTTATCTGCATTTTTTGCATACAGAACAGCACCCGTATCAGAATCTAAAAGTATAGCCCCTTTACTTTTTAGGTTAGGTTGTCCATTATTAGCAGCTATCGGGCTTAAATGGTTCGAACAAACAAGTAGGATTACAAAGATAACGGATACAAATTTTTTCATTAAATAACACCCAACTTTTACATTATTTCCTATTAAATCTTAACAGATTGTATTGCAAAATAATAGATTAAATTAGGATATCTATTGGGAATCAATTACAGAAATAGAAAAATCGGCTGGTATCACACCAACCGAAAATTGGACTAGTTTCTTTTTTTTGATATAAGCATAGTAATTTGCGACATGATCATCGGTAATGATGATTTTCTCCGGTATGCCAAGTATTTGGGTTCCCAAATGTTTGTATATTTTTCTTTAAATTTACGCAGACCTTGGAAGTGGTAAAAAAAATGGCCATGCAGGAAAATTTGCGCAGCAATTTTCTCGCTTAAAAATGAGAATCTTGAGAGTCCTACATTTGCCAATGGTGCCATGCCCATATTGAAACGAGCATACCCTTGTTCTTTTGCCCAATCAAATAAACACAAAAAAAGAAAATCAATTGCACCTGATGCGGCTTCTGGTTTAAACCTCATTAAATCAACAGAAATCGTTTGATAATCATCATATACATGCATAATGCTCATAAAACCAAGAATCTGCTTTTGTTCATTTCTTACAATCGCAATTGGTGCCTTATTTAAATAATCCTCAGAAAAGAAACCTAGTGAAAAACCTTTTTCCTCTCTTCCTTGCAGCCATTCATTAGATATCTCTCTTAATTCTTCTAAAAGGTCTATTGAATGTGGAGGGGTTATAATCTCGTATGAATAATCAGCACGAACAAATTTATTTCGTAATGCACGCAACCCTTTCATTTTGGATCCTGATAAGGAAAAGTATTTCAAATCTACAAATGCCTCTTCACCTAACTTAAAAAAAGCAAAACCATGCCCATGCAGATAAGGAAGCATATCATCACTAACTTGATAAAAAACAGGCGTATAGCCATGTAAATCAGCAATTTCCTGAAACTCCTCTATTGCATTTGATATTTCGTCTTTTTCCCCTATGGGATCTCCAAGAATGACCAGCTTGTCTGCAAATTGCTGAAAGGAAATTAATACATTCTTTTTACTGTTCCAAAATATAAATTTATCATGTAAAAAGATTAAATGCGATAACACCTTACCTTGATACTTCGATAAATGGTCAACAATATCTTTTTCACGGTTTTCAGATCGCTCTAAAATCCAACTTTTCGGCAAACTGATTAAATATCCAAACATAAGAATGAATAGAGCGATAACAAGCCCAATTGCTGCACTCATAAATAAATCGTGATAATCAACTATTACATAGGGTAAAAGTTTGGGTGGTATTTCTATTTTAGAAATCGGTAAATTCAGATAACCAATTACGAGATACATTGATGTAATTACAAGAATAATTATTATATCAAAAATCGTTTTTCCCCAAGTTAACACATAACTCTCTCGATAAAATTGACCCTTTGACATCCGGAGCAACAAGGCGACAATAATTAAAAAGATCGCTTCTTCATAATCAATTCCTTTAAAGATAGAGAACAATGCGGCCAGTATTAAAGCGAACATCGTTAGCTCGTACGCTCGCTTAACACTATACTCAATTCCCCGGGATAAACCTAATAGTAAAAATCCAGCGGCAACAGATAATTGGTGCGAAACATTAATAATTGGAAAGGATAAAAGTTCTTGTGCAACCTTTAACCGGGACATAATTCCAGGCACACTAGCTGATAACAGCAGGATTAGACCAGAAAGGAAAACCAGCATGGTTAAAATGACATGACTTAATCTTTGTACCACGGCTTTAGGAAGATCATTCCAAGTTTGATTCCATTTTTTCCAATAAAGCTTAATAAAGAAAACTAGGCTAATAAAAAATGGGAGAAAGTAATAGCCAACCCGATAAAATAGTAATAATACAAGTACCTTTTCTTCAGAGAAATGTAAATCTTGCATCCCCCAAATAAATACCAAATCAAAAGAACCTAAGCCGCCTGGGATCATACTAATAATACCGGCACATGCAGCTACAATATAAACAGGAAAAAGATTTGCTGCAGAGATAGAAATTCCTAGAGTCCGGCATAAAATCCAAATGGCTAAAAATACTGCAAACCATTCGATAATGGATATCATAATTAGCTTCAAGGTACTATTGGCACTAACTAGCGATGGACTTCCTTTTCTTGATTTTAAGATATGTATAAATAAAAATAGTGGTAAATATAAACCAACACCCACAACTGCAAAATAGAGCCATTTTGTGTCAACAAACAACGGAAAGTTACGAAAATTGTTTGTGACGATCCATGATAGCACTGAAATACCAGTTAAATAAAATAATGATACGGATGCAATAACCCCTAAAAGTTTGCGCTTGTCCGGTTCGTGCTTATGAAAGAAATACGTCCGTAACATTGCCCCGATTATTCCACCAAAGCCAATTAAATTTGAAAACGAATTAGCAATAAATGATTGCTCTAATAAATCTCTGATTGGAACTTTTAATTTTAATATTCGTACTAGAACCACATCGTAAAGCAACATGGGTAAGACAGCTATAAAGGTGATAAATATTATAAATAGAAGGCGCCCCATATCAAGTTGACTTAGTTCTTCCTTAAGTAAGTCCATATTTATGTTTTGAGTAAATTTTTTGATTTCGACAATTGCAAAGATTAACAGGAACAATGGAAAAATAAATTTTAGCGCCTTTAATATTCTTTCTTTTCTAATCCCCAACAAGCTAACCACCTAATTATTTGCGAATTAATTAGCAACATCTAATTTACATAGAAACACATTTCCTGTTTTTACTATAAACTTTTCTAATAGAAAAACAAAGAAAAATTATCTCACTCTATAGGGTGTTACTACTTATTCTAGACATTTTTATTTATGTTCAACCATGTTTGAAGGTATAAGTGTTAACCAAAACAACTCAAATCTCACAAAAAAATAGACAAGTTTTCTCCCCCACTTAGCATAAGTATAAAGTAGGACAAATTTATGAGGGGGTACGAAATGAAATTTTTAGTCTTTAAAAAGGAAACACTTCTATTCTTTGTCGCAATAGGGGTTGTACTTTTCTCCCTGTCAGCCTGGTTCATGTTAAAAGCCGGGGATATAACTGTTTTTAATCAGCAATCGAAAGATATCCGTGAAATTCACATGGTTACTGCAGAATTCAGTACGAAAATGAAAAATGGAAAAGAAATGGAGGCTTATCGCTGGGATCCCGGGACAGTATTTTTAGAGAAAGGTGAAAAAGTAAGGTTATTTATTAGCGGAATCAACGGTGAAGAGCACCCCTTTTATATAGAAGGAACTAAAATAAAAGGGACCGTCAAAAAGGGCGAAGAAACAATTGTTCCCTTACAATTTGAAAAAGAAGGTACGTATCGGTTAATTTGTGAAGTCCATTCCGATCGCTCACATAATGGTCCAATGATTGCTTATATAGTAGTGGATTAAAACAGGGGATTCTTCTCCTGTTTTTTTTCATGATAAAAGAACTGCTGTTTCAATCTTTTTTAATGGTAACACCTTGTTTTTATAAATTTCTTCATATATAACAGTTTTGAAATTTACGAAGATAATTATAGTACAGTTTGGAAATTGATTCTATAAAACTATATTAACAATCTGATGACATTACTAATTATCCCCTTTAAATAGGACTTCACAAAACGTTAACAATTGTTACTAATATACGTGCCTTTTTTCACAAAAAACCTGTTATACTCGATTTATAGAAGAAACAACCAAACTGTTATATTGTTTTATAAAAAATATGAGGTGATTACTAATGGAACAATGGACTGGATTTACAAAAGGTGCTTGGTCAAAAGAAGTAAACGTTCGCGATTTTATCCTTAATAATTTTTCTCCTTTCGAAGGGGATGATTCATTTTTAGCAGGTCCTACAGAAGCTACCACTAAACTTTGGGCACAGGTAATGGAATTAACCAAACAAGAGCGCGAAAAGGGCGGCGTATTGGATATGGACACTGAAACCGTATCTACAATAACTTCCCATGGACCTGGTTACCTTAACGAAGACCTTGAAAAAATTGTTGGTGTACAAACCGATAAACCGTTTAATCGTTCCATGCAGCCATTTGGTGGGATCCGTATGGCGAAAGCAGCTTGTGAAGCTTATGGGTACCAATTAAACCCTGAAATTGAAAAAATCTTTACTGAGTTCCGTAAAACTCACAATCAAGGTGTTTTCGATGCCTACACAGATGAAATGATGCTTGCTCGTAAAGCTGCAATTATTACCGGTCTTCCTGATGCTTATGGACGCGGCCGCATTATTGGGGATTATCGCCGCGTTGCTCTCTACGGTGTTGATTTCTTAATCCAAGAAAAGCAAAAGGACCAAAAGAACACTAGCAAGGTAATGACTGAAGATAATATGCGCCTTCGTGAAGAACTTGCTGAACAAATTCGTGCATTAAAAGAACTAAAGGAAATGGCAAGCAGCTATGGATTTGATATTAGTCAACCAGCTAAAAATACGGCTGAAGCATTCCAATTTGTGTACTTTGGATACTTAGCAGCGATTAAGGAACAAAACGGTGCCGCGATGAGCCTTGGCCGCGTGTCAACATTCCTAGATATTTACGTAGAAAGAGATTTGAAAAACGGAACAGTAACCGAAGAAGAAGTACAAGAAATAGTCGACCACTTTATTATGAAGCTACGTCTTGTAAAATTTGCCCGCACACCAGATTATAATGAATTATTCAGTGGAGACCCTACATGGGTAACAGAATCAATCGGCGGTATGGCAAATGATGGTCGTTCCCTAGTAACGAAAAACTCATTCCGCTTCCTGCATACATTAGACAACTTAGGTGCTGCACCAGAACCAAACTTAACAGTTTTATGGTCACCGCAGTTACCCGAAAACTTTAAGAAATATTGTGCGAAAATGTCCATCAAAACTAGCTCGATTCAATATGAAAACGACGATATTATGCGCCCAGAATATGGGGATGACTATGGAATTGCTTGCTGTGTTTCAGCAATGGAAATTGGTAAGCAAATGCAGTTCTTTGGTGCCCGTGCTAACCTTGCAAAAGCACTCCTATACGCTATTAACGGCGGCGTAGATGAAAAATTAAAAATTCAAGTGGGACCACAATATCAGCCAATTACATCTGAAGTATTAAACTATGAAGAAGTCATGCAAAAATTCGATCTTGTGATGGAATGGCTTGCTGGTCTTTATATCAACACCTTAAATGTCATTCACTATATGCATGATAAATACAGCTATGAAAGAATTGAAATGGCCTTACACGACACTAAGATTCTTCGTACGATGGCAACAGGTATCGCTGGTCTTTCCGTTGTCGCTGATTCACTAAGTGCGATTAAATACGGTGAAGTCAAGGTAATCCGTGATGAAAATGGTCTGGCGGTTGATTTCGAAACAACTGGGGACTTCCCTAAATACGGAAACAACGATGACCGAGTCGATGCGATTGCTGTAGAAGTGCTTAAAACCTTTATGAAAAAGCTTCGTAAGCACCAAACTTACCGTGATTCTGTTCACACACTATCAATCTTAACGATTACATCTAACGTAGTCTACGGAAAGAAAACCGGTAATACACCTGATGGACGTCGTATGGGAGAACCATTTGCACCAGGTGCTAACCCGATGCACGGCCGTGACACAAAAGGAACACTAGCTTCACTATCTTCAGTTGCGAAGCTTCCATACAACTATGCGATGGATGGAATTTCAAATACCTTCTCAATCGTGCCTAAAGCATTAGGTAAAGAGGAAGAAAGCCAAACCCGTAACCTTGTATCAATCCTAGATGGATATGCTATTAAATCAGGTCATCACTTAAACGTTAACGTCTTTAATCGCGAAACATTAATTGATGCAATGGAACACCCAGAGCTTTACCCACAATTAACAATCCGTGTTTCTGGATATGCAGTTAACTTCATTAAATTAACAAAAGAACAACAGTTAGACGTTATTAATCGAACATTCCACGAATCACTATAATCAAGCCAACCGGGGCCCTTTTATTAGGTCCCTGGTAAACCAAGGGGGATCATTAACATGAACGGAAATATTCATTCAATCGAAACATTAGGTACAGTCGACGGACCAGGTATCCGCTATGTTATTTTTACACAAGGCTGCCTATTGCGGTGCCAGTTTTGCCATAATGCTGATACGTGGGAAATTGGCAGCGGCAAAGAAATGACTGTTTCCGATATCATGGATGATCTTATGTCCTATCTGCCTTTTATTCAGTCTTCTGGTGGTGGAATTACAGTGAGCGGTGGTGAACCCTTGCTGCAAATCCCTTTCTTAACAGAATTATTTAAGGAATGTAAAAAGAAAGGGATTCATACGACCATTGACTCTTCCGGTGGCTGCTTCTCTCATTCAAAGCTTTTTGTTGACCAATTAGAGGAATTGCTTCAGTATACTGATTTAATCCTATTGGATCTGAAACATATTAACCGGAAAAAACATATTCAATTAACGGGAATGGCTAATGATCATATTCTTGAATTTGCAACATTCTTATCCAATCATCATGTTCCTATCTGGGTTCGCCACGTGCTCGTTCCAACGATAACAGATGATCCTGATGATTTAACAAAACTTGGTGAATTTATTGGGACACTTAATAACGTCCAAAAGATTGAAATTCTTCCCTATCACAAACTCGGTGTTTATAAGTGGGAAGCACTCGGACATGAATATCAACTCCATTCTATTGAGCCGCCCACAGAGGAAAATGTGGAGTTTGCCTATAAAAAAATAACTGCACACTGGAATGCACCAATCCAAAAACACTGATTCGGTTTGAATCAGTGTTTTTAGATACTGTGCATAATTTGGAAACTTTAATACTTATCCTATAGGCCAATAAGTAAATATCTGCATAATCTGGCATTTTGGCAAGTATTAAATTGATTCTTTACCTTATCTCCTATATACTCATATCATTGACATTTAAGTGAGGTGATAATATTTGTTTCAATTGCTTATCGACAGTTCAGATATAAATGCCCTTAACGCTCTTTATGTAAGTATTTTTTTAGGAATTGCTTTAAAGTTATTATGGGCATGGAGTGTGGAATATTCTTTTGTTGGTTCCTTATCTGATCCAGCAAGGACAAATATTATTCACCCATTGGTACTTTATCTTAAGAAAAGTTGTTTAAATGGCAGCTTTATTCTGAAAAGAATTGTTATATATTTTCGTAGAAAAGAATATTCACAGGATGATTCTGAAGAACCTGTTTCCTCCCTTTTTTGTCCATAAAAATTAATAAACCATTCTAGGAGGAAATATGAAAAACAAACGATCTTCTATTATTTTTGTAACAATGTTAGCTTTAACGACTTTATTATTATCTGCATGTTCGTCCCAAACAAAAAGTGGAAACAACAATAGTGGATTTTTCCATACTTACTTTGTCGAACCTTTTTCAAATTTTATCCATTATTTAGCGGAACTTTTTAATGGAAATTATGGTTTGTCCATAATTCTTGTTACTCTGATTATAAGGCTTGCCCTAATGCCGCTTATGTTAAGGCAGTATAAAAATCAAATGGCAATGAAGGAAAAAATGGATGTGTTGAAGCCTGAAATGGATGTCATTCAGACTAAAATGAAAACCGAAAAGGATCCAAAGAAAAAGCAGGAACTTCAAGCAGAAATGATGGGACTTTATAAAAAGCATGGGGTTAATCCATTAAATATGGGCTGTCTTCCATTGCTAATCCAAATGCCTATTCTAACTGGTTTCTATTATGCGATTCGTGGTTCAGAAGAGATAAAAACTCATGAGTTTTTATGGTTCAGCCTAGGAAATCCTGACATCATTATTACGATTATTGCCGGGGTTATTTACTACTTCCAATTTAAAGTTTCTCAGTCAAATATGCCTTCCGCCCAGGCAGACCAAATGAAATATATGGGTTTACTCTCCCCATTAATGATTGTTATGTTTTCATTTAACGCACCCGCAGCCCTTCCTCTTTATTGGGTAGTCGGTGGTACGTTCCTGATTATTCAAACAATGATTAGTAAAAGTCTTTATCAAACCAATAAGACACCAAAAGTTCAAGTCAAACAAAAATAGTCAGATTGAAAAAGA
>Ga0182747_1003054_pt1 | contig 11473 bp, 10 predicted proteins | sample eDN3rd30CBELigBY_FD_128526 | JGI IMG/M metagenome (GOLD analysis project Ga0182747, IMG submission 128526) | Enriched backyard soil microbial communities from Emeryville, California, USA - eDNA 3rd pass 30_C BE-Lig BY (version 2) (version 2) | ecosystem: Environmental > Terrestrial > Soil >...
CCAGGATCGAAATGTCGGGTGAACGAGGGAAACCTCGGAGTCGATGGGTACTGCGGGATCGGTAACGATCATCGACCGGCTCCCTTCTTCCGGGAGGCATCAGTGCGATCGATGAGCAAGCGCATTGCCTTTTTCATCGCTTGTCCCCGGTGACTTATCGCGTTCTTTTGCTCGAAGCTGAGTTCGGCCATGGTTTTCCCCGAGGGAACGAGGAAAAGGGAATCGTATCCAAAACCGCCATCGCCCCGTTCCCGGGTGGCGATCTCACCCTCGCATATTCCTTCAGCCGTCACGACATCATCGGGATCGAAAGCAATCGCGATGACGGAGACGAACCGGGCACCGCGCCGCGCCGGCGGCACATCCTTCAGGGCGTCGAGCAACTTGACTCGATTCTGCTCGTCGGTGGCATGGTCTCCCGCATAGCGAGCGGTGTGTACACCAGGGGCTCCATCCAGGGCGTCGACCTCAAGTCCCGAATCGTCGGAAATGGCGATGAGACCGGTTTGGCTGGCCACGCTGTTTGCCTTGAGAATTGCATTTTCAGCGAATGTGCTTCCTGTTTCCTCAGGTAGCTCCGCCTGTACATCGCGCGCACTCTGCACCCGGAACGACGGGCCGAGTAAGTCGCGAAGTTCACGGAGCTTTCCTGCGTTCCCGCTCGCCAGGACGACTTCAATCGTGTCTTGGGATCGCGGCGCATTTGTCGAGCTGTTCAACATCGTCATGGTAGCAAGCTTCCAAAGATTGATTCCGCGGTGGAGGTTGTTTGACGGGCCACTTCTTCCACCGGGCAGTCGAGAAATCCAGCAAGGAATCGGGCGATGATCGGGACATTGGCAGGCGTATTACGGCGATCTTTCTGACGCGCTGGTACGAGATAGGGAGAATCCGTCTCCAGCACCATGCGACTTAGGGGGATGTCACGCAATTGCTCCCGTAGCGTTTCGGATTTCATACGCGTTGCCAAACCGCCGACACCAACATATGCGTCGTATTCGAGAATGAAGCGGGTGAGCCGCGCCGTGCCATCGAAAGAATGGAAGACCATTCGCGGAAGCACCTGCTGCCGTTCGAGTATGTCGAGCATCTGGGGCTCGGCATCACGCATATGAAATACCACAGGCAGATCAAGCTCACGCGCGAGATCAAGTTGCTCCACCAACGCCCGTTCCTGAATCTCCAGCGGAGCGTTGTCCCGGTAGAAATCCAGGCCAATCTCGCCAAGGCCCCGTGCCTTGGACACCACCAGGGCGTCAGCGAGTCGGCGTCGAACATCATCGTTCCATTCCCCGGCGTGCCCCGGGTGCACGCCAAGGATGTGGGCCATACCGGGGATTTCTGACGACATCCGCACTGCCGCGTTCCAATGGGTTGGCGAAAAACCAACCATGATCCAGGCAACCACACCGGCATCGCGGCTGGAACTCAACACGTCGTCCAGGTCATCACTGAAAGAAGGATCATCCAAATGGCAATGTGTATCGATCAAGAGCGATGCTGGCGTGGCTTCAGATGTCACAATGTTCCTGTCTATCGAACGGTAACGCTCTTGGCGAGGTTCCTTGGATAATCCGGATCAACATGCCGGTGTACTGCTACCGAATACGCGATCAATTGGGCGACGACAAGGTGGCTTAGCACCGTCGCCAAACCCGTTTCGGGGACCCGCAAGACGACAGAGCAATCCGAAGGTTCAAATTCCCCGATTCCAATCGTCATGCCGCCGCGGCTCATCACTTCCCGAGACGCAATTTTCGCGCCGTCACGCTCCTCCCGGCACGTCGCAAAAAGAAGACATGGCATTCCTTCCGAAACCAATGCCAACGGTCCGTGCTTGAGCTCTCCGGTCAGGAAAGCCTCCGCATGCACGTAGCTGCCTTCCTTGATTTTCAGCGCGGCCTCGAGTGCAATCTTGTGGCCAACACCCTTTCCTAATGTCAGTACATGATCGTGGACAGCGATGGCCCGTGCAACTTCGTGGACTCTTTCACAAGTCAGAAGACCCTCTATTTCCGTGACCGCCTGTTCAGTGGATGACCGAATATCCTCTGAGCTCATACTGCCAACCACCTGCAGCAATCGTGTCACCATCGCGAGCATGGATTTTGTGGCGAGCACACTTCGCTCGATCCCAGCCAGCAAGTTCACCCTGATATCGGCAAGCCCAGCCACGGTAGACGTTTCCGTATTGACCAATGTCCCGATAGTCGCGCCCCACGAGCGGCCGATCTGGATGGCATCGACAACATCGGCCGTCTCACCACTTTGGGTAAGCGCCAACATCAGGGTTTCATGGCCCATATTTCGTGTGTGGATGGCAATCTCCGAGGCTGGTATTGCATCAACCCATGTTCCAGGCAGGATCCGGGACAGCCATTCGGCGCCGAGCGCAGCCGCATAATAGGCCGATCCACATCCTGTCAGCACGAGGTGTCGATGATTCTGTATTGCCGATACCAGTCCCAAAACGTCCGCAGCACGATCGCAAAGGCCCCGGACGATCGCTGTCTGCTCGTGAATCTCCTTGATGGTGGCATGTGGAAAATCGCCGGTTGGCGAGGGCGCCTCACCAGACACCGTCGTCCATTCCGGGATGTACGCTTTCCCGTCGACGGCTGACGTCATGGTGATAACGTCGCCGTTCATCACGACAAGCACATTGTCAGGAACGATAGCGACTTCGTTCACCACTCCAGCAAGAGCAACCGGATCGGAAGCCAGGTGAAACGATCCCGCGTTCCGACCGATACGCAACGGGGAACGCGAGGTGATAGCCACGATCACATTGGTCGGGCGATGGGCGACGACGATGGCGTTCGAGCCCTGGAGGCGTCCAAACACATCGGCTACCGCGTCAACGGCGGTCAGACCTGCCTGAAGCCGCTCAGATACCATGTGAGCAACGATCTCGCTATCGGTTTCGGACTCGTATGTGACATGTGCAAGCTGGGCGCGGAGTTCGTTGATGTTCTCGATCACGCCATTGTGAACTACGCCAACCTGACGAAGTCGATCGAAGTGGGGGTGGGCATTTTGTGCTGTCACTCGCCCATGAGTTGCCCAGCGGGTGTGACCAATCAGCAATCCCGAGACAGGATTCGCCCCAATGTTATCCGGCACCCGTCCCGCATCTTTTCGATACGAGAATCTGGATCCGTCATCCCAGCCAATTCCCCAGGAGTCATACCCCCGGTACTCCATGGCCCGCAATATCCCGGAGGCCAACGGCGCCACGGAAACCGATGACCCGACGTACCCGTAAATTCCGCACATAATGATCCTGTCCTTTCCAGTGCGCGATATCCCAGGCATCGCCGGGAAAGCTGAAGCGCGCGAATGCGCACGACAATGCAGCTTCCAGCGTTGCTGGACATCGCCATTCCTGATTGAGAAAGGATCTGGTTCAGAGAGGTGTGGGCCCAAGGTCCACATTTCGCACGTTGACGATCGTTTGTCGGTTTGTTACCAAACCGGTTTGTCATCGTCATGACGACCGTGCCGCCGGGGAATTATCCGCCGAGTGTTTCGATGAATTCCCACCTCGTCAACCCGCAGACCTCACGCGGGTCCTGGCGCTATCGAACAAAAAACAAGTCCCTGAAATCACATCCTGCCGAAGCCTAATACATCGTCGGCCATCCGGGCAAAGACACGTATACTTGTTATCAGGTACGATGCCGCATTGTGAACCCACAATGCTAGCCTGGATGATTTTCCCAAATGAAGTATGGAGACAGCTGGTGATCGAGCGCTATACGCGTCCGGAAATGGGCGCGATTTGGTCGCAGGATCACAAGATCCAGCAATGGTTGGCGGTGGAAATCGCCGTATGCGAAGCATGGGCGCGCCGGGGACGTATTCCCGAGGACGCGATGGTGAAGATCCGGGGTGCATCCTGCGATCTGCAGCGCATGCTGGAGATCGAGCAGGAAACCGACCACGATGTCATCGCCTTCCTGCGGGCGACGGGGGAAACCGTTGGAGATGCTTCGCGGTTCATTCACCTTGGGTTGACCTCATCCGATGTGGTCGATACCGGGATGGCCATGCAGGCGCGCGATGCCGCGGATGTATTGTTGGCCGATCTCGATACCATCATCGAGACTGTTGGCCGCCGCGCGGTGGAGCACAAGGACACCATTACGATTGGCCGTTCGCATGGCATGCAGGCCGAACCCACGACGTTTGGCTTGAAGCTGGCAGTCTGGTACGACGAGTTACGCCGGCAACGTGAACGGCTCCGACTGGCACGCGAACATATCGCGGTAGGCCAGATTTCGGGAGCTGTAGGCACCCATGCCCACGTACCTCCCGCATTGGAGGAAGAAGTCTGTGCCGACCTTGGACTTGGTGTGGAGCTCGCATCCACCCAGGTAATCCAGCGGGACCGTCATGCATTTTTCCTCGCTGTACTGGCCGGAGTGGCAGGAACGCTCGAGAAAATGACAGTCGAGGTCCGGCATCTCCAGCGGAGTGAAGTGGGAGAGGCCGAGGAAGCGTTTGGCGAAGGCAACCAGGGATCTTCCGCCATGCCCCACAAGCGGAATCCTCACGAATCGGAACGCATTGCCGGTCTTGCTCGACTCGTGCGCGGATACGCTTCGGTTGGCTTCGAGAATGTCCCACTTTGGCATGAGCGTGATATCAGCCACAGTTCCGCCGAACGCGTCATCTTTCCGGATGCGTGCATTGTGCTCGATTTCATGCTCCACGACACCAATGACATCGTTGGCGACCTGGTGGTGTATCCGGACAGGATGCTGGCCAACCTCAACATGAGCGGTGGATTGATTTTCTCCCAACGTGTCCTGCTGGCGCTTGTCGATGGGGGAATGGACCGGCAGGATGCCTACCGGCTCGTTCAACATTATGCGCATTCGGCCGGCGACGTCGGCAAACCCTTCCGCGAACTGATTGCGGAAGATGCCGAGGTCCGGAAGCGAGTACCCGCGAAGGCACTCGACGCGCTTTTCGATCCGTGGGATCAACTTCAGCACATTGATGCGACCTTCAAGCGACTCGGTTTGATCGACGATGGAGGACGCGATGGAGAACAGTGATCCTCTGAACCTGACACATTACCCGTTGATTCGCAGTGGCAAGGTAAGGGACATCTACGACGCGGACGAGAATCTTCTGCTGGTCGCCAGCGACAGGTTATCTGCTTTCGATGTCGTCCTGCCCACGCAAATTCCTGACAAAGGGAAGCTTCTGACGCAGATCGCCGCCTGGTGGTTTGATCAGACCCGTCATCTCAATCCGAACCACCTTGTCTCGACTGATATTTCGTCGCTGGATCTCTCCGAGGTAGAACGCAAGGCGTTGCGGAGGCGGACAATGATTGGCCGCAAGGCGGACCGGATCGACATTGAATGCGTCGTCCGTGGGTACCTCGCGGGATCGGGTTTCAAGGAATACGCCGCATCTGGCACACTGGCGGGAGAGCCCTTGCCAGCCGGACTTCGTATCGGAGAAGCCCTGCCAGAACCCCGATTCACGCCAGCTATCAAGAATGATGACGGTCACGATGAGAATATCTCCCGCGCAAAATTGCGGGAGATCGTCGGCATGGACCTGGCAACCACGCTGGAAGAAACCAGTCTTCGGCTTTTCACGTTTGCCACAGAGCTTTCGGCGCAAGCGGGATTTGTCCTGGCGGACACCAAGTTTGAATTTGGCTGGATCGATCAGCGGCTGTGCCTCATCGATGAAATCCTGACTCCCGACAGTTCGCGGTACTGGGAGGCGTCCTCCGTTTCGCCAGGTTATGAACCTGCGAGTTTTGACAAGCAAATCATCCGGGACTGGCTGGAAACCCAACCCTGGGACAAGACCGCACCAGGGCCCGAGATCCCTCCGGGAATCGTGGCGCAGGCACGTCAACGATACGAAGATGTCCTGAATCGCTTGTCAGCGATCTCACTGTAGAGACAAACCGGCCGTTGCTGGCCTCAGGGTTGAGAAACACAACAGGTTAAGGAACAGGAGCAAGCTTTTGGCTACATCACTTCAACGCTGGATCATCGAGGCTGAAATCATGCCGAAGCAGGGCGTGAACGACCCCCAGGGCGATTCCGTCCTTTCGGGCCTCAAGCTGCTGGGATTCAGCGGGACAGAGCGAGTACGAGTGGGAAAGCTGATTCGATTCGACCTTCGGGCGGCAAGCCAGGATGACGCAAGAAACACCGCGAGGGAAATGTGCGAGCGTCTCCTCGCCAATCCGGTGATCGAGGAATTCGAACTTGCGGTGCACGCTGCGGGTGAAGAGGGATAGGGGAGGCTACGATGCACGTTGGAGTTATCTCCTTTCCCGGCAGTAATGGCGATCATGATGCGTTGAGTAACCTTGAAGCAGATCTCGGTGCATCGGTCCGGCGAATCGATTATCGGGAAACGTCGCTCGCGGGTTTGGACGCCGTCGTTCTTCCCGGTGGATTCTCCTATGGAGACGCGCTGCGTTGCGGTGCCATCGCCCGGTTCGCGCCGGTCATGGCCGAACTCCAAAAGGCAGCGCTTGACGGGATGCCGATCCTGGGCATCTGCAACGGTTTTCAGGTGCTTTGCGAGGCCCATATGCTGCCGGGAGCCTTGCTGCGGAACGAGACTTTGCGATTCCATTGTCACTGGACGCATATCCGCATCGAGCAAACAGGGACCCCATGGACGAATAATCTCGCTGCAGGCGATATCCTGAGACTTCCCGTGGCACATGGCGAAGGCGCCTTCTACACGGATGACGAACATTTGGCCCAACTGGAATCAGATGGCCAGATCGTGGCACGGTATTGCACGGAAGCAGGGGAGGTTACACCAGATGCAAATCCCAATGGCTCCGTGGCCAATATCGCTGCTGTTTGCAATGAACAGCGCAATGTCGTTGGGTTGATGCCGCATCCAGAACGGGCCACCAACGAACTCGTCGGGGGAGCGGACGGTTTGAGACTTCTCAAGTCTCTCCTGAACCAAACCGTCGTTCATTGATGGCGACTGAGTGACCAACATTCGCAGGAGTAGAGATATACATGTCACAGGAAGATTTCCAGAAACTCCTCAAACGGGTCCAGCAAGTCAACGATCTCGGGGGCGCTGCCGCGCTTCTCGGATGGGACCAGCGCACCCTGATGCCCGCCAAGGGCAGTCAACCTCGTGCTGAACGCCTGGCGACGCTTGCCGGGCTTATCCACCAAATCTTCACAAGCGATGAGACAGGTCAACTGATCGAAAACTCGGAAAGCTTCATCAACTCCGTTGACCGTGAATCGTTCGAGGCGTCATTGTGGCGAATCGTCAAACGTAACTACGACAAGCAAAAGCGGATACCGACCGAGCTTTCCGAAGACCTCCAACGCGCGGCCAATCTCGGTTACGACGCATGGGCGACTTCACGGGCAGCCTCGGATTACTCGCAATTCCGCGATGCCCTGAAGCGAAATATCGACCTTAACAAGCAGGTTGTCAGCATCCACCGGGAGGCCATGCCCGATGTGGACGATGATTACGATATCCTGCTTGACGACTACGAACCCGGGATGAAAACCTCGGATATCTCCCGCGTGTTTGACCGGCTGAAGGAAGCAACCATGCCGCTCGTGCAGCAGGTGGCTGAAAGCGGCGTCAACGGACGTGACACATTGGTGCACGTTCATTTCCCGACGGCAACCCAGGATGCGCTCGTGCGCAAGGTTGTGGGGCAACTTGGCTTCACGGAAGATGCCTGGCGTCTCGACACCACCGCCCATCCCTTTGCCTCATCCATGGCTATCAGTGATATCCGGATTACCACCAAGTTCGAGGAAGACTACTTCAACCCGTCTTTCTTTGGCACCATGCATGAGTTCGGTCATGGGCTGTATGAACGCCAGGTTGCGCCTTCCCTTGGCCGCACACCTCTGGCTCGCGGCGCATCCATGATGTGGCACGAGAGCCAAAGCCGGATGTGGGAGAACCTGGTAGGTCGGGGACGCCCATTCTGGACCTGGGCGATGCCAGTCGTCCAGGAGCATTTTCCCGAGCAATTCGGCGGCACATCTCCGGATGCCATGTACCAGGCAGTGAACGCCATGGGGCCGTCGTTCATCCGTATCGAAGCTGATGAACTGACCTACAATTTGCACATCATCATCCGGTTCGAACTGGAGCGGGATCTCTTCTCCGGAAAGGTCACCGTGGATGACCTGCCGGACGCCTGGAATGCCAAAATCAGGGAATACCTTGGCGTTGAGGTTCCCAACGATGCCCAGGGCGTCCTACAGGACGTCCACTGGGGTTCCGGATCGTTCGGTTACTTCCCGACGTATGCGCTGGGGAATGTACTCTCCGCCATGCTCTGGACCCGGATCCGCGATGAGAACCCGAACCTCGAGTCAGACTTCGAGAAGGGCGAGTTTGGAGGACTACGGACCTGGCTCGGTGAGAATATCCACCAGTACGGCAGCCAGTACTTGCCCATGGATTTGCTGGAAAAAGTTCTCGGGGTCCGGGAAATCGATGCGGAACCGTTGGTGAACTACCTGACAGCCAAGGTCAACGATCTTTACGGATAGCCTGGACGATCGGTCACCGGGGTGTGATTTCGGCGATAAGCATGCAGGACGCCAACTGGCGTCCTGCATGCTTTAAGATCGCACACGAATCCCATGTGCGATGTCAGCAGCGGGATCGCACTTCCACACCGGCAGCATTTTCGAGCGGTTGGACGATGGCCGTCATATCGTCTGCGCCAAGGTTTGCGTCGTGGGCACGGTCAAACACCTTGCGGGCTTCAGCACCGGTTGCGAGGGGAACACCCAGTTGAGCCGCCAGGTCCTCGATCAATCCCAGATCCTTGCGTAGCAAATCGACCGGCGTTCCGCCACCAAAATCCCGATCAACGATCATCGGCACGCCGCGGTCCAGCATACGGCTGGATCCAAAGCTGGTAGAGAGCACTTCATACATTTTGCCAGGATCGGCACCGGCCTTCACGCCAAGCACCAGTGCCTCCGCAACCGCCGCCATATTGATGCCGACCAGCAACTGGTTCGCAAGCTTCGCGACCGTCCCCGAGCCAGCCGGGCCGACCAGGTTCAGGTTTTGCCCGATTGCCTCAAGGACCGGTCGGGCAGTTTCCAGCGTCTCGGCCTCACCGCCAATCATCACCGTCAATGACGCTGCTTCGGCACCGGCCACACCACCGCTGACAGGAGCATCCAGGAATCCAACGCCCTTTTCGGCGAACTTCTCCGCAAGTTCACGGCTCAATCCGGGGTCGATCGTGCTAGTGTCAGCATAGACCTGACCCTGGCGGGCATGAGCCACCAATCCATCGTCCGAGAGATAAACAGCGCGGACACCAGCTGGATCGGGCAAACTCGTCAGGATGACATCCGCAGCCTCGGCCACGCCCTTAATGGATCCGCCATCGATCGCACCCGCCTTGACCAGCTCCCGCACCGGTTCCGGCGAACGACTATGGACCACCACGGGAAATCCCGCCTTGAGCAGATTCTCCGTCATGGGTTTCCCCATCTTGCCCGTGCCGATCAACCCAACCCTTACCGTATTTACCATCAATTGTGGTCCTTCCTGATATCAAAGGTGCTCCGATATACTCCGGGCATCGTATCAAAGTCAGGACCATTGGGCGTCAAATGTACGGAGATGCTTGTTAATCGCACAAGAAAGGTTATCCGCAAAGTAGGTTTTATCCCGCCAGATGGGGCTTCACCCTATCAGGGATTCCAGTAATCCGGGGAGGGATCGGAGCCGAGCCCCTGCATGTCCAGCGAGTCAATCAGATGGCGAAAGGCATCGGGAAGCGATGATGCGTGACCCGCTGTTGGCGACTCGTATGGACCAGGCGCAAACTCCAGGGCAGCCTCGGTCATCCAAAGCCGAGCTCCACCTCGTCTGGCAAGAGCCACACCATCGACAAACGCGGCTGGTATGGCGAAGCGGCCGTTGTGACTGACGACGTGCAACCGAGATCGTAAAATATGCGTCGCGTCCAGCATCAACTCTACCGATTCGAGTCGCGCATCAAGCCTTTCGATGAGGTCAGCGACCAGACCGTACACGCGAACACCAACGGTTTGTGGAGGGCTAATCGCCAGGGTTTGGGCTTCCTCAACCGAGATGGCAACAACCAGATGACGATCGTGCGTGTTGGTGTGGAGAACAATAAACGGGTGCCCATGGTCCGAGCACCACTGGATTTCCTTGCAGACAAACTCGGGCATCGTGTACCGGTCCTTTCCGATCCGAAGGAAGCCATGACGATCCCATTCGTTCCCTGGTCGTCCCGGCTTTCTAATTCCGACTATATCAATCGGAATTTATACACCCTAGACCAATGTGATTTTCATGTCAAGCATAAGATCAGATCATCACCCCGGAATGTCACGATTCGAGCGAGGGCGCCCGGACTATAGCCCGGGCGCCCTCGCCGCGCACACATTGCCTCACTCGCCAGAGGAGTCATCTATGGCTACATCGCTGGTTCCACAAGCTCATCCGCGCCATCCTTGGGGTGATGTGCTGCCGCCTGAGCGCCTTCGGAGGTGAGATCCACATCTGCCAATGGCGAAATGTATGACGTGCCATTACGTCGGGCTTCGAAATCGGCGCGAGCTGCCTGACGCAAGTCAGCGTCCGTCATCAGGTCAATGCCCAGGCGGGTCAGGATCGTTGCAGAGCCAAGAGCCGCCTTTGTCCCGATCGACATACCGCCGCAGGCCGTGACGGGCCAGGTGTGCAACCCAACACCCAAGGGGAACGAGGGATACAGGAAGGCAACAGTCGGCGTATTCCAGCTGACATCACCAAGATCACTTGATCCACCCACCGCCCGATCGGGAATCAACGGCAGCGGTTGAGGCACCAGGCCAAGTTCCGGTACGCCAAAATTACGTTGGCATTCCCTGGCAAATGCCTGCTCCTCGTCGGACCATGCCGGTACCCCGACATCCTGCAAATGCGAGAAGAGCCGTTCGACCAACGCCGTATTGGGCATGAGGTCGTAGAGTCCGAATGCGACGGTGAATTCTGCCCGGGTCTGGGTGCCCATGGCTGCGCCAGCGGCGAGTTCCCGTGCCCACGCGGTCGTAGCTTCCACCCCCGCCCGGTTTTGATCGCGGATGAACAGCACCAGTCGCGCGTAATCCGGAACGACATTGGGTGTCTCCCCGCCCGCCTCGACGACATAGTGGATGCGCACCGTTGGCTCGACATGCTCGCGCATAAGATTCAGCCCGTGACAGAACAGCTCCAACGCGTCGAGAGCGCTGCGACCATTCCATGGATCGACTCCGGCGTGAGCGGTTTTGCCAAAGAATTCGACACGAATGTTGTTGACGGCCGCCGTTCGCGCGAATCCCGTTGCGGCCACAGGAGCGGAATGCCAGGCCAAACAGGCATCCAGGTCGTCGAATAAACCGTCCCGAGCCATGAAGACCTTGGCGCCCGTCGTTTCCTCGGCGGCACAACCATAGAC
>Ga0182747_1003056_pt1 | contig 11468 bp, 8 predicted proteins | sample eDN3rd30CBELigBY_FD_128526 | JGI IMG/M metagenome (GOLD analysis project Ga0182747, IMG submission 128526) | Enriched backyard soil microbial communities from Emeryville, California, USA - eDNA 3rd pass 30_C BE-Lig BY (version 2) (version 2) | ecosystem: Environmental > Terrestrial > Soil >...
ATTTGTGAAGCGTCCATTGATTTCATAAAATAACCACTCCGTTTCCTTATTGATGTTAAATAATGTAACATCATCATAACTGTTTATTTATCCGAAAACAATGAATATTCAAACAAAAAAAGTTGTGCATATGCACAACTTTTCATTATTCCTTCAGAATATCCTCGATCATAAAGGCGAGTGAGATATTCGTTTTCGTAAAAGAATTGCTCAAATCAACGTCTAATAACGATTCGATTTTCTTAATTTTATAGAGAACGGTGTTGCGGTGAATAAACTCCCGGCGTCCAATATGTGATGTGCTCCCATCTTCTTCGAGAAAAACGCGGAGAAAGTGAACAAAATCTGTATCATGCAGCTTGTCATAACGGTAAAGACGCCCTAACATATCGTGATGGAATGTTTCTATAATATCTCGGTCTTGTACCCCCATAATGATTTTATAGGCCCCGATATCTTTATATTTACATAGTGATGGATTTTGATGTTGTTGGGATAGATGAATGACGGTAAGTGCTTCGTGGTAGCTTTTTGATAGATTGGTAATGTGTTTATAGAAATTTCCTATACCAATGACTAGTTTTGTTTTCGAATTCTCTTTATTAACTCGGGTATAAATACTCTCTACTGTTTTTAAGAAAGGGATATTAGGTGTTTGTACATTTGAACGGCTGACCATATAAATCATTTGGTTTTGATACACGGTTGATAAGAAATGCTTATATCTATTGGTAAATGCACTTTCGATGGCATTTGTAAATGTTGTAATGGGACGCTTTGTATTAGTAGCAGTGCACACGATAATTCCTAATTCCGCATCTTTTTTGTAGCCTAGCTGTGCTAGTTCATATGCAATTTTTTCTTCATTCTGTTCTGCGTGAAATAAGATGTTGGACAGAAGTTGTTCTGTCTTCGATTGGGTGTGCTGATGAGAAGATAAAAACTGAACAGTTGTTGTTAAAAAATCAGCTACGCGATAGGTCCATGGCATTTGAAAGACAGGGAACTGATTTTCAGTGGCGAAGTGTAGGACTTGCTGGGGGATTTTAGGGATATAAGGGCCAATGTTGAACACGATACCAGATGCTTGATGATGAAACGCAGATTCAACTAAATGAATTAACTGGTTTGTATCGCCCTTCATGTTGATGCCGGTAGAGATAAGGAGCTCGTTCGGTCTATAAAATTCAGCTAAATGTACACTTTCTGTAATGTTGATACCGGTAATCTCTCGGGCTAGTCCCTCTTCACCGGCCACTAATGTGAGGGCAGTGAATTCAGGAGAGTCGATCATTTTTTTTAATGTAATCATAATATGAATCTCCTTTCTACATCGGATGATGAAGTTCTATGTGCGACTGCACAATGTTTTTTAGACTAATGAATATATACAATTTAATTTATTAATAGTAAGATAACTACATGTTACATTATATCACCATTTGAGGGAGGAAATGTTATGATAAGTTGCGATGAAGAAAGATTGCGTAAGGCCATTGAAGCATTCAGTACATTTGGAGCCACCGAAAATGGCGGTGTTACAAGGCTTTCTATGTCAGATGAAGATATCATCGCTAGAAATTATTTTTGTGAATGCTGTAAAGAATTAAATATGGATGTAAGATTTGATGACATGGGTAATATTTATGCCATATTACCAGGAAAGAAAGATGTACCGCCTATTGTAATGGGATCTCATCTTGATTCTGTAGAGAAAGGTGGAAGATTTGACGGAGTATTAGGAGTGTTAACTGCGCTTGAAGTAGTCAGAGTATTCAAACATTATAATATAGAACCTGAGATTCCACTTATGATTGTTAACTTTACGAATGAAGAAGGAGCGAGATTTGACCCGGCTATGATGAGCTCTGGGGTGTTAGCGAATAAATTTGAGAAAAGCAAGATGCTGCAATCGTTAGATAAGGAAGGGATTTCTTTTGCAGAAGCTCTAAAGGAAAGCGGCTATGAAGGTAGTGTGGAAAACCGTTTAACAGAAGCTGCTGCGTACTTAGAGTTACATATTGAGCAAGGACCTGTTTTGGAGAATCAGCAAATCGATATTGGGGTTGTCGAGGGCGTGTTAGGGATGGTTTGTTATGAGATTACGATTAATGGAGAATCAGATCATGCCGGAACAACGCCGATGTCGATGAGAAAAGACCCTCTATTTCTTGCGGCTTCTATTATTACTAATCTGCGTCAAAAACTTAGTCAGATTGACGAAGAACTGATGTACACAATAGGAAGAATAAATGTTACACCGAATATCCATACCGTTATCCCGAACAAAGTGGTATTCACATTAGAAGCTAGACATAAAGATCCGAACAAAATAGAACAAGTCGTCGGTGTGATTCAGACGATTCCAAGAGAAGTAGAAGGCTGTACGATACAATCTGCGAAACTTTGGGGAAGAGACACCGTCGTATTCGATTCAGAGATTTGTAATCAATTGGAGGTATCTTGTAAGAATCATCATTATTCTTATCATCGCATGTACAGCGGTGCTGGTCATGATGCCCAATTTATTGCTAGCTATATTCCGTCGGCCATGATTTTCGTTCCAAGTGTGAATGGGAAAAGTCACTGTGAAGAAGAAGAAACAAGCTACGCAGATTGCGCAAAAGGGGCAAATGTGTTGCTAGAAACTGTGTTGGCCCTTCAAAGTAAATATTCCATGAAGAAAGAAGAAGAATGCATTTGAATGGTGAATCGTCCATGTTAGGCGTTTAACTAAATGAAAAAGGGGAGAAACGAAATGAAAAAATTAATTACAGGCGGAACTATTGCAACAGCTACAAATGTATTTGAAGCGGATATTCTGATTGAAGATGAAAAAATTGTTCGAATCGGTGTAAATCTTTCAGTACCAGATGCTGAAGTCATTGACGCCACTGGAAAATACGTTTTTCCCGGAGGAGTTGACCCTCATACTCATTTAGATATGCCTTTTAACAATACTGTCACAGATGATGACTGGGAAACAGGCACAATCGCCGCTGCTTTTGGCGGAACGACGACCATCTTAGATTTTTGTTTAACTTCAGGTGAAAAAACGTTAGCAGATGCTGTAAAGAAATGGCATGGAAAGGCGGAGGGAAAAGCGGTCATTGACTATGGATTTCATCTGATGGTAACGGAGTTGAACGATGAAACGCTAGCGCAATTGCCAGCAATCTTAGAGAAAGAAGGCATCACTTCTCTTAAAATCTTTTTAGCATATGCAAAGGAATTTCAAGCAACTGATCGAACGCTCTTTCAAGCTTTTAGAGTAGGAAAAGAAACCGGTGCGGTAGTGATGGTTCATTGTGAAAATGGTTCGGTCATCGATGAGTTAGTAGAAGAGGCTAAAGCATTAGGGCACACAGAGCCTATTTATCACGCATTAACAAGACCGCCTGAATTAGAAGGGGAAGCAACGAAACGGGCGATTGAACTGGCTCATATTGCAGGTGCTAAGCTATATGTCGTTCATGTGACCTGTAAAGAAGCTGTCGATGAAATTATTCGAGCAAGAGAAAAAGGATATGAGGTCTACGGGGAAACTTGTCCTCCTTACTTAACGCTTGATCAAACCGCACTCGAAAAGCCGAACTTTGAGGGGGCTAAATATGTTTGGTCACCTCCACTTCGACCTAAAGATCATCAACAACCTCTATGGAATGCCCTCAAAGCAAAACAGTTACAAACGATTGGTTCCGATCAATGCTCATTTAACTTCAATGGAAAAAAACAGCTAGGTAAAGATGACTTTTCAAAAATCCCAAATGGTGGACCATTTATTGAAGACCGCTTTAGTGTTTTATACTCTGAAGGTGTTCATAAAGGGCGTATTACAATCAATGAATTCGTAGAAAGTATTTCAACGAATGCGGCGAAAATATTCGGCTTGTTCCCTCAAAAAGGTACGATTGCCGTTGGTTCAGATGCCGATATCGTTATCTTTGATCCAAATATTGAACGAGAAATTTCAGCTGAAACACACCATATGAATGTAGATTACAGTGCCTTTGAAGGAATGAAAGTCATGGGTGAACCTGTTAGCGTTCTTTCTCGCGGGAAATATGTCATTAAAGATAAACAATTTGTAGGAAAGTTAGGAAACGGTAAGTACTTGAAGCGATCAGTTGGCTCTGATTCTCTAAAAAAAGTAAATGAAACAGTTGTATCCAAGTAACAAGGCAAACATCGAAAATAATAAAGGCTAATTTAAAAGGGGGTTCGTTCAATTGAGTTCTGTTAATCAATTAAGAATTTCGTTAGATCATTTACATGAAAATTTTCAAGAAGCCTATCCGGGATTAACGAAGCAGGAGGCCGTTGAAGAAGCGAACCGATGCCTTTATTGTTATGATGCTCCATGTATCAATGCGTGTCCTACGGGGATTAATATCCCAAGCTTCATCAAAAAAATTGCTTCTGGCAACTTGAAAGGATCCGCTAAGGCCATTATGGAGGCTAATCCGATTGGAGCCAGCTGTGCGCGTGTTTGCCCGACTGAGGAATTATGTGAGGGAGCTTGTGTTCTGAATCATTCTACTAAACCGATTATGATTGGGAATCTACAGCGTTATGCAACAGATTGGGCGATAAAGAACGAGCAGGTGTTATTTGAAGCTGGGCAGAAGAACGGAAAGACCGTTGCAATCGTCGGAGGAGGTCCAGCTGGTTTAGCTGCTGCTAGGGAACTCGCTCGATTAGGATATGAGGTTACGATTTTTGAAGCGGAAGAAAAGGCTGGGGGATTAAATACGTATGGGATTGTCTCCTTCAGACTTCCAAAAGAAGTTTCCTATTGGGAAGTGGATCAAGTTAAAAGCTTACATGTGAATATTCGAACAAACACGAGGGTTGGTCAAGATATTTCCGTAGATGAAATTATGAACGAATATGATGTTGTTCTCTTGGCAATTGGCATGTCGAAGGTGCCGGATATCGGGATAAGTGGAGAAGAGCTATCGGGAGTTTACGATGCAATCGAATTTGTGAAAGAAACGAAAACAAAGCCTATTTCCAATCGATTGCTTGGGAAGCGGGTTGCGGTAATCGGAGCGGGAAATACAGCGATTGATGCAGCGACATGTTCCGTCCGTTTAGGTGCAGACAATGTAAAAATTTTATACCGACGTACAATGGATGAGATGACAGCCTATGAGTTCGAGTATGAATTTGCGAAACAAGACGGCGTGGAGTTTAGATGGCTGACCGCTCCGAAACGAATCATAGGTGATGAAGAAGGAAATGTGAAAGCAATTGAATGTATCAAAATGGCATTAGGCGAACAAGGAGAAGATGGCCGCTGCCGTCCTGTAGCAGTTGAAGGGTCCGAATTTACATTGGAAGCCGATGCAGTCATCAAAGCTATTGGTCAATCCAGATATGTCGAGCTCATTGAACAATTTGAATTGGAACATATGGATGGAGTTGTGAAAATTGATCCGACTACTTTTCAAACATCCAATAAAAAAGTATTTGCCTGCGGGGATGTGATTTTTGGAAAAGGTCAGGGAGAGGCGATGGTCGTATCTGCTGCACAGCAAGGAAAAGAGAGTGCTTACGCCATTCATCAAGTATTGTCAAATCCAGTATCTGAACTTGCATAAGAAAAGAAAATGAGGGAGGGAACAGTCATGGCAGATTTACGTATTAATTTAGCGGGAATTGAATCACTGAATCCGTTTTGGTTAGCTTCTGCTCCTCCAACAAATTCAGGGTATCAAGTTCAACGTGCCTTTGAAGCTGGTTGGGGCGGCGCTGTTTGGAAGACGTTAGGGGATCCAATCTTAAATGTTTCATCCAGGTTTGCTGCCGTCCATTTTAACGGTCAAAAGGTGGCTGGATTTAATAATATTGAATTAATTACGGATCGTCCGCTGGAAGTGAATTTAAAGGAAATATACGAAACAAAGAAGCGATTTCCGAATCATGCAATCATTGCCTCTTTGATGGTCGAACCGAAGCAAGAGAAATGGCATGAAATTGTCAAACGAGTAGAAGATGTAGGTGTGGATGGTCTGGAATTGAATTTTGGATGTCCGCATGGAATGGCAGAAAGAGGAATGGGAGCCGCCTCAGGCCAAGTGCCGGAACTAGTAGAAAAACAAACCTATTGGGTAAAGGAAGTGGCGAAAACTCCAGTAATCGTCAAGCTGACCCCTAATATAACGGATATTACCGTTACAGCGGAAGCGGCGGTAAATGGCGGTGCAGATGCGATTAGTATGATTAATACTATTAACAGTTTGGCCGGTGTGGATATTGATAGTTGGAATACCATTCCTCATGTTGCCGGTAAAGGAGCTCATGGAGGCTACTGCGGGCCAGCCGTTAAACCAATTGCCTTGAATATGGTAGGAGAATGTGCTCGAAATTCAAGAATGAACGTTCCGATTTCTGGAATTGGCGGAATCTCCAATTGGAAAGATGCTGTCGAATTTATGTTAATGGGCGCAACGGGCGTGCAAGTTTGTACAGCGGCTATGCATCATGGATTTAGAATTGTGGAGGATATGATTGACGGATTAAATAATTACTTAGATGAAAAAGGCTTAACTTCCGTCATGGATTTAGTAGGGAAATCTGTTCCTAAATATTCGGATTGGGGTGAACTTGATCTCAACTATAAAGTGGTAGCTAGAATTAACAATGATGTATGTATTAAGTGTAATAAATGCCATATTTCATGTGAAGATACGTCGCATCAATGTATCGATTTATTAAAGGATGCGAATGGAAACAGTCAGTTAAAGGTAAGAGAAGAGGACTGCGTTGGCTGTAATTTATGCTCGATTGTCTGTCCGGTTGAAGGGGCAATTGAAATGGTAGAAGTTCCGAGTGAACTGCCGTCCATGACATGGAATGAACATCAAGCGGTGATTGGAGCTGCTTCCAGTGCTATCAATCCGGTAGCTAAATAAACAGTGTTGGAAGAGGTGTTGAGTTTACATGCCTCTTCTTGTTATCTATCGATTGAAAGAATTTGAGTTTCCTATATAAATATAAAACTGAAAATTCAAAAAAGTTAAAGGAGAGATGTCGTTATGAAAAAGAATAGTAATTATTTAAAATCTCCTGATTTGCTTCCTATTTCTTATAGTGAAAGAAATATAAGTGCCTTTGGATTTTCAGTAATTTGGGTCGGAATGGCTATTGTGTTAGCGGCCTTTGCTATTGGAGGTGCTGCCATAATCAATTTACCACTTCCAATCGTTATCCTTGCCACTCTAGTTGGATCTGTTACAATCGGAATTTTTATGACAATTATCGGTGATATAGGAGTTGAACATGGTCTTTCTTTCCCTGTGTATATGAGGGCCCCATTTGGAACGATTGGTACACATATTCCATCTATTATACGTGGAGTAACGGCCGCTTGTTGGTTTGGGATTAACACCTATTTCGGATCAACGGCTATCAATGGAATTTTAAACTTACTATTCGGTTTTGATAATTGGTTTATTTGCTTTCTGCTCTTTGCGGCTGCTCAGCTGATTAATACATCGCTAGGGATTAAATCGATTGAACGCTTTGCAGATTTGGCTGCACCGGTTATCATTATCATTTCTTGCTGGATGTATATTGCTTTAGCTGATAATGCAACAGGACAAGGAAAAGATATTTGGGCGTGGGTGGAAAGTCCAGTAACAGGTGCTGCTGCATTTACAGCATTTATGGTGGTCGTGATGGCAAATATGGGATTCTGGGCTACGCTAGCAGCGGATATGCCTTCCTTATCTAGATTTTTTAAAGCACCCAAAAATGAAAGAAACTGGTTTAAACGAAATAAAACGCAGCTAGTTGGTTCGATCATTGTTATGCCAATTGTGAACACATTTATGGTTGTCATTGGTGCCGTTTGTTATATGGCGGTATCAACTGCTGATCCTGTTGTCGCCCTACAAGAAGCTGCAAATGGATTTATACTAGGAATCTTGCTGCTTATGATTGTGTTAGCACAATGGTCGACAAACACGTCAGCAAATGTCATTCCAGCCGCAACGATCTTCTCCAATGTAGGCGGGCCAAAGGTTCCATTTTGGGTGGGTGTTATCATTGCTGGAATTATCGGTATACTTGCTCAACCTTGGAGCCTATTTGATATTCTTAATTCTGCTTTACTCGTTATTGGCGGCATCTTAACGGCTATTGTTGGTATTTTATTTGCAGACTATTATTTGCTTCGAAAAAGACGTGTTAATGTACACGATCTTTATGAAGTAGACGGTCAGTTTAAATATATGAAAGGTTTTAACTGGGCCGGAATGATTGCATGGATTATTGGAGGAGTAATCGCTAATTTATTACCAGCTTATTCTTCTTTAGTTGGGTTTGCGGTTGGAGCTATTGTTTATTATGTTTTAGCTAAGTATTGGTGGTTTAAAAAATATCCGCAAGCGGAGATTGAAGAACCTAGTGATGAAAAATATTTAGGCATAACAGTTGGGCGTGATTGGGAAATTGAGGTGGAGTCAGAACCGGTGACGGTACCTAAAATTGTGAATGAAAAATTGTAGATGTACGGAAGGGGTGGGGTGTATGTCAGAGTATCAACAGTATGTAAAAGAACGAGATCAAATAAATCTTCTTCTCCAAAACGGGTATAAGTTTAAGCAAATTACCGAGAATTTGGATGGTGCTTTAGTAGAATTTGAAAAGAGTGAGAACTCATCTGAAAGAAAAAAGGAGATTCTAAACATTTTAACTCCTAATGCAAGAAAATATCTTTCTGCTAAGTTACTAGAACAACAAAGAGCAGCGAATAGCGTTTTATAACACAACTAAACAGAAAAGGAAGGAGGCCTATATTAGTCGATAATATGGGCCCTTCTTGTGTTTAGTAGTAATAGGTATCCATTATGGAGAATAATGCAGTAATTTCCTAATCTGATAAATGTGTTTTACCAAGCAATATTCAACAACTTTTTGAACGTTATATAACGGAACTAATAAATAGGGGAATGATGGATATTTAGTGTTATAGTATATATATCATTCTATATAAGGAGTGAAGGTATGTTAACTGCAAAAGGAAGGGATGGGGCGCTAATGACTTTGCCGGAGCTACTTACAGCAGAGAGGCTTGCGGTCATCAAAGCATCCGCCCCCTATTATTGTCCTTGCTGTGCAACAGAGCTTGTTATTAAAGCAGGTTCTATTAAAATTCCCCATTTTTCCCACAAAAGCAACGTCTCCTGTCATGCCTCATCAGAACCTGAGTCACCTTATCATTTACTTGCGAAACGACAACTTTTTTCTTGGTTGAAGGACCATGGTTATCAAGCTGAATTAGAAGCCTATTTACCTGCTATTAAGAAGCGGGCGGATATTCTAGTAAAGAGTGAAGAACAAACATACGCCTTTGAATTTCAGTGCTCGACGATTAGTGAAGCCGTATTTATTGAACGAACAGAATCCTATAAAGGCCTCGATATTACACCAATTTGGATTTTAGCTGAGAAACATATAAAAAGACTCGATGTCCAAGAATTTAGATTATCCGCTTTTCAATGGCTGTTCGTAACGGGAAGAAGTGCTTATCCTTTTTTGTGGGCGTATTGTCCAGAACGAAACGAATTGTTTGCGCTTAAAGGAATCACGCCTTTTTCTCCTGCTACGGTGTTGGCCGAAATGACTTCTGCTCCGTTACCGCATCTTTCTCCTAAACAACTTCTTCCTCGGATTCATGAACAGTTTCCCTTTCTTACATTATGGCGTTATAAACGGAAAAGCTGGTGCCTTCATCGCGTGAAAACAGCTAATCTACATAACCCATTTTTTCACGCTTTATATAGACATCGTTTAACCGCAGCGACATTGCCTATTGAAGTCGGAATTCCAGTCAAAGGCATGACGCAGATTAAGACGGCTGCGATTGAGTGGCAAGCCTGGCTCTATTTAGATGTTTTACATAAAAGAGAGCTAGGGCAATTCGTGCAATTACGAACGTTTCTGCAGTCTTTTCAAAAAAGAGTCGCTAAAGGTGTGATTACATTAAGGACATTACCGCTAGTAAAGCGTGACGCGTTTCATCCTGTTTATGAGTACATCTCCTTTCTCACGCAAGCAGGATATTTAACGGAGACAACGGCAGGGTGTTATAAACTAACGAAAGAAATCCCAATTCCCCAAACGATGATGGAACAGGAAGAACTGGAAAAGATGTTCTACCATGAGTATAAATGGATGCTTGAGAAGAACAATATCATTTATAATGAAAAAGCTTGATCTACTTCGTGTCATAGGGGAATAAGAGCAGGAGTTTCCTAGTGAATGAAGAAATAGTTAGTATGGAGAAGCTATACATGATCAAGGATCCATATCGAGGAAGTACTTTTGAATGGAGGAATGTGAAATGACAAAGAATACATTACCATCACGCCAAGATATTGCGGTTGAGGATACATGGAGACTTGAGGATATTTTTGCATCAGATCAGGATTGGGAAGCGGCTTACCAGGAAGTAAAAGAAGAGCTGAAGAAAGCGAATCAATTCCAAGGGAAATTAGGAGAAAGTGCAGATCAATTATATAATGCGCTGCAATTTCAAGATAATGTGTTAGAGAAGCTAGGAAAAGTCTATGCGTATTCCCATATGCGTTATGATCAAGATACAACGAACTCTCTTTATCAGGGGTTCGATGATCGAGCGAAAAATTTATATGCACAAGCATCCAGTGCATTTGCTTATATTGTGCCTGAACTGTTAAGCATTGAGGAAAGCACGATTTCTCGGTTTATGGCTGAAAAGAGTGAATTGAAATTATATGAACATGCGATTGAAGAAATTAATTTACAGCGTCCGCATGTATTATCTGCCACAGAGGAGGCATTATTAGCTCAAGCTTCAGAAGTGTTTGATGCCTCTAGTAATACGTTTGGAATGTTAAATAATGCGGATTTGAAATTCCCAACGATTAAAGATGAAGACGGCAATGATGCAGAGATTACGCATGGTCGCTATATTCGTTTTTTAGAAAGTACAGATCGTCGTGTTCGTCAGGAAGCTTTTGAAGGAGTATATAGTACGTACGGCAAGTTCCGTAATACATTTGCGAGCACGCTAGCCGGACAAGTGAAGAGCCAAAATTTTAATGCATCTGTGCGTAGATATGACAATGCCCGTCAAGCAGCTCTAAGCAATAATAATATTCCAGAAGCGGTTTATGATAATTTAGTGGAAACAGTGAATGAGCATCTTCCTTTACTACACCGCTATTTAGATTTACGCAAGAAGGTTCTAAAGCTTGATGAACTTCATATGTACGATCTATTCACGCCGCTTGTACAAGAAGTGAAGATGGAAGTAACGTATGAAGAAGCAAAAGACTATGTTTTAAAAGGTCTTGCTCCGCTTGGTGAAGATTATTTACAAGTTCTAAAAGAAGGATTTGAAAATCGTTGGGTCGATGTGCATGAGAATAAAGGAAAACGCAGCGGTGCGTATTCTTCAGGTACATATGGCACAAATC
>Ga0182747_1003057_pt1 | contig 11466 bp, 9 predicted proteins | sample eDN3rd30CBELigBY_FD_128526 | JGI IMG/M metagenome (GOLD analysis project Ga0182747, IMG submission 128526) | Enriched backyard soil microbial communities from Emeryville, California, USA - eDNA 3rd pass 30_C BE-Lig BY (version 2) (version 2) | ecosystem: Environmental > Terrestrial > Soil >...
GCGAAGTACACCAGCAGCACCAGCTTGGCCAGCGGCAGCAGCGAGCTGAAACCGAAGTTGGCCACGGTCACGGCAATCAGGGCGAACACGCCGATCGGGGCGTAGTTCATGATCATGTGAGTGACCTTGAACATGGTTTCCGAGACGGCCTGGAAGGTACGAACCAGCGGGTCACGCAGCTCTGCCTGCAGGCTCGACAGGCCCAGACCGAACATCACCGAGAAGAAGATGATCGGCAGCATTTCGCCACGCATCAGCGCTGCGAAGATGTTCGACGGGATCAGGTTCAGCAGGGTTTCGATGAACGCGTGCTCATGCTGCACTTCGGCCGCTGTCGCCTGGTACTTGGAGATGTCCACAGTGCCCAGAGTGCTCATGTCGATGCCGGCGCCCGGATGGAACAGGTTGGCCAGCACCAGGCCTACGACGATGGCGATCGTGGTCACTACTTCGAAGTAGATGATGGTCTTCAGGCCGATGCTGCCCAGTTTCTTCGCGTCGCCAACACCGGCGATACCCACGATCAGCGACGAAATCACGATCGGGACAACGATCATCTTGATCAGGCGGATGAAGATGTCACCAGCGGGCTGAAGGACATTGCTGATCCACCATGCCTTTTCTGCACTGAAATGATTCAGTAGAGCGCCGATTGCAACACCCAGGACCAGACCGATGACGATCTGCCAGGCGAGGCTCAGTTTTGCCTTCTTCATGTCTTTACCCTTTGTTTTAGTGGTCATGGCACCTGGCGGAAACGCGCGTAACAGAGCCATAGGCAAGGTCACGGGCAGTAAGGGCTTCCGTAAGGCGACGTCATGTAAGGACACCGCAGGCGAGCGACAAGGCGCTCTGGCCAGCGAAAAAGGCGGCAACTATTGCGACGGCAAGGGGCGAAAGCTAATGCCGGAAACGCATAACCCATGCCGTTTATGCATACCATTTTCGACCTAGCCGGCAGCTTCGCAAGTGCTTGATTTATAACATTCGGAATCCCGAACAAGACCAAACCGCCATATTTCGGCAGATTTGGCAGTACAGATTAGGTATGAAAGATGGCCTGTTCGACAATCCGAATGGCGGAAATGCCACTTGTAGGCGCACCGAGATAGTCGAAAAAAATTTGATGTACGGTCGAGACAAAATGTGTCTCAAGGGAAAAAACGCGCAAGGGAAGCGACGTTTCGTACAGGCTCCTCGGAAGTCAGGTCTCGCAAGGTATCCCTGTGACACCGCCGACCTGAGACTTCCGATTTCGCCTTTCCTGACCCGGCCCATTACTGGAGGCACTCCCTGTACCCCTAGGCCACTCCGATCCTGTAACAACCAGAACAGCCCGGCCCCTTGGTCATGTGCTACCCCTCCTCGGGGCGGCGCATCATAGAAGGCTGAACTATAGAAAGCTTCAGCTTCTATTACGTGACAGTGAGTGACCTTTCATCCGTACCGGCAACAAATGCTCAGTACCAGTTCGGGTCACGCTTGAGCTGCTCCTGCAGCATTGCCTTCATGCCGTCGTCGGGTTCGCCCAGCCAGCGATACTGCGCGTGACGGGTGGGCGACTTGTCGCTCGGCAAACCTTCGGGTACCTCCACCAGCATCCCGTAGGCATCATCCTTGTCCCAACTGAACGCCACGATCAGCCGCTTGTAGGTGCAATTGTCCTGTTTTTCGCACAACGGGCCGACCAGGTACTTGTCGCCGTCTTCAGTAACGGCAGACATCTGCTGCTGGGCACTGCCGGTCAGGTTGACCACCCAATCGGGTAGGCGTTCCTCGCCTTCAATGGTGTCCTGCCAGGTTTCCCGGTACTCCGGGTCCGAGCCGAGTAGCTGGTCGACCCGAACCTGGCCGTCATTTGCCGCCATGGCTGCCGCGCTACCGCCCAGCAGCAGGGCGGCGACCACGGCTGAACGAAGCTTCCTGCCCATCTTCAACCTCGCCCGCGTCCAAAGAAGAAGGAGGCTACAAACAACACCAGGAAGACAATGAACAGGATCTTGGCGATACCTGTAGCAGCGCCCGCGATACCACCGAAGCCCAGTACGGCGGCGACAATGGCGATGATGAGGAAAGTGATAGCCCAACTCAGCATGGTAGTTCTCCTTTCTTTTTGCGGAATCGATCCGGCCGTCAGGTCAAAAAACCCAGCGTTCCTGAGGAACAACTTTTTCCACAGTGGCCGGTGAGGCAATGGCCTGGCCAGCTGGCTGCCAGTCAGCGGCCTTGACCAAGGTGTTGGCACGAGTTGCCTGAATCTGCGTCAACAGGGCAGTTTGAGCTGCCACCTGCTCAGCCAGACGCGCCGTCTGCAAGCTGTAATAGAAGAGGCCAGCGGCCAAGGTCAGCAGCATCGCCATGCCGAGGGTCAGCACCTGGCGCAAAGGCAGTGCGGCGCTCTGCGAGCGGGCGACGGGTTGGCGATTCATGCTGGCTCCTCCTGCTGTAATTTTTGTTCAAACCTGAACAGGTAATTGCAGCCTGCATGCCAGCCTTTTGATTTTGATAAAAACCTTATAAATCAACTAGTTATGCAATTAACAGTTACACCACGAGGACGTATCCTGCACGATGACGCCTGTGGGGTCGTGCGAATTGCACGATCAGCCTTCGACCTTGGTGGCCACCTTCAGCAGGTCAGCATCCACGCCACGTACGCCGATGATCTGCCGGGCGATCTCAACAGCGATGGTTTTCTGCTCCGCGCTAACCACCTCGCCCGAGAGCCGCACCATGCCTGCTTCGCTGACCACCCTCAGGTTCAGGCCATCAAGGTTGCGACTGAAGCGATAGCTGCTCTGGACCTTGTCGACGATCCAGCTGTCGCTTGGTTGCGGCCCGGTTGGCGCGCCCACTGGTGTTTCCCGCGCCTTGGCCATGGCGGCGGTATCGAGGCTGACCAGGTTGTTGACCAGATACACGCCGTCGGTGGTTCGCGCTATCACACCCGCCAGCTCCTTGGCTTCGGCACTGTCGACCTTGCCACGCAACGTCACCACACCCTCACTGCTTTGTACTTCTATTGGTGCCTTTTCGGTGGTACGGCTCCACAACAGCCGTGCACGCACCACAGCAGACAGGGTCACGTCTTCCAGGCGCTGAGCGTAGGCACGCAGCTCCAGCGGACGCTCCACCAGTTGGGTATTGAGCTGTAGCAGGTTCTCCACCTGTTCGATGCCCCGGGTAGCACGGGCCACATCCTCGGCCAACTGCCGCTCGACCTCGTTCTCCACCTCACCGGAAAGCCGCGCCTGCTTGCCGTTCACTTCAACCTTGATACGAAACGGGTCGAGCATCCGGTTCAGTGACAAAGCGGTCTGCAGGGCGCCTTCCAGGCGCGCGTCCTGCACAGGGTCGGCGAATGCTGGGGTAAATATTGGCAACAGGGTGACGGCCAAAACGGCTGTACGCAGGGAAAAGGGCATGACAGTGCCTCCTTCGTGGGCAAAATCTGAAAATCATCGCAACCAATGTGCCAGCGTGTGCCTCTAAGCAAATCATTGAAGAATCGCGGCTCGTGGGCATCGTTTGGCCATTGGCTAGCATGCAAAGGACAGAATCCTTCAGAATTGACCATGCAACTTGCCCGATTTTTCCCACACTAAATAAAGATCTATCCTAAGGAGCACAGGAAATGGAATCAGCCCAGGACAACCAAGGCCGCATTCTGCTGGTGGATGACGAGTCCGCAATCCTGCGCACCTTCCGCTACTGCCTGGAAGACGAGGGCTACAGCGTGGCCACGGCCAATAGTGCCGCCCAGGCAGAGAGCCTGCTGCAACGCCAGGTGTTCGACCTGTGCTTCCTCGATTTGCGCCTGGGTGAAGACAACGGCCTCGACGTGCTGGCGCAAATGCGTATCCAGGCCCCGTGGATGCGGGTGGTGATCGTCACTGCGCACTCGGCGATCGACACCGCAGTAGACGCCATCCAGGCCGGCGCTGCCGACTACCTTGTCAAACCGTGCAGCCCCGACCAGTTACGCCTGGCCACCGCCAAGCAACTGGAGGTGCGCCAGCTTTCTGCGCGCCTGGAAGCTCTGGAAGGTGAAGTACGCAAACCCAAGGACGGCCTCGATTCCCATAGCCCGGCCATGATGGCGGTGCTTGAAACTGCCCGCCAAGTCGCCATCACCGACGCCAACATCCTCATCCTTGGCGAATCGGGTACCGGCAAGGGCGAGCTGGCACGGGCCATCCATGGCTGGAGCAAACGTGCACGCAAAGCCTGTGTGACCATCAACTGCCCATCGCTTAACGCCGAGTTGATGGAAAGCGAGCTATTCGGCCATACCCGCGGCGCCTTCACCGGCGCCAGCGAAAGTACCCTGGGGCGGGTCAGCCAGGCTGACGGGGGCACGCTATTCCTCGACGAGATCGGCGATTTCCCGCTGACCTTGCAACCCAAACTGCTGCGTTTCATCCAGGACAAGGAATACGAACGCGTCGGTGACCCGGTTACCCGACGTGCCGATGTGCGTATCCTGGCTGCCACCAACCTCAACCTCGAAGAGATGGTGCGCGAAAGCCGCTTCCGCGAAGACCTGCTGTATCGCTTGAACGTGATTACCCTGCACCTGCCCCCCCTGCGCGAGCGCAGTGAAGACATCCTCATCCTGGCCGACCGCTTCCTCGCCCGTTTCGTCAAGGAATACTCCCGCCCCGCTCGTGGTTTCAGTGATGAGGCGCGCGCCGCCCTGCTCAATTACCGCTGGCCCGGCAACATTCGCGAACTGCGCAACGTAGTAGAACGGGCCAGCATCATCTGCCCGCAGGAGCGCGTGGAAATCAGCCACCTGGGCATGGGTGAACAACCCGCCAGCAATGCCCCACGCGTAGGTGCCGCGCTTAGCCTGGATGAGCTGGAACGTGCCCATATCGGTGCCGTACTGGCCGCCAGCGATACCCTCGATCAAGCCGCCAAGACCTTGGGCATCGATGCTTCTACCCTGTACCGCAAGCGCAAGCAGTACAACCTATGAAATGGCCGCCCATGAAGCTGCGCACGCGGCTTTTCCTTAGCATCTCGGCGCTCATCACTGTGGCGTTGCTAGGGCTGCTGCTGGGCCTGGTCAGCATGCTGCAGATGGCTACAGTGCAACAGCAGCTGGTGCGCGATACCACCCATGCCCTGGAAGTGGGGCTGAAGTTGCGCCAGAACCTGGGCGAACAGCTGATGCTCATTCTCGATGAGAACACCGCTCCGGAAAGCCTGCGGCTGCTGCAGGACAATTTCCAGGACCTGCTCAACCAAGGGCTGGAGCAAGGCGGTGAGCGCACCGGTTTCAGCAAAGCCAGCAGCAATTACCAGTCCTTCCTCCAGACCTATCGCGACAGCGCCACACCCGCTCGTAGCATGGGTGTCGATCAGCCGCTTGGAGCTGCGTTCAATCAGGTGCGCACCGACCTGATCGATTCCCATAAGCAAGCATTGGACCTGATTACCCGCAGCGAGGAACGCACCCGTGACCGCGCCTTGCTGGTCAGTGGTGTACTCGGCCTGATGGGGCTGGTGGTATTGGTACTGGGCTTTATCACCGCGCACAACATCGCCCGGCGTTTCGGCCAACCGATCGAAGCCTTGGCCAAGGCAGCCGACCAATTGGGCAAGGGCAATTTCGACGTTACCTTGCCGGTCACCCAGGCCGCCGAGCTTAACCAGCTGACCCGCCGTTTTGGTCTGATGGCCGATGCCTTGCGCAAGCACCAGGCCACCAACGTTGACGAACTGTTGGCCGGCCAGCAGCGTTTACAAGCCGTGCTCGACAGCATCGACGACGGCCTGCTGATCATCGACCGCCAGGGCCGCCTCGAGCACCTCAACCCGGTGGCACAGCGTCAGCTGGGCTGGAACGACAGCCGCGTGGGCAGCAGCCTGGTCGAAGCCTTGCAGCGACCCGAGCTTGAGCAACAACTGCGCCAGGTTCTGCGCGGGGGCAGCCTCGACCGCCCACCGGACGACCTGAACATGGAGGTCGATGAAGAATCACGCCTGCTCACCTACAGCCTGACCCCCGTCAGCCACCCGCAGGGGCCAATCCTCGGCGCGGTGATGGTACTGCACGATGTGACCGAGCAAAGGGCCTTCGAGCGGGTGCGCAGCGAATTCGTGCTGCGCGCCTCCCACGAACTGCGCACCCCGGTGACCGGCATGCACATGGCCTTCGGCCTGCTGCGCGAGCGGGTCAAGTTCCCGCCCGAGGCCCGCGAGTACGACCTGCTGGAAACCATCGGCGAAGAAATGCAGCGCCTGACCCAACTGATCAATGACCTGCTCAACTTCTCCCGTTATCAAAGCGGGTTGCAAAAGCTCGAGCTGGCCCCCTGTGCCATCGACGAACTGCTGGAGCAGGCGCAATTGCGCTTTGCCGAACAGGCTGCGAACAAGCAGATCGAACTGATCAAGGAACTGGACCCGCCGCTACCGCGTATCCAGGCCGACGTCGCCCAACTGGACCGCGTGCTGGACAACCTGCTGCACAACGCCATCCGCCACACTGCCAACGGCGGGCGCATACGCCTGCATGCCCGACGCCATGCGGAACGGGTGATCATCAGCGTCGAGGACAACGGCGAGGGCATTTCCTATGGGCAGCAAGGGCGCATCTTCGAGCCCTTCGTGCAGGTAGGTCGCAAGAAAGGCGGCGCTGGGCTGGGCCTGGCGCTGTGCAAGGAGATTGTGCAGTTGCACGGAGGGCGCATGGGCGTGTTTTCCCGGCCAGGGCAGGGGACCCAATTCTACATGGCGTTGCCGGTCTGACTGCTTTACCGCACCTACACCCGCCGCGGCAGGTGTCCGCGAGTCACCAACTCGGCAAACTGCCGGGCGTTCAGCGGCCGGGCAAACAGCCAGCCCTGGCCATAATTGACCCCCTCGCTGTTCAGCAGCACGGCCTGGTCCTCGAACTCGATACCTTCGGCAATTACCCGCAGGTGCAAGTCATGGGCCATGCGGATGATATGCGGGGCCACGCCACTACTGGCGGCATCGTGGCCCAGAGCGTCGATGAATGCCTTGTCGATCTTCAGGCAGTCCACTGGAAGGGTTTGCAGGTAGGCCAGGCTGCAATAACCGGTACCAAAATCGTCGATCAGCACCTGGTGCCCCACGGCGCGTAGCGCCTGCAGGTTGTCACGGGCGACCACCACGTCAATCAGGCCGCGCTCGGTCACCTCGAAGGCAATCTGGCTGGGCGCCACTCGATGCAAGGCCAACAAGCGCGCCGCCACCCGGCCAATACGGGGCACCATCACATCGCAGGCCGCCAGGTTTATCGAGATGTATAGCTTGGGGTGCGAACGCAGTAGCTGCCCTAGCTGTTCAAGCACACGCTGCAGGACAAAGTCGGTGATCTGGCGGATCTGCCCGGTATTTTCCGCCAGCGGGATGAACAGGTCCGGGCTGGTCAGGGTACCGTCCGGGCGGCGCCAGCGAACCAAGGCCTCGGCGCCCACACAGCGCCGGCTGTCGAGCTCGATGATTGGCTGGTAGAGCACCTGCAGCTCTCCACGACGCAAGGCATTCTGCAACTCTGAGCTCATCGACCGCCGTTGCAGAATCAACTGGAGTACCAACCAACCGATGCAGCAGGCCGCCAGCACGCTGCCGGGGAACAGCAACCAGAGCATGCCGTTCATCCTCAGCGGCAGACTGGCCCTCGGGGCAATCAGCACCAACTGGTAATCCGGCGACTTGGTCGGCATTCGGTAGATCAGCCGGTCACTGAGTTCCAGCAGCGACTTTTGGCTGGTCGACCAGGCCGAGGGCGGCGGCCATACCTGTGGCGGGCCGAGCACCGGAATGGCCCGGGCACCGTTGTCCAGCACCACGACCAGGCTGCCGCCCGGGGGCAGGTCCACCACATCGGTCAAATGCCCACGGGAGGTGGAAACCAGAAACTTGCCCCGACCCAGCATCAGTGCTGCCAGGTTCTCGTTCGGCTCGGTGGTGGTGTTAAGCCAGTAGCTGTAAGTCGGCCCCTGGATATCCGGCGCCCGCAAGGGAACGAACGCTCGCTCATCACCGCGGTTGGAGCAGGCAACATCACCATCCACATAAGCAGCTTCATAGATGAACCGCGAGTTCAGGCCAACCTGTTGCAAGGCTGCCAGCATTGCCGGGCTGCAGCCACGCAGGGGTTGGGCCTGCAGCAGATCGACCCCTTCGCGTAACTGGCCGAACACCTGTTCGAGCCGCTCCAGAAAACGCTCGCCCTGAGCATTCATTTGTTCGCTTTCGCTTTGTTTCATTTGTTGCAGGGCAATGCCGATGCTGGCAGAGAGCAACACCGCGGCGCTGGCCAGCGCTGCCAAAGTGGCCAGCATCCAGGGACGGTAAAAAATTTGGCGCAGCAAGGCGATGAAGGCTGACATCAATGGCATCCAGTTGATAACCAAGGTATAGCAACTGAATCAAGAATCACCTTCACCGTTTGGCGCTTCGCTGCAATCCTCCTACGCTCTTTTTAGAGGCAGCCTCGTGGCCGTGATGAGACCATTAACGTTGGTACGACTGCGTCGACCAAACCCGACTCTTCGCAGCGCAAGGCCGCTGCAACAAATACCCCGCCCGCCGTGTCTCAACGCATGCGGTTAAGTACCTGCAGCATCGCTGCTGTCTGCGCATCCGGCATGCCGTCGAAACGCTGCGGGCGGAAGCGCATCTGGAACGCGGCGATTACATGGCGTGTGGCTACATCCAGCACACCGGTCTGATCGATCTGATAGCCAAACCGTGCCAGCTCCTGCTGGTACCAGCCAACGCTTGGCGGGTTGACGCTGAAGTAGGCCTGCTGCCGTGCCACGGCGTTGGCATCCGGCCAGACACCCAGCCCGGCATCGGCCAAGCGCTTCCACGGAAACAAGGGTCCCGGGTCCAGCTTGCGCAACGGGGCGATGTCACTGTGGCCGATGATATGGCGTGGTTCGATGTTGTTGCGTTTGACAATGTCCTTGAGCAGCGCGATCAACGACTGGATCTGCGCCTCGCTGTAAGGGTGCCAGACCCGGCCGTTCGGGGTGTCGGTGAAGCCCGGATTGACGATCTCGATACCAATGGACGAGGAGTTCAGCCAGGTGCGCCCCTGCCACTGGCTATCACCGGCATGCCAGGCACGACGGTTTTCATCCACCAGTTGATACACCTTGGCCGGACCATCGCCGATCAGGTAATGGCTGCTGACCTCACCATGGGTAAGCAGCGCCAGGGAGCGCTCCAGCGAAGCATTGGTGTAATGCAGGACAATGAACTGGATGCGGTTGTCCTGATTGACCGAAGGGTGGCTGCGGTCGATGCGCAGGCCTGTCGAGCAACCGGCGACAGACAACAGCAAAAAGGAAATCAGGGTTTTCTTAAGCGTGGAAAGCACGTCAGTGGCCTCAGCGTACGAGTGCTACAGTATAACGTGCTCGCCTGCGCTGTGCCTGCCGAGGCGACGGCGGCTGGCTAGCCCTGCTCAACGCGATTTCGCCCCTGCTCCTTTGCCCGGTACAGCGCTGCATCGGCTCGTTTGAGCACCTGGTCGCTGCGCTCGCCAGAGTGGAATGCGCCCAAGCCGATGGAGGTGGTGATCACCACCCGCTCACCCTTGAAGTGGAATGGGCAGGCTTCGACTGTGGCGCGCAACACCTCGGCCATTTGCGCGGCGACTGCCGGCGTGGTCTGCGGCAGCAGCAAGACGAATTCCTCGCCGCCAAACCGGGCGATAAAATCACGGGCCCGAAGACGCTTGCGCAACTGGTCGGCAACGATCTTGAGGACCTTGTCCCCAGCCAGATGCCCATAGTTGTCGTTAATGCGCTTGAAATGGTCCAGGTCAAGAATCGCCATCGCCAGATGGCCACCGTTTTCCTTCCATTCGAGCATTTCGCGTTCGACTCGCTCGCTCCAGGCCGCACGGTTGGGCAGGCCGGTGAGCGGGTCCAGCAGAGCTTTCTGGCGCTGCTCCTCCAGGTGCTCGCGATAACCAAGTGCTTCATGCTCCATGCTCGCCACCCGCTCCGACAAGCCTTGCAGTCGATCGGCCAGTTCCTGCTCGCGGCGATCACGCTCGTGCTTGTGCTCGTCCATGGTCACCAGCAAGCCTTCCAGGCGGTTTTCCAGAATGTGCTTGAGGCTGTCTACATCGGCGGCACCTTGCACGCTGCTCTGCAGGCCGTCGACGTGTTCACGCAGTTGACTATCCAGTTCGCGGGCAGCGGTGCTGTTGTCAGCATGGCCGGCGCTGGCCTCGTGCAGATGACTCTGGAAACCTTCCAGGCGTTCATTGAGCTGCTGCAGGTAAGTTTCGAATTCGTGCTGGCCGCTGTCGGTGATCGCCAACATGAGTACTGCCAAGTCATCCAGCACCGGAATCAGCTCATACCAGTTCAATCCGCGGGCAACCCGCTCGCGCATTTCCAGCGCCTGAGCCTTGTGTCGCTCGGGCAGACTGAGGTCATCGAGCAGACCGATCAGGGTCTGCTCAATGTGCGCGGCAACCTGGCTGTAAGGCGGCTCCACTGCGTAGGGCAGTGCATAGGGACCGTCTTCACCAAGGATTTCTTCAAGGGCTTGTAATGGTTCTGCGTCAGCCAACGGCTCGCTGACGGCAACTGCAACCTCTGGCAGTGGCACTTTATGCTGTGGCAACGGGACTGGCGGCATTTCCGCCGTTTCGATCAGAGCCGGGCCAAGCGCCTCCAGCTCAAGCTCGGGCGCTTCGGCCACCTCGACAGTCGGAGCAGCAGGGGCCGCCAGCGGTTGTAGCGCATCGACGTCATCGGGCTGCGAGGGCTCGGTACTGCCGGCTGCCAAGGGCACAACCTCTTCAACTGGCAACGCCACCGGCGCAAGCTCTGGTCCTGCCTGTACATCTTCCTCGCGGCTTCCAAACAACCGCTGCAGAAAACCCGGTCGGGCTTCTTCACCCGTCTTGCCAAGGGCCGACAGCGCGCGCCCCTGCAGGCCACTCAACTCGCCCAACAGTGGCGGCAGCTCGCGTGACTGGGCAACCCCACCGTCGAGTTTCTTCGCCAGTTTTTTCAATGACCGCGAGATATCACTGGGTAGCGGGAGGCCTTGCAGTTGGCCAACCAGTGCGGTCAGCGCATCGCTGACCTGGTTCATGCGGGCTTCGCGACGCTGTTCGGAATCCAGTACCGCTTTCTCAAGGCGCGGAATCAAGCCGGCGAGGCCGGCGTCCATGTTGCTGCTGCGAATGACGTCGCGCATTTCCTTCATGCACTCGTCTACCACCTTGTCACTGCCTTCAGCAGCCAGGGTGCTGCGCACCAGACCTCGACGCAGCAGGTCAAGGCGGGCGTCCCAACGACGCTCGAGCTTTTCTTGCTGCTCGATGCTTTTAAGGTATTTTTCTTTCCAGCGCTCAGCGTCTTCAGTCATGCCCGGGTCCGCAAACGGTGATGGCAATTAGCTCAAAACCGGCAGCGTATCCACAGTCAATGCATCAGGCAATCGAATCTCGAC
>Ga0182747_1003058_pt1 | contig 11465 bp, 9 predicted proteins | sample eDN3rd30CBELigBY_FD_128526 | JGI IMG/M metagenome (GOLD analysis project Ga0182747, IMG submission 128526) | Enriched backyard soil microbial communities from Emeryville, California, USA - eDNA 3rd pass 30_C BE-Lig BY (version 2) (version 2) | ecosystem: Environmental > Terrestrial > Soil >...
GTTGAGCCTTTAGCAGATGTTCTAATCGCGGGTTACGATACCTACTTTAAGGCACAGTATGAGGTTATGGCAGGTAATAGCCGCCCAGTAGGTGTTTTACCGTTAACATTGCCAGCGAGTGAAGCCGTCATTGCGGTTGATGAAGAAGGTAATTGTGTGTCAAGAAATGATGTACCGGGCTATGACAAGGATAAGTATATGCCGGAAGGTCTCCGGTACGCTTATAAAGATAGTGATGGTAATATTTATAAGCTTGGTCACGGATTAACATTTTAATATAAAGTAAAACATTCATAAATCAGAAACTCGCCCAAAAAGATTTGCGGCGAGTTTTTGTATTTTGATTGCTCCATTAAGGTTTTCTTTTGGTGATGCTGCTAAAATCAATTATAATACTAAGGAGAATAAAGATGGTTAAAGGACGGATACGATGACTTTTTTAGAAAAAATAGAACCACATGTAATTAGCCAGGATATCTTAATTCAAGAAATAGTGCTTCATGCCTTACACGATTATCCAAACGTTCCTGAAGAATGGACGATAAGATTATTGAAGGAAGCGTTTACGAACGAGGACAAGCAATCGTCGATACTAATTTACATTGATAACATGAAGATCAATGAAGAGGGTGTCAAGCTTCTGTTAGAGAATATCCCAAAGATGGATGAGACCCAAATCCACTTGGCAGTGAAATTATTAGAACGGATCGAACCCATGCTTAGCCTCAAATATAAAGAACCGCTCCAGAAATATCTTAATGAAGAGCATTGTTCTTTAGCTGAATTGATCGTAAATGGGGATGAGGAAGAAGTTTGGGAAGAATTTGCACAAAAAATTAATGTTCTCGACAAAGCCACAACGTATGAACATTCACAATTTATTGAAACGAAAAAACTTGCTGCCTGTATCGTTCAAAATGGCTGGATCACAGAAGAGGATATCGAGGAAATTCTGCAAGAGGAATTAAACGAAAAATGGTTTTCGTTTCATGGTATCTTGGCTGTATATATGATTGGAATACTGAAACTAGAAAAGCATATCCCCCTCTTAGCTAGATTGTTGGACCGTGATGATGATATCTTGTTAGAAGAGGTTTCAGCCGCATTAATTGGTTTTCAATCGGATGATGTTGTGCAGGCGGTAGAACCATATTTAAAAAATTCCGATTCGATTATTTATGCGAGTTCCGTTGTTGAAAATATTAAATCTGACCGGGCAGTACAAGCTTTAATAAAAGCTTATCGGGGGACAGATGAACTAGATGAACAAGATATGCTGATTGAAGCCCTCTGTCATCAGCTATCTCGAAAAGCATTACCTGTAATAAGTAATCATATGAAAAATGAATACTTCTCTGGCCTAGTTGATATTGAACAGACAGTTTATGGGTATTATTCCATTTTAGGCGAGTCACACCCGGAACTATTGGATTGGAAACTTGCCGCACTTGCAAGAGAAATTGATTTCAGAAATGCTAGCAATCGGGGGGGCAATCCCCAAAGCAGTCCGATTCAAAAGGAAAATAAAGTTGGCCGAAATGATCCATGCCTATGTGGGAGCGGTAAAAAATATAAAAAGTGCTGTGGCAAATAAGGAGAGATGCAGGATGAAGTTGGATAAGGTTCGTTGGGGAATTATTGGATGCGGTGACGTAACGGAAGTGAAAAGCGGCCCAGCTTTCAAAAAAATCAATCATTCAGAATTGGTAGCGGTTATGAGGAGATCAGGGGAGCTTGCCGAGGATTATGCAAAACGGCATGGTGTCCCCAAATGGTACGATAATGCCGATGAACTCATTAACGATCCTGAGGTCAATGCAATCTATATTGCCACACCGCCAGGACCACATAAAGAATATACCATCAAGGCAGCAAAGGCAGGGAAACTTGTTTATGTAGAAAAGCCAATGGCTCGCAATTATGCTGAATGCCAAGAAATGATTGCGGCTTGTGAGGAAGCTGGCGTGCCCTTATATGTGGCGTACTATCGCAGGGCACAAGAGCGATTTTTAAAAATTAAAGAGTTATTGGAAGACGGTGCGATTGGAGAGGTCCGTTTTGTATCGTCTACCCAATATCAAAAGGCTTCTGAAGACGTGTTGGATCCGCAACATCTTCCTTGGAGGGTACAACCCGAATTGGCCGGTGGGGGACTTTTTTTTGATTTAGCCAGCCATACGCTTGATCTTTTAGATTTTCTGCTTGGACCGATTACGTCCGTTCAAGGTTTAGCTTCCAATCAAGCTGGGTATTATTCGGCGGAGGATATTGTAACGGGTACATATAAGTTTGAATCTGGGATCCATGGCGTAGGAAATTGGTGTTTCACGGCTTTTGAAGATGTCGATTTGAATGAAATCGTGGGGAGCGAAGGGAAAATCAGCTTTTCCACCTTCGGAAACGAGCCCATCGTTTTGACGACAGCTGGCGGAACAGAACAGTGGAGTTTCGAACGGCCACAGCACGTTCATCAACCACTTGTTGAAACAATTGTTGCAGACTTAACAACTGGTGGCTCCCAGTGCCCAAGTACAGGGGTTTCAGGTGCGAGAACGAACTGGGTCATGGGAGAAATGGTGAGGAATTATTACTAAACTAGTAATGAACTATTGTTGAAAAGGATATAGACTCATTGAACGCAGCATGGTTTTAACCATGCTGTATTTTTGTACATATGAAAAATGACACAGGTACTTTTATTTATTTTTCCAGTGTTTTTCATGTATGTAAGCGCATACATTGGTAGTGAGCACTGGAGGTGATGTTGATGATCTATCCTTATGGGAATGATTATATCAAGTACTTAAACGATAAAGATTCACATGGCATTACGTATGAACAATGGAAATGTAAAAATGGGAAAAAATACTCAGACAATTGCAGACAATGCGGACATGGTAAAGACCGCTTTCAACCTTGTCCAAAGTGCAATTATTAAGCGCCTTTAGGCGTTTTTTTATTGATTTTTAACCTGAAGACGGGACGGCAGCAGTGGATTTTGAAGACGCAATTGCAGAACTATTTTTGGGGATTTCACTAAATATCGAATTCGCTGATTGGACTTGAAAATTCGCTGATAGAACTAGTAATCTTAGAGAGAGATTCCGCTCCTATAACTATAGAATTGGGAAATCATATAAATTTAAACTCAATTTCTCGTGTTTTTAAATAATTTTCTTTTATTGTCAAAAATGAGGTAATTTGGCTTTAAAAGAACATAATGAAGAAGCAAAAAAACAGTTCAAAGAATTCTTTGCAATTATTCTTTCATTTTTATTAGCTGCATTAATCGGGACATTTTCCACCACCTTCATAGGGAACACATCCATCTGGATCGCCTCGGGTATCTTAGTGATTGCACTTATTTTGTACCATCGTGACCGGGGATATGTTAGCAAATCATTAACATTTTAATAGATTGTAAGAAGAGGCTGGAACCCAAATCGGGTGCAGCCTCCGTTTTTTTCTATTCATATATTCCTACTCTAGCATTTCCAACTTATAAATAACCTCTCTAAGTGCTTCAATTTCATCGTCCCCTGAAACTTCCAAAATAATCTCTGCCTGCTTAGGAATCGCTAACGATAACAAGCCGAGGACCGATTTTACATTCACCTTTCGTCCTTTATACGTCAGAAAGATATCCGCATTAAATCGAGAAGCATGTTGAACTAATTGATTGACCGGCTGAGCATATAAACCTGCATTTCTGTTGATTGTTACTGTTTGTTGTATCATGATTTCCCCCCAAGTGCTCTTTGTAGAAGTTCTAAATAATGCACTTCTCTTATGTATGAAACTAGCTCATAAAAAATGCACTGTTTGATTCAATATAGGCCATTTTGTGTGCTAGTATCCCTGATCACAGGTTAAATCCCTCCTTTTAAGCCCCCCCTCCACCTTTAGCTTAATCAGGATTTTAATCAAAATATTAGGAATGTCCCAATAAAATAGGCTTTTGAATCAGTAGCAATACCCAGCTAAAGGTCATATTTTGGTGAAGAGAGTACTTGAACTTTAATGTACTGACACAAATTATTTATATTAAATAAATGGAGGTATGAAAATGAATCCCTTACAAAATGAACTCCAAATGTTGAATGTTGGTGACTTCCAAGCAAGCCAGGCCGTTCCTTTTGACCAAAACCAATACTATCTTGATCCGACTCGTCAATTTGGGATTGGCGTTGGTATAGGATTTCGTTGTTTTAGCTGTTTTAACTGTTTTAACTGTTTTAACTGCTTTAACTGCTCTAGTTGTTTCCGGTGCTCTAGCTGCTTTAATTGTTCACATTGCTCTAATTGTGGCGGCGGGCATCGCTGCGGCGGCGGAGGTCGTTGCCACGGTTAATTGGAACCTTTTTCTAATGAATAACTGGCATTTTATTGAGAAGAGCTTTGCAGAGGCTCTTCTCTATTAGTTTAGACATATGGGACAAATTGCGTTACATAGAATTATAGTAAAGTCATGATACTGATTGGAGAAAAGTTAAGGCTAAGGAGGAGCGAAATGACAAGTTTGAACCCTTCTATGCGTTTGAAAGTGAAAAGGGACACGTTTTTTCTTCCCGATTCAAACAGGGGTGTGTATTTTCGAAATAATATAAGCTCATTTCGTATGAAAGGCAGTACGATCGAGCAGTGGGTGGAAAAGCTGATCCCCATGTTCAACGGGGAGTATACCTTGGGTAATTTAACAGAAGGATTACCTGGTCCATACCGTGATCGGGTGTACGAAATTGCAGAAGTGCTGTATCGAAATGGGTTTGTCCGCGATGTAAGTCAAGACCATCCGCATCAATTGGAGGATCAGGTTCTTAAAAAGCATGCTTCACAAATAGAATTTGTGGATAGTTTTGTAAATTCGGGGGCGTACCGTTTTCAAACCTATCGACAGGCCAAAGTGTTGGCTGTTGGTTCTGGACCTTTTTTTGTTGCGTTAGTTTCTTCGTTGATTGATTCTGGATTGCCCAAGTTCAAACTGCTAATCACCGACACGGTACCGACTAATAGACGGCGGTTGTTGGAAATAGTGGCACATGCCAGTAAATCAGACCCCGAGGTGGAGGTAGAAGAGGTAAAATTAAGGGAAGATAGGGTTAGCTCTTGGCGGGAAAGTATGCAGCCGTTTGATTCGATTTTGTATGTGTCGCAGGAGGGGAATCTAGAGGAACTGCGACTTATTCATACGGTTTGCAGGGAAGAAAAGAAGATGTTTCTTCCTGCTATTTGCATACAACAGACGGGTATTGCAGGTCCGTTAGTAATACCGGACTCAGAGGCATGCTGGGAGTCTGCTTGGCATCGCTTGCACAAATCTATGCTATTTAAAGAACAACAATTATCTGCCTATTCTTCGGCAGCCGGAGCCATGTTGGCCAATGTGATTGTATTTGAATTGTTTAAAGAGGTAACAGGAGTCACCGAGCCAGAACAGAAGAATCAATTCTTCCTGCTAGATCTGGATACGTTAGAAGGAAACTGGCATTCGTTTTTGCCTCATCCCTTGGTGACCGGACGAATATCGACTATTTGGGTTGAAGATTACGATAGACGACGTGAACAGGAAATAGTCACTGGTGAGTCCAGTAAATTGCTTCTATACTTCTACCAGTTGACATCAAAAGAGACGGGGATTTTCCATCGCTGGGGGGAGGAAGAATTAGTACAGCTGCCCTTAGCACAGTGTCGTGTTCAGGCAGTTGACCCGTTGTCTGTGGGGCCTGCTGAGCTGTTAAGTGATAAGGTCTGTTCAGGTCTGACACATGAAGAGGCACGAAGGGAAGCTGGTCTGGCTGGGATTGAAGCATATGTTTCACGAATAATCAATTCACCCATAACAAATCTATATTCTGATCAGATAGTAGAGGGTAAAATGGTAGATTTAGAGGAATTTATAGGAGTTGGTGCAGGGGAAACGTTTGCGGAAGGTGTTTGCCGTGGGTTACAAAAGTGTTTGCTCAAAGAATTGAACATTCAACAGCGTAATCAGAAGTTATCTATCTCGCAGGTACACTTGAGTGCTGTAGAAGATGAACGTTGCCGGTTTTATTTGCAGGCACTATCTACGATTCAAAGAGAACCACTTATCGGATTAGGGGAGGAAGTGTCCGGTTTCCCCGTAGTATGGGTCCGTACGAGTGAAGGATGGTTTCGAAGCGTAGATTTGAATCTCACAATGGCGTTAAGAAATGCGTTACAGCAAGCACTTAGCAAAGTACAAAACCCGGGAGGCAGCTTATCGGCGGAAGCGTTGGATGGATCGTCCTTGCATCTGGAAGAGAAGGTGTCGCAAAGTCTTGTAATCCCTGCCTGTGAAGAGAGGTTACAATTGGAGAACTTGCAGTCCGCTTTGGATGTCTTGAAACGAAATCATAAGCAGCTTTCGGTGTTTGAACAAGAAATTGAACCATTTTTAAAAGAAGCTTTGGCTGGGGTGTTCGGTGTGTTGCTTAGAGAGGAGGAAATTAGGTGAGCGCTCCTGTTGTTTTGGTTATAGGAGAAGGAGTGGTGGCAGACAGTGTGTGCGAAGAACTTTTCTCCCATTACCATGTAGTTCGCCAAACCGAATTCGAGGCGGTTGTACCGAAACAAACTGATTTGGCTCTCGTTCTCCACGATGTGTGGAATCCTTCTGTTCATCAAAAGGCAGAAAAGATGTTTCGACGAAAAGGCACTCCCTGGCTGCGTGGCTTCGTTTCATTTGGAGAGGGAGTAGTGGGGCCGCTAGTTCGACAAGGATCATCGGGATGTTCACAGTGTGCAGACTTGAGACGCCTTATGGCTGGTAGCGACCGTACAGAAGTGTGGGGGATACAGCAGAGACTGAAGGAGTACAGAGGTGTTCAGCCTGAAGGGTGGGCATCATACACAGGACTCCGACAGCTGGCACACCAATTCAGTGCAGAGGTACAGCGGATTTTGCAGGGTGATCATCCTCTTACGGAAGGCCAGATATGTTTAATCAATTTGAAAACATTAAAGAGTTCATGGCATTCCTTTCTTCCTGACCCATTGTGTCCAGTTTGCAGCCAATTACCCGACGATGCGGAAAACATGGCACGAATCTCATTGCAGCCAAGTCCGAAGGTCAGTCCCGATAGCTACCGTTGCCGTTCGTTGGAAGATCTAAGTAAAGTGTTAGGAACAGATTATCTAGATCAACGGACGGGCCTTTTGAATGCTAAGATGGTTGACTTGGTGCGGCCATTTGCAGATGTCAGTGTTAATCTGCCTTTGTTTGAGGGGGATGAAGGAACAGCAGGCCGGACAAATTCATATGAAGTAAGCGAGCTGACGGCCATTTTAGAAGGACTGGAGCGGTACTGCGGTCTAGAGCCACGCGGGAAACGTACAGTCGTTTTTGATAGTTTCCGCAATTTGAAGAATAAGGCACTTAATCCGATAAAAGTAGGTGTGCACGCAAAGGAACAATATGAGCTCCATGGCTTTCCTTTTCAACCGTTTAATCCTGATAGACCAATGAATTGGGTATGGGGGTATTCGTTTTTGGAAGAGCGACCAATCCTTGTGCCTGAGCTGCTTGCCTATTATAGCTTGGGCTCTGGGCAGCGTGGATTTGTCTATGAAACTTCCAACGGCTGCGCGTTAGGAGGAAGTTTGGAGGAGTCCATTTTTTACGGAATTATGGAAGTGGTGGAACGTGATTCATTTCTGATGACTTGGTACGCGAAGCTGAACTTGCCGCGTCTTGACCCATCCTCTGCTGATGACCAAGAATTGAAGTTAATGATTGAACGAATTCGGGTGGTCGCAGGATATGATTTGTATTTGTACAACTCGACGATGGAGCACGGAATTCCGAGTATTTGTGCGATTGCAAAAAACAGGAAAGAAAAGGGATTGAATCTTATTTGTGCTGCTGGCGCACATCTCGACCCCGTACGTGCGGTTAAAAGTGCGGTTCATGAATTGGCTGGCATGATGCTAACCCTGGATGAGAAATTGGAGTCGAACCAAGAAAAGTATAGCCGAATGCTGCAAGATTCATCTATGGTACAGAATATGGAGGATCATGGCATGCTGTACGGTTTGCCGCAAGCAGAGGAGCGTCTGGATTTTTTACTTTCAGATACTCGTCCATTGCGAACATTTGCAGAGGAATTCAAGTGGAAGTCGGGGCATTCAGATCTTACTGACGATCTTCAGGACATTCTTCAAGTTTTTCGTCAATTAAATCTTGATGTGATTGTAGTAGACCAGACGGCACCAGAATTGAAGCGAAATGGGCTTTTTTGCGTGAAGGTTCTAATTCCGGGAATGCTGCCGATGACATTCGGACAACATCTTATTCGCATAACTGGGCTAGAGCGGGTGCTCCGTGTACCGATGGAACTCGGATATTCAAAACAACCGTTGACACTTGAACAACTAAACCCATATCCGCATCCGTTTCCATAAGCGGCGGCTAGGAGGCAATAAGGATGAGTCTAGAGGAGTTTTTGCTCAATCTACATTTTGACATTGATAAAGCAAGCGTACCTAATTGGGAGGTGGATTGGGAAGATGCGCCACTTCCTTATAAACTTTATCGTGGCTTGCCAGAAGTACCATTTTCTCTAGAGGTACCGCTGTCACTCGAGAGACAAGAATCACCCGCCAAGCCTAATCTTAGCAAAATTGGTCATTTTCTCTGGTATGTATATGGACTGAATCAAGTTAGTCAGTCAGTCTTTCCCATGGATGCCACAGCTAAAACAGCGAAACTAGTACAGTCGTATCGACGGTTTGTTCCTTCCGGCGGGGCATTATATCCCAATGAATTATATGTATATCTTAAGATAGAGGATTTGCCTGTTGGGATGTATCATTATGATGTGGCACATCACCGCTTATTATTGTTACGAGAAGGAAATTTTGATTCATATATAGACCGCGCTCTTGGTAATCGATGTGAGATATCTGCCTGCTTTGGGACTGTATTTGTGTCGACTATGTTTTGGAAAAATTACTTTAAATACAATAACTTTTCTTACCGGCTGCAAGGGCTGGATGCCGGCGTGTTGATAGGACAGCTCCTGGAGGTAGCGAAACGTTTTGGCTTTGCAACGGGGGTTTATTTCCAGTTTCTTGATCGGGCCATTAATCATCTTGTTGGGCTTTCCGAACAAGAGGAGAGTGTTTATGCAGTTATTCCGCTTTCCGTAGAACCAACCCGCTGGTCTACTAACGGGAGTAAAATTGACGTCACTGCGGCCCAATTGTGTCAAGAGTTAACAGCGATTCAGCCTCATCATTATGTCCGGTCAAAGAGAATTAAAGAGTATCCGATCGTAACCAAGTTGAATGAAGCGTCCATGCTGGATTCAACGCAAGCGTTTCGACTGTTTGAGGAAAAGGAAAGTATAGATTCGGACGATGAAGCGGAAACTCTGCCTCACATGAATCGGTTATCTTATGATCTGCGGTCGGTTTGTCTCGAGCGATTTTCACCAGATATGGATTTTGTCTTGGGAAGGGTAAGTAAACTTCAACTAACCACACTATTGCAGGAATCGACCGCCTCCTTCTCGTATCGGAATGATTTGGATGGAGCAGATTGGAAGAACGAGCCTCGTGTTTCCTTGTATGGATGTTTATATAACGTTGAAGGTATTCCAAATGGAGCCTATTATTATGACAGACTTGCTCATGCGTTACGACAAGTACATCTGGGAGATTTTCGACTCCAGTTGCAATCTGGAATGTCGCTAGATAACGTAAATTTGCTACAAGTACCGCTCTGTCTTCATGTGGCAGGGGACAGGGAATCATTTAGAAAGGCACTGGGATACAGAGGATACCGCATTCAACAAATGGAAGCTGGTATGCTCGTGCAACGATTACTGTTAACGGCGTCAGCCCTCGAAATGGGAGGGCATCCACTCCTCGGGTTTGATGCAAACTTGAGTGATCAGATTTACAAAATGGAACCACAGGGAATAACCAGTCTCATCCAAATTCCAATTGGTCCATATCGACAACGTCCATGGTTAAAAGGAAGCTTGCATAGTTAGGATTAATAGGTTCAATTTGTCCCAAACAAAAATACCTGATCACAAAGAATAGAAAAGAGTCTCCCCATTCAAAAGGAGGCTCTTATTTTTCGAAAAAGAATTATATAAGGGAGTAAAGGAATCAGAATGATTCCTCTGCAAACTGTAATACCTTTGACTCGGATTCAGGTCTGGCACAGGTGCTTTCCATGATATAATGTGTTCCCTTTTCCGATGATTCAAGCAGTCCGTGCATCGCTTCTAAAACATGGTACGCTAATTCGCCGTTTGCTCGATAATTACCGCCTTCAAGGATCGCTTTTGCCATATCAGAGACACCAAGCCCTCTGCTGTTTTGGGCAAATCCATAAGACAGCGGGACCTCCGAAAATTCTTTTTCGTCACTTTTTCTTATACGAACAGGGCCCCCAAACGTATTTGGATCAGGAACAAGAATCGTACCTTGACTTCCATAGATTTCGATAGGCGGCAGGGATGTTCCTCCAAAGGCATCAAAGCTTGTTGTTATCGTTCCGATGACACCTGAGGCAAAATCCATTACACCTGATAGATGTGTAGGGGTAGAGACGACAATCTTCGTTCCTTCTTTAGGTTTACTCCTAACCGTTCGTTCTGGATAACTAATACGAGCAGAACCGGAAATTCGTTTGATTGGACCTAATAGAGCGACTAAAGCTGTTAAATAATAGGGTCCCATATCAAACATTGGTCCACCGCCGATATCGTAGTAGAAGGCAGGATCAGGATGCCAATGTTCATGTCCGCTGCAAATCATGAAGGCCGAAGCACCAACAGGGACACCAATTTCACCTTGTTCAATTAAATGAATCGCTGTTTGAATACCAGCACCTAAGAAAGTGTCTGGTGCACTTCCGACAAGTAGGTTTTTCCTTTTAGCTGCTTCTAACATTTGTTTACCTTCTTCGCGAGTGATCGCAAGTGGTTTTTCTGAATAGACATGCTTTCCTGCTTCAAGGGCTTGGAGGGAAACAGACGCATGCGCTTTTGGTATTGTTAAATTAATGACGAGTTCAATCCCTGGATCAGAAAGCAGCTCTTCGACGGAACATGCTTTTGGAATACCAAATTTTCCAGCTTGAGCTTGGGCACGTTTTTCATCTAGGTCTGCACAGGCAACAAGTTCAAGGTGCGGGAACTTCGGACAATTTTCCATATAAATAGAACTAATATTTCCGCATCCAATGATACCGATTTTAAGCTTTTTCACGATTAGGTCCTCCATTTTAATCATTTTGGTCTCCGAAAGTTCAAGTGGCTGCTTATTACTGGCTGTCGCCCATTCCTGTGTACATCCCTGCATTACCATAAATTGAGGTTGGACCTAATTCTTCCGATCGTTTCTTTCCTTTAGCAGCCCACAGAAATCCTCGCCGCATAATAAGGGAAACCTCTGGCATGGCGATAATGTTCGCTTGGTGGCCTAATGAA
>Ga0182747_1003059_pt1 | contig 11462 bp, 9 predicted proteins | sample eDN3rd30CBELigBY_FD_128526 | JGI IMG/M metagenome (GOLD analysis project Ga0182747, IMG submission 128526) | Enriched backyard soil microbial communities from Emeryville, California, USA - eDNA 3rd pass 30_C BE-Lig BY (version 2) (version 2) | ecosystem: Environmental > Terrestrial > Soil >...
GCCGAAGCCGATGCGTGTCAGGAACATCTTCATCTGCTCGGGCGTGGTGTTCTGCGCCTCGTCGAGAATGATGAAGGCATGGTTCAGCGTGCGGCCGCGCATATAGGCCAGCGGGGCGACTTCGATCATCTGCCGCTCGAACATCTTCTGCGTCTTGTCAAAGCCGAGCAGGTCATAGAGTGCGTCATATAGTGGCCGCAGATATGGATCGACTTTCTGCGCCAGATCGCCCGGCAGGAAGCCCAGGCGCTCACCCGCTTCCACCGCCGGCCGCACCAGCACGATGCGCCGCACGCGATCCGACTGGAGCGCTTCGACCGCGCAGGCGACTGCAAGGAAAGTCTTGCCGGTGCCCGCCGGACCGATGCCGAAGGTCAGATCGCAGGTGTGGATGTTGTGCAGGTATTGCTTCTGATTCGGGCCACGGCCGCGAATGCCGCCGCGCTGCGTGTGAATCGGCGTGTCTTGCTCGGGACGGATCACCGTGGGCGTGCTTGCCGCCGCATCCATCGTCGCTTCCTGCAACGCCAGGTGTACACGATCCGGCGTCAGCGATTCGCTGGCGGAGAGCTCGAACATGTGATGCAGCACGCGCTGCGCCGCATCGGCCGCTTCTGGCGGACCGGAGACTTCCACCCAGCCGCCGCGCCGCCGCACTTCCACGCCGAAACGCTGCTCGACATGGCGCAGATTCTCATCCAGAGGGCCGACGAAATTTGCGAGCCGGGCGTTGTCCACGGGCTCGAACGCGAGATCGCGTGTCGCGATGGGCACGCTCATGCGGATTTCAGGTCGACTGCGGGCGTGCGATCACCGGCCGTGACTCCGGCACCCGTCCATCGACCCCGCAGAGAATTGCGCAAGGCTTCGGTCACCAGCACGTCGGCGAACTGCCCTATCAACGCCTCAGGCCCCTCAAAGTTCACCCAGCGCATGTTCTCGGTACGCCCGGCGAGCTGCCCGCCTTCGCGCTTCGAAGGCCGCTCCACCAGCACGCGCTGCACCGTACCAACCATGGCATCGCTGATCGCCTTGGCCTGGCTGTTCAAGCGCGCTTGCAGGATTTCCAGCCGCTGCTGCTTCTGCTCGTGCGTCACGTCGTCGGGCAGTGAAGCGGCAGGCGTGCCGGGGCGGCGGCTGTAGATGAAGCTGAAGGATTGATCGAAATTCACGTCGGCGATCAGGTTCATGGTTGCTTCGAAGTCACGCTCGGTCTCGCCCGGGAAACCGACGATGAAATCGGAGGACACGCTGATGTCCGGACGCACGGCGCGCAGCCGGCGGATCTTCTGCTTGAACTCGAGCGAGGTGTAGCCACGTTTCATCGCCGCGAGAATGCGGTCCGAGCCGGACTGCACCGGCAGGTGCAGATAGTTCGCCAGCTTCGGCACGTCGCGATAGGCCTCGATCAGCGCGTCGTTGAATTCCAGCGGATGCGACGTGGTGAAGCGGATGCGCTCGATGCCCTCGATCTCGGCCACGCAATAGATGAGCGTGGCCAGATCGCACAACGTGCCGTCGTCCATCGGGCCGCGATAACCGTTGACGTTCTGACCCAGCAGATTCACTTCGCGCACGCCCTGCGCCGCCAGCTCGCGAATCTCGTCCATGACGGACTCGAACGGCCGGCTGACTTCCTCACCGCGCGTGTAAGGCACGACGCAGAACGAGCAGTACTTGCTGCAGCCTTCCATGATCGAGACGAACGCGGTCGCGCCTTCGGCGCGCGGCTGCGGCAGATGATCGAACTTCTCGATTTCCGGAAAGCTGATGTCGACCACGGAGCGCCCGGTGGCCTGCAGCTGCTGGATCATGTCCGGCAGCCGGTGCAGCGTCTGCGGACCGAACACCAGATCGACGAACGGCGCACGGCTGGTGATGCCCTCGCCTTCCTGGCTGGCGACGCAGCCACCCACGCCGATGATCAACTCGGGCTTGGCCTGCTTGAGCAGACGCCAGTGGCCGAGTTGCGAGAACACCTTCTCCTGCGCTTTCTCGCGGATCGAGCAGGTGTTCAGCAGGATGACGTCGGCCTGCGCCGGATCGTCGGTCAACTGGTAGCCGCCACTGTCGCGCAGCACGTCCACCATCTTGGTGGAGTCGTACTCGTTCATCTGGCAGCCGTGGGTGCGGATATGGAGAAAAGGCATGGACCGGGGCGTGAAACGGGGGCAGCAAGGATACTCAAGATGAGGTCGAGGGTTCCAACGGCCCGCCCCGGCCAACTGCCCGGATAAAATTAATCAACTATATTCAATAGCTTATGCAAGTTATGCGGCGGTCACGAAAGCCGCCGGCCCGGTGTGGCCGGCGATTGTCCGCAGGACATATAGAAAACCCCGCGCTGTATGACACCGCGGGGTTCGAGTCGACTCAAGTGAAAACGAGCGCGGATCAGAACGGAATGTCGTCGTCGAAACCGCCGTCATCGCTCGGCGGCGCACCGCGGTCTTCAGCAGGCGCCTGGCGCGACTGGCGCATCTCGCTGCCGCCAGCACCAGCAGCAGCACCACCACCCGCGGCGCCGCCACGGCCACCGAGCATCTGCATGTCGCGGCCGACGATTTCGGTGGTGTAGCGATCCTTGCCTTCCTTGTCCTGCCACTTGCGGGTGCGCAGGCTGCCCTCGATGTAGACCTGAGAGCCCTTGCGCAGATATTCCGCTGCGATTTCGCCGAGCTTGTCGAACAGCACGACGTTGTGCCACTCGGTGCGCTCCTGCTTGTCGCCGGATTGCCGGTCCGTCCAGGATTCTGAGGTGGCGATGCTGAAGTTGGTGACCGCCTTGCCGCTGGGCATGTAGCGGGTTTCCGGGTCCTTGCCCAGGTTGCCCACCAGGATGACTTTGTTGATACCGCGCGCCATGGATTTCTGCCCTTCCAGTCGAGAACTTGAGGATCAAGGAGCGCATTTTAGACGCGCCCGGCGCTCCGGGTGAGCTCATTTCATGCCGCAGGCAGCCAATAATCGCCCGCCCGCCGGGCTGGCCTTCCGTTCCAGTCCTTTGCCCCCACCTTACTGGCCCCTTTATAGTGATCGGTCCTCGGCTGATCCGGCCTGAACCATGCCCCTAGCCTCCATCCTCATCCGCGGCGCGCGCACCCACAACCTGCGCAACATCGATCTGGAGCTGCCGCGCGACCAGTTGATCGTCCTGACCGGCCTGTCGGGGTCGGGAAAGTCCTCACTGGCGTTCGACACCATCTACGCCGAGGGCCAGCGGCGCTACGTCGAGTCCCTTTCGGCCTATGCCCGGCAGTTCCTGTCCATGATGGAAAAGCCGGACGTGGATTCCATCGACGGCCTGTCGCCGGCGATCGCCATCGAGCAGAAGTCCACCTCGCACAACCCGCGCTCCACGGTTGGCACGGTCACCGAGATCTACGATCACCTGCGCTTGCTGTTTGCCCGCGTGGGCGTGCCGCGCTGCCCGGATCACGGCGTGGACCTGGCGGCACAGACGGTCAGCCAGATGGTCGACCAGGTGTTGCGGCTGCCGGAAGGCACGCCGGCAATGCTGCTCGCGCCCATGATCGACGACCGCAAGGGCGAGCATGCCCAGGTGATCGAAGAACTGCGAGGCCAGGGCTTCGTGCGCGCGCGCATCGACGGCAAGGTGGTCGAGCTGGAGCAGGCACCTAAGCTCGATGCCAAACGCAAGCACACCATCGAAGTCGTGGTGGACCGGTTCAAGGTACGCGCCGACGTCGGCCAGCGCCTGGCCGAGTCGTTCGAAACCGCCCTGCGCTTGTCCGACGGCACGGCGCGCATCACCTTCATGGACGAGCCGACGCGCGAGGAGCTGATCTTCTCCGACCGCTTCGCCTGCAAGATCTGCGGCTACAGCATCGCGGAGCTCGAGCCACGGCTGTTCTCCTTCAACAATCCGGCCGGCGCCTGCACCACCTGCTCGGGCCTGGGCGTGCAGCAGTTCTTCGATCCGGCGCGCGTGGTCCATCACTCGCACCTGTCACTGGCCGGTGGTGCGATCCGCGGCTGGGACCGGCGCAACGCCTACTATTTCGCCCTGATCCAGTCGCTGGCAAAGCAGTACAAGTTCGATATCGAAACGCCGTGGGAAGAGCTGTCGGCCAAACATCAGAAGGTGGTGCTGTACGGCAGCGGCGATGAAAAAATCGACTTCCGTTATGTCGACGCCAAGGGCGGCGTGACGCGCCGCTCGCACAAGTGGGAAGGCGTCATCCCCAACCTGGAGCGCCGCTATCGCGAGACCGAATCGATGGCGGTGCGCGAGGAACTGGCGAAATATCTGAGCAACCAGCCCTGCCCCGATTGCGAAGGCACCCGCCTGAACCGCGCCGCCCGCAATGTCTTCGTCGCCGGCCGCAGCCTGCCGCAGCTCAGCCGCCTGTCGGTGGGCGATTCGATGCGCTTCAGCCTGGATCTGAAGCTGGACGGCTGGCGCGGCGAGGTGGCGGCCAAGATCGTCAAGGAAGTGGGCGACCGGCTGCGCTTCCTGTGCGACGTGGGCCTGGACTACCTGACCCTGGATCGCAGCGCCGAGACCTTGTCGGGCGGCGAGGCGCAGCGCATCCGGCTCGCCAGCCAGATCGGCTCCGGCCTGGTCGGCGTCATGTACATCCTGGACGAACCCTCCATCGGCCTGCACCAGAAAGACAATGAGCGGCTGCTGTTCACCCTGAACCGGCTGCGCGACCTGGGCAACACCGTGATCGTGGTCGAACACGACGAGGACGCCATCCGGCACGCCGATTTCGTGGTCGACTTGGGTCCGGGCGCCGGCGTGCACGGCGGCGAAGTGATTGCGAAAGGCACGCCGGAGGAAGTGGCGGCAAATCCCAAGTCCATCACCGGACAGTACCTGTCAGGCGCGCGGCAGATCGCCATTCCGCCGATGCGCACGCCGCGGCAGGACGATCGTTTCCTGCGCATCGTGAACGCCCGCGGCAACAACCTGCGCAACGTGACGGTGGACATTCCGCTCGGCGTGATGACCTGCGTCACCGGCGTTTCCGGCTCGGGCAAATCCACGCTCATCAACGACACGCTGTACCAGTTCGTGGCGCGCACCCTGAACGATGCCTCGACCGATCCGGCGCCCAACGACGGCGTGGAGGGCCTGGAGAACATCGATCGCGTGATCGACATCGACCAAAGCCCGATCGGCCGCACGCCGCGTTCGAATCCGGCCACCTACACCGGCCTGTTCACGCCGATCCGTGAAATCTTCGCTGCCGTGCCCGAAGCCCGCACACGTGGTTACGAGCCGGGACGCTTCAGCTTCAACGTCAAGGGCGGCCGCTGCGAGGCCTGCCAGGGCGACGGCGTGATCAAGGTGGAGATGCACTTCCTGCCGGACGTGTACGTACCCTGCGACGTGTGCAAGGGCAAGCGCTACAACCGCGAGACGCTGGAGATCCGCTACAAGGGCAAGAGCATCAGCGAAGTGCTGGAGATGACGGTCGAGGACGCCATGGAATTCTTCCGCCATGCGCCGGTGATCGCACCGAAGCTGCAGACGCTGATCGACGTCGGACTCTCCTATGTCCGCCTCGGCCAGAACGCCACGACCCTCTCGGGCGGCGAGGCACAGCGCGTGAAGCTGGCGAAGGAGCTGTCCAAGCGCTCCACCGGCCGCACGCTGTACATCCTCGACGAGCCGACCACCGGCCTGCATTTCTACGACATCGAGCAGTTGCTGGCGGTGCTGCAGCGACTGCGCAACGAAGGCAATACCATCGTGGTCATCGAGCACAACCTGGACGTGATCAAGACGGCGGACTGGATCATCGACCTCGGGCCCGACGGCGGCTCGGGCGGCGGCACCCTGGTCGGGGTCGGCACGCCGGAGGAGATTGCGCGCAACCCGAAGTCGTACACCGGCCAGTTCCTGGCCCCGATTCTCGAACGCGCCAGCCAGGCCGGCCGGCGCAAGCGCGCCTGAGCATGACGGCGCTCTGCTCTTTCAGCGGCGGCAAGGACTCGTGCCTCGCCTTGTGGCGTGCGCGCAAGCTCGGGATCGAGGTACGCACGCTGCTGGTGATGTTCGAAGAATCCGGCGAGCGCAGCCGCTCGCACGCGATTCCTTTGTCGCTGATTCAGCGCCAGGCACAGGCGCTGGGCCTCGACCTGGTCGTGCGCAACGCCAGCTGGAAGACCTACGAGCCCGTGTTCATCGAAACCTTGCGACAACTGCGTGCCAGCGGGCATGAGCAGGCCGTGTTCGGCGACATCGATCTGCAAGCGCATCGGGATTGGGAAGAGCGCGTATGCGCCGCAGCGGGTATCGAGGCGGTGCTGCCGCTGTGGCTTCAGGATCGTCGCGCGTTGGCGGATGAAGTGCTGGCAGCAGGCTTTCGTGCCGTCGTCGTCTGCACCGACTCGAGATACCTGGGCGATGAATTCTGCGGCCGCCCGTACGATGCGCAATTCATCGCCGATCTGCCTTCAGGCGTGGACGCCTGCGGCGAGAACGGAGAATTCCATACCTTCGTGTACGACGGCCCGTGCTTCCGGCACGCCGTTCGACATTCGATCGAGGGTTTCGACGATTACGCCGCGCCCGCAGAATACGGCGGCGTTCGCTACCGGTTTGCCCGGCTCAGCGTCGGCCCGGCAGATTCTTCGAGCTGAACACCTGGCGCACCTCGCCGTGCGCGACCGATTCCCTGAAGCGGCCGCCGGTGTACTTGCTCACCACCGCGCGCCAGAACTCGACGGCGGGCCGGTTGTACTGGAACTCGGTGATCTCCCAGGCGCCGGCAAAGCGGCTGAAGATCAGCAGCGCCGCGTCGCGACCGACACCCAGGCGCCGTGCCTTGGCGGCCACGAAGAACTCGGCCATGCGGAAATCGATGCTCTCGCGCAGATTGCGCGGCGGACGGCTGACCAGGGCGAAGCCCACCGGTCGCTCGTTCTTCAGCAGAATCAGGGGATGGGAACTGTCGTCGGCGAACCAGCGCGCCATCAGTTCCTGCTCGCGCTCGCCGTATTCTCCGGCGGCAGGAAAGACGCCGGTATTCATGCTCAGTCGCGAGAGGTCTTCCAGGTACTCGGCGTACTGATTCTGGATCCACGCCCGGTCGGCGGGGGAATGCTGGGCGTCGCGGATGCTGACTGGCACTTCGGACTCCGGCTGTGCAGTGCCGCCTTTATAGCAAATGACACCGGGCGGCGGGGCGCCGCCCGGCACCATCATCGATTACTGCTGGGGATCAGCAGCGTCCTTAGCGGCAGCAGCGGCATCGGCAGCAGCATCGCCGGCGGCGGCAGCGGCCTCGCCAGCAGCGTCGGCAGCATCAGCAGCAGCATCCGCAGCGGCGTCGCCAGCGGCGTCGACCGCATCACCAGCGGCTTCAGCAGCATCGCTCGCAGCTTCACCGGCAGCCTGTGCAGCTTCGCCAGCCGTAGCAGCGGCATCCTGCATGGCATCGGTGGCTGCTTCCTTCTTCGCGCAAGCGGCCAGAGACAGCGACAGCGCGAGAGCGGCGAGAATCAGTTTCGTGTTCATGTCAAACACCCTTATATGGAATTGATGTGAGTGTGAGTCGAGCCAATCAGCAAATGGGAGATCGCTCTCTCAATGATTGCGGCGCGAATTCTAGAGCGTTTCTGCAGTGTTTGAAACGCTTCGACAGCGTCGCCGTCTGAAGACAGCGCGCAAACATCGGTAATTACAGGGCGAAATGCGATCGTACAATTCGGAAGTCGCAGTGCACGACGCGTTGCATTGACGAAACGTTGACAATCTAGCGATGCGCAGCGGCTTCGAGGCTGCATCGTGAAACAGGATCGACTCGAACTCGACAGCGACTCGCTATTGCACACGACGCTCGAAAGCGTCGATGAATCGCAGCGACACGTGACGACATCGCACTCGTGCCGGACGGGAAGCATGAAGAAGTCAACAGCAGGGTGTAATCTGTCGAGGGTTCATGGCTGCCGGCTGCAAGCTCGGGCTTCAGCGGCGCAGCCCTGTTCGAGAGAGCTTCCCATGCCAACACTCGATTCGCTCTATCCGGCCCACCTGAAGACCTTGCGCACGCGCACCGACCAGGCGCTGCGGGCCACCGGGTTCGATTCGGTCGCCATCCATTCCGGCCGCAGCTGGATGCAGTTCCTGGACGACCAGCCCTACCCGTTCAAGGTCAATCCACACTTCAAGGCCTGGGTGCCGCTCACCGCTGCGCCCGACAGCTGGATCCTTTACCAGCCCGGCCAGCCGCTGCGATTGATCTTCCTGCAGCCGGACGACTACTGGCACCAGCCGCCGGCGCTGCCGGGCGGCTACTGGGCGTCACATTTCTCCATCGAGGTGATTCGCGACGCCGCGGAAGCCAAGGCGTATGTCAGCCAGCTCAGCAATTGCGCCCTGATCGGCGAATGGCAGACGGAATACGCGGACTGGGGGTTTGCCGAGGGCAATCCCAAACAACTGCTCGATCACCTCCACTATCACCGCGCCATCAAGACCGAGTACGAGCTGGAATGCATGAGACTCGCCTCAGTGCGCGGCGCGCGTGGACACGAGGCAGCTGAAGCGGCGTTCCGTTCCGGTGCTTCAGAATATGAAATCCACTTGGCGTTCCTGCGCGGCACCGGCCACACGGATAACGAGCTGCCCTACCCTGACATCGTGGCGCTGAACACTCACGCTGCGGTACTGCACTACCAGCATCTGGATCGGCAGGCGCCGCAACAGCTGCGCTCGTTCCTGATCGATGCGGGCGCGGAAGTCGCCGGCTATGCCAGCGACATCACGCGCACGTACTCGAGCGACGGCGGCGAATTTCAGGCACTGATCGACGGCATGGACCGGCTGCAGCTGGCGCTGTGCGCCCAGGTCCGGCCGGGTGTCGACTATGCCAGTATCCATCTGGACGCACACCGCCGCATCGCCGAGTTGCTGCACGCCGCCGATGTGATCTCGATGAATGCGGACGATGCAGTGGCTGCGGGGCTGTCCGGCGTTTTCTTTCCGCATGGCGTCGGCCACCTGCTCGGATTGCAGGTCCATGATGTGGCCGGCCTCACCATCAACCTCGAAGGCAAGCAGAAGCCTCGGCCGACAGGGCATCCGTACCTGCGGCTGACGCGCACGCTGGAGCCGGGTTTCGTCGTCACGATCGAGCCAGGCCTGTACTTCATCGAGTCGCTGCTTGCGCAGGCACGCCAGGGTCCGCACGCACAGCAGATCAACTGGAAACAGGTCGAACGCTTCAAGCCTTACGGCGGCATCCGCGTCGAGGACGATGTGGCTTGCACGCAGAGCGAACCGGAGAATCTGACGCGGGCGGCATTCGCTGCCATCCGCTCCGGTCGATGACAGTCAGTGGTGTGCGTCAGCTCGCTGAACGCCGGAGCGCCGGCCGGGCCGACCGGCGCTCTGCGAGGATGTGTCGAAAGGGTTACTGCTTCTTCAGCAGGTCGCGAATCTCTTCCAGCAGCACTTCCTGGCGCGGCGGCGCGGCCGGGGCGGCGGGAGCGGCCTCTTCCTTGCGCTTGAGCCGGTTGATCAGCTTGACCAGCAGGAAGATGGCGAACGCCACGATGATGAAATCGAACAAAGTCTGCAGGAACACACCGTAATTGATGGTGACCGCCTCCTGCCCTTCCCGCAGCCCCGGCATGGTGTAGGCGAGCTTGGTGAAGTCGACACCGCCGATCAGGTAGCCCAGCGGCGGGGTCACCACGTCGCTCACCAGGGAGCTGACGATCTTGCCGAAGGCCGCGCCGATGATGATACCGACGGCCATGTCCACCACGTTGCCCTTGACGGCAAATTCGCGGAATTCTTTCAGAACGCTCATTGCGCTTCGTCTCCCGTGTTCGGTTGTTCGTTGGAGGTCCCGCGGCGCGGGACATAAGCTGCGTTTGGCACAATAACCGTCGCTGCCACGACAGACAATGCAGGAAACCCCGCCGCGGCGCCAATTCCTTCGTTGCCGGCCGCTAGGTCAGACGATTCAGCCCGTTGTAGGCCGCGACCCGGTACGCCTCGGCCATGGTCGGGTAATTGAAGGTGGTGCTGGTGAAGTAACGGACGTCGTTCAGATCGCGGCTCGCCATCACGGTCTGGCCGATGTGCACGATCTCCGAGGCGCCGTCGCCGAAGCAGTGCACGCCGAGCACCGCCATCGTCTCGGCATGGAAAATGATCTTGAGCATGCCGACGCGCTCGTCGGTCATCTGGGCGCGCGCCAGGTTCTTGAACTGGCAGTGCCCCACTTCGTACGGCACCTTGGCTTCCTGCAGCTCACGCTCGGTGCGGCCGATCGAGGAGATCTCCGGAATGGTGTAGATGCCGCTGGGCACCATGTCGAGGCGGTGGACTTCGATGTCCGGATTCAGCATGTGCTGCACGGCGTGCGACCCCTGCACGTACGCAGCGCTGGCCAGCGCCGGCGGACCGGCAATGTCGCCGACCGCGTAGATGTGCGGCACTGCCGTCTGGTAATGGCCGTTCACCGCGATCTGGCCGCGGGAGTTGCTGCTCAGACCGACCCGGTCGAGCTGCAGCTGCTGCGAGTTGCCGGTGCGGCCGTTGGCCCACAGCAGCAGGTCGGATTTGATCTTGCGGCCCGATTCCAGGTGCAGCACCACATCGCGCTCGCGCGCCTCCAGCGTCTTGAACTGCTCGTTGTGGCGAATGACGCAGCCCTGCTCACGCAGGTGATACGACAGCGCCTCGGCGATCTCGTCGTCGAGGAAGGACAGCAGCCGGTCGTGGGTGTTGACCAGCGTCACCTTGGCGCCGAGATTGATGAAGATGGAGGCGTACTCGCAGCCGATCACGCCGGCGCCATAGATGGTCACGGCGAACGGATGCTCCGCGTAGCGCAGGATCGAGTCGCTGTCGCGGATGTGCTCGTGGCTGAAGTCGACTTCCGGCGGATGGTAGGGACGCGAGCCGGCCGCGATCACGATATTGCGGCCGGCCAGTCGCTGCGGCTTGCCGATCGCCGGCTGGATCTCGATGGTGTGCTCGTCGATGAACGAGGCTTCGCCGGAGAAGATCGGCACGCGGTTGCGCTCGTAGAAACGCTGGCGGCTCACCACCTGCGACTCCACCACCTTGGAGGCCGAGGCCAGCAGCTGCGGATAGGTCAGCTGGCTGGCCGCGTGGAACTCCCGTAGCAGCGGATTGCGGCGCAGGTCGTGCAGGATCTTGACCGCGTGCCGCAGCGCCTTGCTGGGGATGGTGCCCCAGTGGGTGCAGCCGCCGCCGACCTCGAAATAGCGCTCGACGAGGGCCACGCGCTGGTGATTTTTCGCAGCCATCAATGCCGCGCCTTCCCCGGCGGGGCCGCTGCCAATGACGAGGACGTCGAACTGTTCCACGGGTTTTTCAGTGCTCAAACGGTCGAACTCGAAGTTGGGGCGCTCGCATCGTCCGTTCACAAAACGGTCACGCGTGGCGCGGCGGAAGCTCCTGCAGCGCAAAACTCTACACGCTTGCCGCCACCCTTACCAAGCAGTAC
>Ga0182747_1003060_pt1 | contig 11461 bp, 18 predicted proteins | sample eDN3rd30CBELigBY_FD_128526 | JGI IMG/M metagenome (GOLD analysis project Ga0182747, IMG submission 128526) | Enriched backyard soil microbial communities from Emeryville, California, USA - eDNA 3rd pass 30_C BE-Lig BY (version 2) (version 2) | ecosystem: Environmental > Terrestrial > Soil >...
ACGGTCCAGATTGGGGGTCTGGTAGCCCATCACGCCGAGATTGTAGCAACTCAGATTAAACCAGCCGATATCGTCGGCCATGATGAAAAGAATATTTGGCTTCATCGCCATAGCTCTCTCTCCTCGTCCGACGGCTCCGCTGTCGATGGAGGAAGGATGTTCGGTCACAGGGCGATGGTCGATTGGACCGAGGTCCCATAGCAATGTCCTGTGCCGCCGCCACATCTCGGCGCAGCCGTCCGCCCATTCCTTTCGACCGGGGAGAGGATCGGGGCGGACAAAGCGCGAAAATTTATCCGCTGCGTCGGGAAGGAATATGGGCGGATTTTGCCGCCGTGTGCGGGGGCCTTGCTGATTTTATTAAGTGCATGGCGGAAGGGGTGAGATTCGAACTCACGGTACGGTTGCCCGCACGGCGGTTTTCAAGACCGCTGCCTTAAACCACTCGGCCACCCTTCCCGCTTTGATATCACTAGCTTTTCTGGGTTTTTAGAGCGACAAAGTTCGCCTCTGCTACCATTTTGCTACCGAATACCATTTTACGGCTTGGCCTTTACCGCGCCCCGGATTGCAGCGTCAACTTGCTCGGCAGCGTCCGCCTGCATCCCCGGCATCACGTGGGAATACAAATCCAATGTAATCCCGATCGTCGAGTGTCCAAGCCGCTCGCTCGCGACCTTGGGATGGACACCGCTCGCGAGCATCTGCGTTGCATGCGTGTGACGAAGATCATGGAAGCGGATGCGCGGCAGCTTGGTTTGACCGAGAATCCGGAACCATTCGTGGGTGAGCGACTGGGGCTGGATCGGACGACCGTCGGCCTGCGCTACGACAAAGTCGTCATCGTCGGGCCTGTGCCCGAGCTTCAGCAGTTCTTCAGCCTGACGAGCGCGATGAGCCTTCAATTCAGCCAGAACGGTCGAGGAAAGTGCGACGGTCCGGGCGCGGCCCGACTTCGGCTCTTTGTACCTCACCCCTACCTTTGTCTGCTCAGCACTCTCGACAATCGACATCTGGCGCAGGTTGTCACCAAGCTCGACGTTTCGCCAACGGAGCGCCGCGATTTCACCGCGGCGGAGGCCGCACATCACCGCCAGCAACACCGGCACGAACATCCGAGTTGGCTTCATTGCCGCGAGCAACTCGGCAGTTTGTGCGGCGTCGTAAGCCAGCATCTTTCGGCGTTCGACCTTCGGCGTGGTCGTTCCGATTGCGGGATTTCGGGTCAGCCGTTCCCACGTCACAGCCTGGTTGAGCGCTTTAATCAAGACGCGTCGCATGTGGTGGACCGTTCGAGGCGACAACCCGCCCTTCCCGTCTCGGCGCCCCTCGGTCAGCGCTTTGGTGAATCCGGCATCGATCCGGTCGGTCTTAAGACCGGCGAGCGTCAGCGCCCCGAGCTGCGGGATGATGTTTTTGCGGCATATCTCCGCGTACCGTTCATGAGTTCTCGGGGCGATCGATGGCCCGATGAATTCGAGCCATTCATCAAGAAACTGCGCCAGTGTCTGTTTCGTCGGCTCGACATAGTTTCCAAACTTCATTTGGGTGACGAGCCGCGCACACTCATCCTGAGCCTGCCGTTTCGTCCCCGCGAAAGAATGCCACTTTCGCCGGCGTTTTCCCGTTGCAGGATCTTGAATGTCAAGAACGATGGCCCAGCGACCGGGCGAGCGTTCACGGATGTGGCCTTTCATTGCCACTCCTCCCGCGCAAGAAGTTCTGCGATCTCGCTTAGAGTGAAGCCGTTAATGGTCGCATCTGTCAAAATGGCCGGCGGCCGATCATCATCATCGGTAGCTAAGAAAATTACCGAATGCGGCACATCCTGGGGAAACAACGGCTCAGGCAACGCCCGATCAGAATAAGATATCCGCGCATTAAACAGCTTACGAAAGACGACCAACGCGCCGATGCGCTCGGCAAGGGCTTGCTGACTTAGAATGCTGGTAAGCGCTTTCAGGAGCGTAGAGTTCGCCTTGAACGGGGAATTTACTGCTTCTTTCTTTCCGAGCTTACAGTTTGCAACCTTCGGAGTTTGATCGACAACCTCTGAAAGATTGTCGGTCGCAAGCAGAGCTAGAATTATCCACGCGACAGCTTCTGGGCTGACTTCTGCGCCGCCACTGGATCGACCTCGGCCGGAAGCTTTCGGCAAGACACCCGCGCGGACGAGCGCACGTTGCCGCTCATAGAGAGCCGCCTCGGAGAACCCGAGGATGGGTGAAAGAACTTTGTGAAAACTCGCGAGACTGGGCATCACTAATTGGAACTAACATTTCTCTGGTGGCCGCACAAAGAAATTTGTTGCGAACAAAGACGGAACAGAATAAATCCACACTGGTGGCCGACCAGAATGGATTAGATTCGATGAACAAAACCAAGCCAGAGAGCCTAGTTTATGAAGTCCCCGAGGCCGGCGCGATCCTCGGCCTCAGTCGTCCCGCTGCATATGCTGCGGCCAAACGCGGCGACATTCCCACGATCCGGATCGGAAAGGCTATCCGGGTCCCAAAGGCGGCACTGAACCGCATGTTGGAGAAGGCCGACGCGAAATGAGCCGATGCAGCACGGCGGATATCTCGCAGCGTCAACGGCGTTTTCCGCAACAGCTCAGATCCTCGACCTACCAAGAATCCGACCGCCCTGGTGCGCGTTGGTTCCGCTACGAGCGCCCGCAGAGCGAGGCGCAGCTAGCCGAGTTTGCGCTGTGGCCCCGCCGCGTAAACGCAACCCGGCGCGTGCGTCGCCGTTCGGCGGAGGCGCGCTGATGGCTACCAACCAAACCGAATCGCTGAAGTTTCCAACGTTGCGAGCGCAATGGTTGGAGCACGTTGAAAACGACCCCGACGTCAGTCACATGCAGTTCCGTCTTGCTTACGTTCTGGCCGGCTATTTCAACAGCGAGACCGGCGATGCATGGCCCTCCCAGGAGACGCTAGCTAATCGCCTTGGTGTCACAAGGCGAGGCGTTCAGAAGGCGTTAGCCGCTCTCGCAGCGCGCGGCCACCTACATATCGAGCCGGCTGAGGGCAGAACAAACACGAACCACTATTCGCCCCTGAAAAACGGCGAACCGGCGTTCGCTATTTTGTTTGGCGGTGATGACAAAACACGAACCCCGGTTCCGGAAATGGCGAACCCCGGTTCGGGGGGGTGCGAACCGCCGTTCCAGAAACAGCGAACCGCCGTTCGCACAGAACACTCTTTAAGAACCCTCTCTAATGAACCTCCTTTAAGATATCTCTCTATCCACGAGCGAGGGAGGTTGAAGGAGATATTTGGTGAAGAGGAATTGTTCCTTCTCATCGGAAGAAGAGAGCCTGAATCTCTGTCTTACGAAGAAGAAAGGATTCTTGGAGACGCCCTCTCACAAAAAGTAAGGAAACCCAGCCATGCAGCGTGACATCGATTTGCCGCTGCTGGTCTGGGAGCCCGTGGCGAAGGTGTTGCCGTTTCCGCTCGCCAAACGCGTCGGGAAGGTCAGGCACACGGCTCAGAAGCTGAGCGAGCGTCATGGCGATGCCGCGGCGCTGTACTGGAAACAGGTAAACGCGAACAACTTGCGCCACCTCACTCGGCTCGGCCTCGCTCCGGCGGAGATCGAGGCCGAGCTTCAGTCGTTCTTCGATGCGGTACAGGCCGAATTGAACCGCATCACCTGCGGTGCGCGCTCGCCGGCGGGCGCGTCATGAAGCGCGGGCGCGGACGGCCCAAAGGCCGAGTCGACTGGCGGCGGGGTGCGAAGCGACGGCAGCGGCCGATAGCTCACGTGCTCTGCGTCGTGTCTGGACTACAACCGCACACGGCAGCCTTGATCGCATCCGCCTTCGACCGAGCCGACTTCGTTCTGGTCACCATCCGCGGCGAGCTGCGATTTGCTGTTCTGAAAGAACTGAATGCCGACGGCCGCGAGCGCACGCTCTCAGGCGCTGCCGGTCGCCTTGTTCGGAGCGGCTTCAAACCCGAAGGTCGGACGACCGAAGAAACGATCTGGCATAATCGTTGCGCTGAGTACTTTTTTTCAGCCCTGTTCAGCGCGGTCAAAGGCAACCGTGATGGAGAAAACCGAAACCTCGATGAGCTTGCCTACTTGGACGCTGAATGGCCTGACCGCTGGCGGCGGTTTATCAGCGCTATCCTCAACGCCCCCGCTCGGCTCGACCTACAGCCATACGAAGTCACGCCACTGCCGAGGGGCACGTCTGCACTGATGCGCGCCATAGCTCTCCACCGTGGTCGGGATATCGGTCGAATATTTCGCGCATCGTCTGGCACCAGCGCGGCTGCTACCTGATCGTCAGCGTGTTCGCCGGCGTCTCCGACGTCTCCCGAGAGTTCCCGCAGGTGGGTCCCAAAACTGGATCGGAGTGAAAAGGGACCGTACGCGCGGCGCGTTTGGGTGCGGCACTAGGGTGGCCCGACATTTGAACATATTCAGTTTTGCAAAAATCGAGGTTTGGTTTGGTTCCAATGATGAAAAAGCACAAGAAAATCAAGAAAACCGGCCTATCAAAGCTGGACGGGCTCGAACTCGGGCTTGCCGAGGCGGCAGACCTCGTCGGCAAGAGCCAGACGCATGTCCTGGCGCTGGTCAGCCGCGGATATCTGAAGAAAGTCGGGCGCGGACGCTACCTCGCGCGGGACGTAGCGCGGGCTGCGCTCGCTTTCCGTGAAGACGATGATCGTCGGTCGTCGCTCACCGAAGAATCTCGTCGCCTGTCTGCCGTGCGCATCCGCCAGGTCGAGCTTCGCCTCGCGCGCGAGGAAGGCAGTCTGATCCCAATGGATGCAGTCCAGGAAAGTGTCGCGGACATTCTTGGCACGTTTCGTTCCGAGCTTGCCGGCATAGCCGCCGCCTCGACTCGCGATCATGACCTACGCTCGATCATCGACGGCCATATCGAAAGCGCGGTCGATCGATGCAGAGATCGCTTTCTTGCCATGGAGGCAAAGTTCGCCTCCGGGCGCGGCTAGAGATTCCCCGAACAATTTTTCAGTCTGAATTTTTCGCGCATATTTCTACATGGCCGCCTGCTTCATGTTTGCAGCATGAAGAACACCGATCTCACTCGCAAAGCGGAGCGCGCCGTAGCGCGTGCCTCGCTTGAGTTGCGCACCGCCGCCGCCAGCCATGCGCTCGCACTGTCCGGCCGCAACCGCGAAGCCAAAGATCTGCTCAGCCGGCTGCGCGCACCGTCGCCGGCACGCGATCTGGAAAATCTGATCGTTCGCTACCCCCGATTGGCGCAAGCGGTCGAACTTCTCGTCATCGCCGAGGGAGCCAGGCGATGATCAGCATAAATTCAACGCCGCCGGCGCTCGACGAGCGCAATCGGATCAGGCGGGTTATGCGCTTGCCTGAATCGGCGTCGCAGCCAATGGCCGCGGTCGCCATGGCGCTGGCCGGCGGAGACGTCCTCGCCGTTCGAGCAGCCCTCGCCGTTCTGAGCGGCGCCTTGAACATCGAACAAATCCAAGCCGATCAAGAGCATTACCCTGCCGCCGACGACGTGCAGGAGTTGCTGAATGCCGCAGCGGACGAAATTTGATGAACGCCGAAGTCCAAGCCGATCGGGAACGGATCAGATCGATCATGTCCCTGCCAGAAGCCGCGGGGCAGTTGGAAGCCGCTTTGACCATCGCGCTCGTTGGCGCGTCAATTATCGAGGCAAAAACTGCCCTGTCGCTTCGCTCTAACCCGCGAGCGACTTACGACGCTCGACGCGCCGCGGTAGCCACAAAGAGTTCTGACGTCGACCTCAGCGACGAAACGACAGCCACAGCTCCCAGCGACATTTATCGGCGACGCGCGGGGCAAAACCGGAGGCCACGCCGATGAAAAAGCAGAAGACTACCTTAGCCGACGTGACAGCCCGCCGCGATGCCGCCGTAGCCGATGAGGTTGCGGCTCGCGAAGCAATTGCGAAGTTTGAGGCTGACCGTGCAGAGTGTATCCGCCGCGGCGGCTCAGACGACGAGATCGATCGCATCGAAGAACAGATCAAGGCCGAGCAGCGCCGCGCCGAGCGCGCGACTGCCCGGATCGAAGTGCTGGGCGCAGAGGTAGAAGAAGAAGCGCGCCGCGCAACGGAAAGCGAGCAACTGGAGCGCGAAGCTCGAGCCAATGCTGCGGCCGACACCGCCGCGCAGAAGCTCACCGTGGCATTCGATCAAATCCGGGCCTCGTTGCATGATGCGCTGCGCACCGCAGCACAAGCTGATCTGCTTATCGAGGCCGCCAATCGCGGGATTGGTAGCGTCAAGGAACCCTTGCCGACGGTTGAATCCCGGTGCCGAGCCCGCGAGCCCTTGCCACGTCGGATCCTCTCCGAGGTTGAGGTCGTCGCCTGGTGCTACGCACATTCTGGACATCGCCTCAGTGACGACCAGGCAGCACGGGTGCGTTCGGGCAAAGATGGTCGTGGATTTGTTCCGATGGGCGACACGAGTTACCCCGTTGCTTCGACGTCGCCTGCGAATATCGTCGAGCGTCGGAAGTTCATGAAACGCACATTCGTTCCGGCTCAACGGTTTCCTACTCCGAGCGATCTTGCAGAAACGCTCCGCATTCCGGGTTTCCGAGCCGGCGACCCGCCGATCTGGGAGCCGATAGAGTTTTCATCGCCTGATGCTGTCCTTGAGCGGCTCGCGGCGATCGAGAGGCACACCAACGAAGCACAAGGCGCCCCTGAAATCGAATTCATCCCAATCGACGCGTCAGCCCACGTTGCCGCTTAGCTGTCGGCCGGTGGCGGGATAGCGGCCGACAGCGGCCGGCGCGGTGGTTCACGCCATCGCGCCGGCACCCATCATCAGGAGATCGAACAGTGCAGATAACTTTGGAAGATCGCATCGATAACGCAGCGCGCTCTGTCGCGCGCGGCATTTGCGCCGATGTCGCTGTCCCGCACTACGCCCGGAACGTTCTCGATCCGCGGACAGTCGCGCGCTTGACGCCTGACCCGCGGCTCGATGTGAAACTGGAGAACCTGCGATGAAAACAGCCGAAGTAACGCTGACCGAGCCGATCACGACGCATGACGGCCCATGCTCCAAGGTTGTGCTCCGCAGTCCGAAATATGGCGACGTCTTTGCCCTGGGTGAACCGCAGGCCTATGCAGTCGATCCGAACTCCGGCCTGCTGTTCACCAGCAATCGGGACGACGTCATCCGTCAGTATGTTCAACGGTGCGTGATCGAGCCGAAGAACCCAGAACTACTGGAGCAGTGCAATCTGGCCGACAGCCTTGCAATTCGGGAGGCCATTCTGAGTTTTTTCGAGGCCGCGCGGGCGGAGCGCTCCACGAATACGCCGACATCGCAGTCTTCGGACTGAAGCTGTTCGACGCGGCAACGTGCATGTCGCTTAGCATCGACGAACTGGAGAAATGGTTACAGCGCGCAGCGGACTGGCACTCTAAACAGAAGGCATCGTGATGGCGAAGATTATCGAGGCGAAAGTCGTCCTCACGGGCGAGGACAAGGGCGTCGTCGCCACCTTCTCAAAGGTCGCGAAAAGCGTCGATGGCATCGCCAAGAGCGCGAAAGCCTTCAACGGGCTGAAGCCGACGAAAGCATTCGACGACATGGCCAAAAGCGCGAAAGCGCTCAACGGCATCAAGCCGATGGCCGGCTGGGGTGCATCGTTTCAAAAAGAAATTGAGAAGATGAGCCTGAGTTCGCGCGAGCTGTTGCGCGTGCAGCGCGAGTTCAAGCGCTTTCAGGAGATGACACCGCGGTTCCGCGCCTCGCAATACATGCGCGACTTCGATACCTGGAAGACGCGGACTATCCGCGGCATTCATGAAGTCAGAAGAGAGCAGGAGCGCCTTGAGCATCGCGCCCGCCGCCTCCGCAACGTGCCACGAGCGATCGGCAACGCGGCCGGGATCTATACCGGAGGATACGTCGCAAACCGCAGCGCGCGTGCCACAGTCACCGCAGGCGCTGAGAGTGCTCGCGAGAGTGCCCGCGATTATCTTGCTGGGCTGCCAGATGGCGAGAGCGCCCGGCTCAAGACCGCAGCAGAGAAGTTGTCCGAGCAATACAAGTCGATCCCCGCCACCGTCATGCACGGGCAGTTGCGCGAAGCCGCAACCTCGATGCGTTCCATCGACAAGGCTGTCGCACTCGGCGGCACGCTTGCCGAAGCGCTTACTGTTCTGAAAACGATGAAGGGCGCGGATCGCGCGCCGGAAGAACTCCGTCGTTACCTCGCAGGTCTTGACGTGGTTGGCAAAAATCAGGACCCAGCCGAAGTCAGGCAGTTGCTCAACAGTGCGCTCAAGGCGATGCAGACCGAAGGCGCCGATATGGACTTTGGCGGTCTGCTGCAGGCCGTGCGACAAGCCCGTTCCGCAGGCTCGGTCCTGTCAAATCGCTTTATGACCAATGCCCTGCCCGCGCTTGGCCGCGATATGGGCGATGCGCAGGTCGGCACCGCCTTGTCGTCGGGACTGAGCCAGGTGATCGGCGGCCGCGCCACGAAAAAATCCAAGGTCGAACAATACCGCTACGGACTGCGACGCAAAGGCGTGTTCAAGGACTCCGAGAAGTTCATGCGCGACCCCGACCTATGGGCCTGGGAGAACCTGACGCCGGCCCTGAAGAAGCGAAAGGTCAATGTCGACGACGAAACGGCGGTTGCGGCTGCAATCTCGAAGCTGTTCTCGAACCGCACGGTTGCGGACCTGATGACGAAACTCGTCGTCCAGCGCGAGCAATACCAGGCGAAGTACCGGCAGTATGACCAGAACCCCGGCCTCAAGGCCGCAGAGGAATTGCCGAAGCGCGACCCGTTCGTCGCATGGTCGGCTGCGACGGCTCAACTCAATAACGCGCTGGCAGCGATTGCCGAGCCGCAGACAGAGCGCGCGATATCCGTGCTCAATAACGTCGCATCCGGGCTCGGCCAGATCGCCAAGTTCGCGCGAGAAGAACCGAAGAAAGCGCAGGAGATTGTCAACGGCGCGGTCCCGGTCGGCCTCGGCGTGCTCGGCGCTGGCGCGAACGCCGCAGGCGCCGCAATAGGCGGGCTCTCCGGTTTTCTGCTGCGGGCGTTCGGTCACATCATCGGACCGTTCGGCCCGGCGCTCAGCATGGCCTCTCAGCCTGATATTCAAACCAAAGCGCCGGACGGCCGCCCCTTCGTCGAGGTCCTGCGGGAACGGGCTTGGAAAGGCAAAAGCTTCACGCTCGACAACATTCAACAGGCGCTGTACGGGCCGAAGGTGGTGCCGCCCGAGGTCGAGAGGCTTTTGAAGCGCGCTCGCCAGATCGACAACTGGCAAGGGGCGCTCGATAAGACCGCGCTCGGTGGAGCATTCCGCGCGTCCCAGCTCAAGCGCATCGAACAGGCCCGAGCGGAGTTGCTGCCCGAGCTGGAACGCCTCGGCTATGTGCCGAGTGCGTCACCCCAGCCCGGAGCGGGACAGCAGCAGCAACAACCGATGACCGCAGCCAACATCGCCAAGGCGCTCGGCTTCGATAAGCTGGTGACGTCAGAGACTCGCGTCACAGCCGAGTTGAAAGGTGAAGCGACGGTCTCCGGCAAGGCGGAAGTAACGATCAATATTCCGGGCTTTGGGGTGCATTCGGCGATGATCCCGCTGTCGGGGACGGTAAGTGCGAATGGCCCCGGCTCGCTCGGCACATCGTCGCCTGATGCCGCCGCGATGCCGGTGGGAGGACGGTGATGACAGCGTCGTCGTCGAGAACCGTCGAGGAAATCTGCTCGGACTTGGGCGTCTCTATCATTGCCTGGAAAGAGCCCTACGGTCCGTTGCGCACCAAATCTCCGAAGATCATCCGTATCGTCTTAGATCGACACGGCGAAGGCCATCTGATCATCGTACTGCGAACGATTATCGAATCCACCGGGAACGAATGCGCACTCATAGCGCCAGTCATTTGGGCTGTAAGCGATCTTATCCTCGCGCATCCAAAGTGGCCGGATCACGGGCTGGCCTGGATCGAAGCCTTCGACAATATCGACCTGCTCGATCTGGCGCGGAAGGCTCGTGCAAATCGGAAGGCTGTTCAAAAGCGTCCGGCTATGGCCGCGATGCTCTATGAGCGGCTGGCGCCGATCTTCGATCCGCCACCCCCCCCCCGCCGAAACCACGCGTGCCGCGCGAGCCGCGCAAGCGGCGGCCCTATCGGCGGAAAGCAAAGCCGGATGGCGCCGCAGCCGCGGTTTAACGGCTCCCCGCGTACCGCTGTCCGATCTCTCGTAGGCTGGCCGGCCGCGGAAATCGACCCAATAATCGCCAAGGCGTCTGGCTAGGTTGCCTTCATATGGCAACCCTTACAGCTCACAAAGGTCAAGCGACCATCGTCGCCGAATCTCAAAGCCATCGGCCATCTTGAATGAATGAATAAGCCGATAGACATAAATTTGTTCTATCGACAGCAAAATTATCCCGTTTTCTCCTTTATGGAACGCATTCGAGGGGCGCAACGTTCGAATCTCAATGCACCTTGCAACGGAGAGAACGTTATGGGCCTATTTACAAAAGACATCCAATCAATGGACGACTTGTTCCTGCACACATTGCGAGACATCTACTATGCCGAGCAGCAGATCCAGAAAGCACTGCCGGATATGGTCGACAAGGCCTCCAGTACTGCACTCGCCGACGGCTTTCGCCAGCACCTTGAAGAGACCAAACAACACATTACGCGTCTGGAAGAGGTGTTCCACCAGTGCGGGGAGGAGCCGAAAGGGGTCGATTGTCCCGCAATCGACGGAATTATCGAGGAGGCAAACGAAATCGCTGGTGAGGTCGCGGACAACGCGGTGCTTGATGCCGCACTGATAGCAGCAGCGCAGGCCGTCGAACACTACGAAATTACCCGATACGGAACCCTCATTGCGTGGGCCAAGCAGCGTGGCGACGAAAATATTGTGTCCCTGTTGAGTCAAACGCTAGAGGAGGAGCGACGCACCGACGAGAAACTCACCTCTTTGGCCGAGTCTCGTATTAATGAGAAGGCGGCCTGACACGTTGTATGTCGAAAGTGGCCTGTCCCTTTGGCATGTTGCCTAAGGACGGGCAGAGTGCCCGCTTTCCTCAAATGTCATCTGCTTGTTCTATATTCATTTGACCTCAGGTATCGGGGAGGTATTGCCGTGGCCGCAAAAACGGTCTGGGGGCGATATGGATTCGCTTGGGTGACGCTCGCTCTTTTTTTGATCACACTATCGGGGCATTGGGTGTTCGGATGGTTTGCTTATGCGCGCGAGCAGGAAAACCTTGGCCAAACCATCGAGGTCAGCGGTTATCTCGTTGAGATGGGACGCGATACACTTGAAAACTGGCAGTCGGAATTTCTACAATTGATCTGGCAGGTAGCGGGCCTCGCAATATTACTCCATGTGGGCTCTCCTCAATCGAAAGAGGGTGATGACCGTATGGAGGCAAAGATCGATGCAATACTTCTCGCCGTTGAGCCAGAG
>Ga0182747_1003065_pt1 | contig 11451 bp, 10 predicted proteins | sample eDN3rd30CBELigBY_FD_128526 | JGI IMG/M metagenome (GOLD analysis project Ga0182747, IMG submission 128526) | Enriched backyard soil microbial communities from Emeryville, California, USA - eDNA 3rd pass 30_C BE-Lig BY (version 2) (version 2) | ecosystem: Environmental > Terrestrial > Soil >...
ACCACGGCGACATGTTTGGTGGCGACGAGTGGACGATCGAGTCGCCGAACATCAGCATCGTGCCGGCGGGCCCCTTGGGGCACACCAATCCGCCCCGTTCGGCGAGCGGGCCGACGACGTCGGGGCCGACCGTCCACAACGGAAAGCTGGTCGTGGTGGTGTCGAGCGACGTCGGTGCCGGCCCGCCGGCGTGCGAGCCGCGGATGAACATCAGCGGCCCGTTGAACTCGGTGACGTCGTCGAGGTAGATGTGCAGGTTCACCGCCAGCGGTTCGGGCACGCCATCTTCATGGTGATGCGTCGCGAAGTCGTAGTGCCACTGCCACTGCTCGCCGGTGAACGCCTCCTTGACGTTGACCTTGACCTGCTGCGCGTAGAGGGGCACGTCGCCGAGTACCTGCCAGGCGGGGACGAGCAGTCGCGGGTCGTTGACGAGTTCCCCGAACAGCTCGTGACGCTGATGCAGCGCCATCGCCGTGCGCACCACACCGCTGCCGCGCTCGCGGATGTTCTCGACGACGTCCTGCGCGATCAGGCTGTCGAGTGCCGAGTTGATCGCGCCCACCTCGTCGGCGCTGAACCTCCCGGGGAGCACGATCACGCCGTCGCGTGCGTACGCGTCGAGTTGCTCGTCGGTGAGTGCCGCCGCGGTGAGACGGTCGGTGGTGTTGGTGGGCATCGCTGCGGTCTCCCTTCGGGTACGGGTCAGGTGCGGATGAAGTGGACGGTCGGGAAGCGCCGCCGCAGGTCGCTGGTGCGGGCCGCGACATCGGCCAGGTCGGCCGGATCGGCTGGGCCGCCGGCGAGGGCGTCGGCGATCAGGCCGGCGAGTTCGGGTATGTGCTCGGGGGTCATTCCGAGCCGGGCGATCTCGGGCGTCCCCAACCGGAGGCCGGCACCCTCGGCGGCACCGGGCAGGCCGATCGCGCACGCCAGCAGGTTCGCCGCACGCAGCTGTTGGGCGGCACGGTGTCCGCCTCCCCACCGCGCGGCGTCGACCACGAGTTGGTGCGACGTGGTGGGCCCGGCGCCCGTTCGGTACAGCGGCAGACCACGACGCTCCAGCTCGCCGCCGAGCGCGGCGGCCGTGTCGACCATCATCGCCGCGTACGCCGGCCCGACGGCCAGCCAGTCGAGCAGCGTGATCGCCAGCGCGGCCGTCTTGGCCACGTCGAAGTTGGCCGTCAAACCGGGGTAGGCGATCGCGTCGAGGCGTTCGGCCAGCTCGGCGTCGCCGGTCACGACCAGGCCGCCAGCCGGCCCGCCGAGGCTCTTGTAGGTGCTCATCGTCATCAGGTCGGCACCCTGCTCGATCGGGTTCGGCCACACGCCACCGGCGATCATCCCGCACGCGTGGGCGGCGTCGAACAAGACCCGGGCGCCGACGCGGTCGGCAATCTGGCGGATCTCGGCGACCGGGTGCGGCAACAGGTTGAGGCTCGTGCCGATCGTGATCAGCTTCGGGCGCACCCGCTCGACGAGTTCGGCGAGCGCGTCGAGGTCGTACGTGAACGTCGCCGCGTCGGCGCGGCACTCGTGGATGTCGAGCCCGTACCACCCCGCCGCCCCGGCATCGCGGTGGGTGACGTGGCCACCGATCTCGGCTGGGGGCACGATGATCGCGTCTCCGGGCCGGCAGGTCGCCATGAACGCGTACAGGTTGGCGAGCGCGCCCGACCCGACGCGGTACTCAACGAACTCGGCCCGGAACAAGGCGCGCGCGGCCTCGGCCGCGATCACCTCGATCTCTTCGATCGCCTCGAGTCCCATCTCGTACTTGTCGCCGGGATGCCCGAGCGACGCCCGCGTCGTCAACCCCGCCGCGAGCACCGCTTCGGCGCGCGGATTCATCACGTTCGACGCGGGGTTCAGGTTGATGCACTCACGGTCGTGGATCTCGCGGTTGCGTTCGATCAGGTGGTGGATCCGCCGATCGAGCGCGGCCAGGTCAAGCGCAGCGCGGTCGGCCAGGTCGAGCGCGGCCACGATCTCGGCTTCGCGAGCGGCCGCCGGCGCCGCCAGCCAAGAACGGGCGCCCGGTGCGAGTGCGGTGAGCGCGGACGGCGGGGAGGGTGCCACACCAGCAGCGTGACAGACGCCAACCGTCTCGCAAAGCGACGATCGGAGATGGTCATCGTAAGCTGAACTGATGGCTAGGCCGCCCACGACGCTGGAGCGACTCCGCGTGTTTCACGCGATCTCGGCAACCGGCACGATCGCCGGGGCTGCTCGATCACTCGACTACACACCGTCCGCCGTGTCGCAACACCTCACCGCACTCGAACGCGAGGCCGATGCTGCGCTCGTCGAGCGTTCGAATCGGGGCGTTGTGCTGACGCCGGCCGGTCGACTACTCGCGGCGCACGCGTCGAACGTCCTCGACCTCGTCCACGATGCGTTCGATCAGGTCGCCGCGTCGGCCGGCCACCACGAGACCCCGATCGCGATCGCGGCGTTCCCCAGCGCGATCACGACGATGCTGCTGCCGCTGCTCGACGCCGTCGCTCCGGCAATCCGGCTGACCATCGTCGACGCCGAGGCCGAGGCGGCGATGCGCGCGCTGCGGGCCCGCGACGTCGAGTGCGCGATCACCGACGGGCACGCCCACGAGCACCGTCAGCGGCTCGACGACCTACACCGCACGGTGTTGCATCGCGAGCCGATCCTGCTCGTCACCCGATCCGACCGGGAAGCGCGAGGGCTCGCTGACTGCGCCGCGGCGCCGTGGGTGCTCGGGGGCCCCGAGAGCCGCCTGGCCACTGCCGCGCGGCAGGCGTGCGCAGCGGTCGGCTTCGCCCCGAACGTCGTCACCCAGACCGACGATCACCACATCAGCTTCGAGGTCATCCGAGCCAGCGGCGCGGTCACTCTGCTACCTCAGTTGGCGCTCGCCGACCTCCCCGGCGACCTCACCGTCGTGCCCGACCCCGACCTGCACCTCGAACGCCAGATCGAGTTCGTCACCCGCCACCCCCTACGCACCAACCCCGCCATCGCCCAACTCACCCAACTCCTCCAGGCCGGAATCCGCCCTGCCGTTTGACGAGGAGGAAGCCATGAGCATCCAGATCGCACTCCCTGCCGACGTCAACCAAGTCGACCACACCGGCTTCGTCTGGGCATACCTCGATCAGGCGACCGATACGGCGCTGGTAGTCCCCGGCAGCCTCATCGTCGCCGGCGACGATGAAGACCCGGTGATGGCTCGTGTCATCAACATCGTTGACGGCGCCTCAACCCGCAAGATTGTGCACTTGGACGTGCTCGGGCTCGCTGACGAGTTCATCGAGGCACTCGAACTCGCCGAACAGACCGTGTAGGGGTCACTCAGCGTCGGTGCAGGCATTCGTTCGACTCGATGTCGCCAAAGGGTCACAGTTGAGAACGGACGCATCGAAACGACCACCGACACGGCTACCGTTGAAACGAACGCTCCCGTAGCTCAGTTGGATAGAGCGGCTCTCTCCTAAAGAGCAGGCCACAGGTTCGATTCCTGTCGGGGGCACTAGTCCCGTCGGGTGGTGGCCTCGACGGCGGCCAACGAGGTGTCATCGCCGTCGTCGGTGGTCACTCCGCCGACCGCTTGGCCAGCACGTTCGTCGAGTTCTGGCCCAAAGGTGCAGGGTCCTCCCCGTGCTCGGTTGGACTCCGGCACGCTGCGCATGACGCAACCGTATTCCACGGCAGGTCGCGGGGCTGTGCCAGCGGGGCAAGCCGGGGTGGCGGCGGCCGAGGGGTAGCCTTAGCCAATGAGCGATCCGTCGGTGGTGCGTCAGATCGACCCGATCGTGGACGACGAGCCGATGGAATCGATGGACGAGTGGATTCGGTCGTGTCGTCGGACCGGCCCGCCGCGCGTGCTCCCCAAGCCTGTGTACGAGTATCTCGAAGAGGCTCGCGCCGAGGCGAGGTGACGGTAGGGATGGGACTACCGGGATAGCTCCCGAAGTCACTTCCTGGCCGGGCAGGGTGGCTCAATCGAGAGAAATGTGCCGAGCGATGGGTGGGTGCGGAGTGGACCCATGGGCGGAGACGGTCAACCGGTACTGGCGGGGTCGGCACCGCGCTCGGGCTGATCTTGGGTTCACGGGTTTCGCGACAAGCGAGCGGCACTCCCCTCAAGAGCAGGCCACAGGTTCGATTCCTGTCGGGGGCACGTGGCCGGGTCAGTTCTGGTCCCACGGGTTGACGACGACCGGGCGGTCGAAACGAGCGAAGTCGCCGACGTTGCGGGTGACGACGGTCATGCCGTGCACCAGCGCTGTTGCGCCGATCAGCGCGTCCCGGTACGGGGCCGGGTTGGGGACGTGGAGCTGCGCCGCCGCGCGGGCGACGTCGATGTCGACCGGGAGGACGCGGTCGGCGAATGCCCGCAACACACCCGCCTCGAACCACTGCCGGAGCACGCGCCCCTTCGTTGGATCCGACCGCTCGGCCAGCACGACGCCGGTTTCGAGTTCGAGAATCGTGATCGCCGACACGAACATCGTCGCCGCGGGAGTGCCCGCTGCCCAGCCAGCGACGTTCGCGTCGGCCTTGCCGGCAGCAACCTTGCGGAGTTCCGACACGACGTTCGTGTCGAGGACGTACATCAGTCGAACTCGGCCGGCCGAACGGTGTCGCCGAATCGCGGAGGGAGGAAGTCGACGTCGGCGACTCCGACCGGCTGACCGAGCAACTCGATCACCGAGTTCCGACCGACGAGAGCCTGGTAGTCGTCGAACGACAGCAGTACGTGGGCCGGCCGCCCGCGATCGGTGATGTACACAGGCCCGCGCTCGCTGGCCTTCTTTGCTCGGCTGGTGTCCTGGTTGAACTCCCGGCTGGTCATCGTCGTCACATCACCCTCCTTTGTAGCAACAATCCTACATAACGGTTCGACAAGTGTCGAGAACGTGGCAAAGGGCGACGGTCCTCCCCCGGCGGGCCCGCAATCAAGGTTCTGTCTCGACGCGCTGGGGCGCTTTCCTTGGGTGGACGTCGGGACTACTGTGGGTAGTGGCTCGGTGTTGGCGGGAACCTGCACCGGGCCCTTGGGCAACCCTGTCCAGGACAACGGCGGAAAATCAAGGGGTCGCGATGTTCGATCGTCGTCTCGTGGCGAGCGCACTGGCGCTCGCATCCATCGTGGGCACCGGCGCGGCGGTCGCCACCCACACCAGCGCGGCGGGAGCCGCCGACGCGCCGCTGCTCACTCCCCTCCTGCCGGCGCGCCTGCTCGACACACGCGGCGGCCCCGGCGATGTCACGATCGACGGCGCCTTCCAGGGCGACGGCGTCCGCCCGGCCGGCGGTGTGGTGGAACTCACGGTGGCCGGGCGCGGTGGTGTGTCCGACGACGCTGCCGCGGTGTTCCTCAACCTCACCGCGGTCGAGCCCGACGCCGCCGGCTACCTCACCGCCTACCCGTGCGGCACCGACCGGCCCGTCGCCAGCCACGTCAACTACGTGCCCGGGGCCACCAGCCCGAACGGGGCATTGGTCGGCGTTGGCGATGGCGGCAAGGTGTGCATCTTCACACTCGCGGCGACCAATCTGGTCGCCGACGTCACGGCGTTCGTGCCCGCCGACAGTTCACCCCACCCGCTCACGCCGGCCCGTCTGCTCGACACCCGCACCGGCCCGACACACACCACCGTCGACCGCGGGTTCGAAGGCCACGGTCAGCTCGCCGCCAACGGTGTCGTCGAGCTGACTGTGGCCGGCCGAGGCGGCGTGCCGCGCAGCGCCGGCGCGGTGTTCCTCAACCTCACCGCAGTCGACCCCGACGCCGCCGGCTACCTCACCGCCTACCCGTGCGGCACCGACCGCCCCACCGCCAGCCACGTCAACTACACAGCCGGCTCGGTGAGCCCGAACGGCGTACTGGTCGGGCTGGGCGACGGCGGCAACGTGTGCATCTTCACGCTCGCTGCCACCGAGGTGGTCGCCGACGTCACCGCCTACGTCCCGGCTGGACAGCTGCCCGCAGCGGTCACCCCGGCACGTCTGCTCGACACCCGCTCGGGCGCCACCGAGGTCACCGTCGACCACCAGTACGAACACATCGGCGAGGTGCCCGACGGACACTTCGTGCGGCTGCCCGTGGCGGGGCGCGGCGGCGTGCCGGCCGACGCCACCGCAGTGTTCCTCAACCTGACCGCGGTGGCACCGAAGGGCGCCGGCTATCTCACTGCCTGGCCATGTGGGGCGACGCGACCCACGGCCAGCCACGTCAACTACGCACCCGGCGAGGTGCGACCGAACGGCGCGCTCGTCGGGCTGGGCACCAACGGGCAGGTGTGCATCTTCACGCTCGCCGCCAGCCACATCGTCGCCGACGTCACCGCCTACGTCGCCCCGCCCGCCCCACCGCCGTCGACGACGACGACCACGACGGTGACACCAACCACAACGCCCGTCGCTACCACCACGACCAGCACGACGACCACGACCACCACCACCGTGCCGGCCACGACCAGCACCACCACGACGACCAGCACGACCTCGTCGACGAGTACCACGTCGACCAGCACGACCAGCACCTCGACCACGACCACCACGACGACCACCGAGCCGGAACCCGAACCGGCCGGGTGCGCGGCGCCCGGTGCGACGTGGGCCACGGCCAGCCCGGCCGAGCAAGGGATGAACGCCGCCGAGCTTGAGGCGGCGATCGATGGGGCGATGGCCAACCAGGCGCTCGCCGTGCGGATCTACCGGCGCGGCTGCCTGGTCGCCCAGGACTCGAACCCACTCAGCGAGATCGACCAGTACGAAAGCTGGTCGATGGCCAAGGCGTTCACGTCGCTCGTGTTCGGGCGAGCCTGGACGATGGGGCTGATCAGCCCCGACGACACGCTCGGCTCGCTGATTCCCGAAGCCGACGCGGCCCACGGGGCGATCACGATGCGCCAGCTCCTGGAACAGACCAGCGGCCTCGACCTCAACCCGGTGCGTGACTACAACGTCGCCATGCCCAACCGCCTCGACGCGGCGTTGCGCACCAGCGTGGTCGCCACGCCCGGGGCCACGTGGGGGTACTCGCAGCACGGCCCGGCGTTGCTCGCCGAGGCGGTCTCCCGCGCCGCACAGGCCGCCGGCTACCACGACTTCCAAGACTTCGCCGACCGCGAGCTGTTCAGCCAGGTCGGCGTCGCCCGAGCCGACTGGTACTGGCGCCGCGACTGCCCGGCGGTGATCTCGCTCACCGCGATCGACGCGCTGCTCGCGCTGCTGCCGCTCCCCCTCGACGTGATCCTCCAGCTGCTGCCGATCAACACGATCCTCGCCACGCTCGGGCTGTCGGGCACCGGCCTGCTCCAGAACGGCATCTGCGCCTCGACGATGGGCGCCGGGAACGGCCACACCCAGGGCTTCTTCGGGCTCAACATGCATCCGAACGACTTCGCCCGGTTCGGTGAGCTGATGCGGCGCGGCGGCGTGTGGAACGGGACACGTCTGCTGTCGGACGAGTACGTCGCCCGGGCGGTCGCGCCCACCGCCCGGAACGGTTGCTACGGATGGCTGTTCTGGACCAACGGCGGGTCGCCGTGCACCGGCGCGTTCAGCCCCACACCGACCGCCCAACTGCTGCCGGGCCTGCCCACCGACATGTACACGTTCCAAGGCTTCCTCGGGCAACGGATCACGGTCTTCCCCACCGAGGAACTGGTCGTGGTGCGGCTTGGGACGCAAGAGCTCGGCAGCACGCTGTTCGGGTCGACACCGTTGGCCGAGACGTTCCTCGACGAGGGTGCGTTCTACGCGGCGGTACTCGGCGCCATCACCGACACACCACCGAGCGCGCCGGCCACGCCCCAGGACGTCTCGGCAACGCACGCGACCCGCCCCGGCCTCACCCCCGACGCGTTCCTCGGCGCGCTCGCCAACCCAGCCGCCACGCTCGGGCCGCTGCTGGTCGAGCACCTGCTGCCGCTGCCCGCGGCCGGCCCCGTGCGCGCCCGCATCGCGCCCGGCACGGTCACCGCCAACGGCAACCAGGTGGCGATCCAGGTGATCTGCCCGCCGGCGCCGAACACGGCAACGTGTTGGGGGGTCGCCCGGCTGGAACAGCCGCCCGGCGCCGACGGGCCGAACCTGTCGCAGTTCGACGCCGGCTACTCCGTACCCGCCGGCGCGACCGGCAACGTGCCCCTGGCGCTGACCCCCGAAGCCGCGGCCGCACTCCCGCTCCACGTTCTGGCGACGGCCACCAACACCAACAGCACCCGCGCAACCCGCGAGATGACGATCGAGTAGGTCGCCTGCGACGGGGTGGTTTCGACAGGCTCAACCACCGCGGGGGCAGGGTTACGGGGCGGGGCGGTGGAGGACGGCGGAGGTGGGGCGCACGTTCAGCACCCCGGCTTCGGCGTCGACGTCGGCGATGCCGTCGACGATCAGGCTGAACCCGGCTGAGCCAGCGTGTGGTGGGAACGCGATCGCGACCTGGTCACGGGTGCCAGCGTTGTTCACGGTGCTCCGGCCGGCGCGCTCGAACCGCAACACGCGACCGTGGGCGCGGGTGACAACGGTGGGCCGCAGGGCCACGAACCGCACGCGCTCGTCGTCGCCCACGGTGGCGACGAACCCGGCGCCCCACACGTCGATGTCGTCGAACAACTCGTCGATCGACACGGCCTTGCTCACGCTCCCAAACATACTGTGGCGACGAATCCCGATTGACTTTGTCGGGATTCCCGGTACGCTCGGCAGCACCGTTACCGATACCTCGGAGCACCTCGAAGGAGCACAACCATGGCACTCCGCCTGGGCGACACCGCCCCCGACTTCACCGCCCAGACCACGCAGGGCGAGCTCAACTTCCACCAGTGGCTGGGCGACTCGTGGGGTGTGCTGTTCAGCCACCCGCGCGACTTCACCCCCGTGTGCACGACCGAGCTCGGCTACGTCGCCGCGATCAAGCCCGAGTTCGACAAGCGCGACGTCAAGGTGATCGGCCTGTCGGTCGACCCGCTCGACAGCCACGCCAAGTGGAGCGAGGACATCGCCGAGACGCAGGGCACCGCCCCCAACTTCCCGCTGATCGGCGACCCCGACAAGGCCGTCGCCGACCTGTACGACATGATCCACCCGAACGCCAGCGACACGGCCACCGTGCGTTCGGTGTTCGTGGTCGGCCCCGACAAGAAGATCAAGCTGACGCTGACCTACCCGGCGTCGACCGGCCGCAACTTCGACGAGTTGCTGCGGGTGATCGACTCGCTCCAGCTGACCGCCACGAAGAAGGTCGCCACGCCGGCCAACTGGAAGCACGGCGAGGACGTCATCATCGTCCCGGCCGTCTCCAACGAGGAGGCCAAGGAGCTGTTCCCGGCCGGCTGGAAGGAAGTCAAGCCGTACCTGCGGGTCACCCCGCAGCCTTCCTGAGCACCCACGACCGCGTCGCTGGGGGTCAGACCCGTCGGGTCTGACCCCCAGTCGCGTCTACGGGGCCAGGTCGGCGAAGCACTCCTCGAGCTGGGCCGGGTCGAACGAGGGGATGTCGGGGAACGACATCGGCGGCAGGCTGGTCAGCGTGCCCAGGTCGCCGAGTTGCGACTCGATCATCTCCTGGAGTTCTTCGGGCGACATCGACCCGGCCTCGCCGAGCGTGCCCAGGTCGAGCTCGTCGAGGAAGCTGAAGTCGAACGGGAGCCCGCCCGGCATGCCCTCGCCGAGCTGCCCGAGCACCTGCTCCAGCAGCTCGTTGACGTCGAGGTTGGCGAGTTCCTCGGGCGTCATGTTCTCGAAGTCGGGCAGCGACATCGACGGCAGGTCGCCGAACTCGCCGAACTCACCGAGGTCGAGCTGACCCAGCTGGCCGAGGTCGAGCCCGCCGAGCAGATCGCCCAACCCGAGGCACTCGGTGAGCCCGCCGAGCATCAGGTCGTCGGGGATCGTGATCGTCACCCCGCCGCCGGACTCGGTCTGGGTGACGGCGGTGCCTGGCACCGTCGGCGACACCGCCGAGTCGCTGTGCCCCTGCTCGGGCACCGTCGGGATAGAGGAGAGTACGCCGCCGAGCACGTCTTCCGCCTGGCTGCGGGCATCGGCTGCGGCAGCTTCGGCCTCGGCCGTGGCGTTGTCGATCGCATCCTGCAACTCGGCCGGCACGGTGATCGCGGGCACCGTGATGGTCGGCACTGCGGCGTTGTCGGTCGCGACCTGGTCGTCGTCACCGCCGGTGAGCTTGACGATGCCGAAGATGCCCGCGCCGACCACCGCGGCCGCGCCGAAACCGAGCGCGGCCGGCTTCCACGGGCTGCCACCCGGGCTGGCCGGCGACACGGTCATCGCCGAGGGAGCCGGGGTAGCGGGGGGTGCCGAGGGGGCCGAGGCCGGTGGAACGGGTTCGGTGGGCGGGCCCGATGGCGCCGCGAACGGCGGGTCAAACGGTGGTGGCTGGAACGGTGGTTGATCGGACATGTGGGGCCTCCCGCAGGGTGCGCTGGTGGAGTGGTGGGGGTGTCGCCCTGTCGCGCGACCGATCAGGATGCCACCTTTGCACCGCGATGTGTCGGCGATTATCCCCCGTGCTACGTCGAGGGTTTCATCGGGGGTCAGACCCCGGACGCAACAGGGACCGCGTCGAACGCGGCGGCGGCCATGTCCCGCAGCAGACCCACCATCTCGACCCGGTCGACGCGCGGGCTCAACGGAGTCGAGTTGATCATGCCCAGCACGCCGTGCACCGCCGCGCGGGCCACGGCCGGAGCAAGGGCCGGGTGCCGGTCGAGCACCGCCCCAACCCAGATCTCGACGTACTGGCCCTGCAACGAGCGGACACGCTCCTGGTCCTCCGCGCTGGCGTTGTTCAGGTCGCGGTGCTCGACCGAGATGAGCGCGCGGTGGTCGACCGCGAAGTCGACGTGGATCGCGATCAACTCGACGAGCAACTCGCCAGTCGACAGGACCGACGACACCGAGTCGTACAGCGCGCGGGCGGCGGTGAGCAGGTGGTGGCTGGTACCGACCAGCATCTCGCCGAGCATCGCCTCCTTGCTGTCGAAGTGGTGGTACAACGCCGGGCCCGACACGCCCGCGGCGGCCCCCAGGCCGTCGACGGTGACCGCCGCGAAGCCCTGCTGGGCGAACAGTTCGGCGGCGATTTCGAGCAGTTCCTCGCGCCGCGGCGACACGCGCCGCGGCTCCTCGCCCTCGCCGGCGAACGCGCGCGACGCTTCGTCCCACCGCAGCCGGCGGTTCCGAGCCGCGGCGACCTCGGCGATCGCGTCGAGCGCGGCCGGGTCACGGAGCGATCCTCGGCTGGCGACATCGTCGGGCTCGGCCCCGGCCAGAATCCGCTTCACCGGAATCTCGAGCTTCTTGCCCGACAGCGTGGTGGGAATCGCGGCGACGACGTACACCTCGTTGGGCACGTGGCGCGGCGAGAGCTGGTTCTTGAGCTCCTGCTTGGCAGCCACCTCCAGGTCGCGGGCAGCGTCGTCTCGCACCGCCTGGTCTCGG
>Ga0182747_1003066_pt1 | contig 11451 bp, 8 predicted proteins | sample eDN3rd30CBELigBY_FD_128526 | JGI IMG/M metagenome (GOLD analysis project Ga0182747, IMG submission 128526) | Enriched backyard soil microbial communities from Emeryville, California, USA - eDNA 3rd pass 30_C BE-Lig BY (version 2) (version 2) | ecosystem: Environmental > Terrestrial > Soil >...
CATCCGAACGAGGTTGGACAAAATACCCGACACCACATGGTTAAACCATGTCTTCACCCATGTGTACGTACACTATACGGTACGGGGTTCAGAATAGGAAGTGAACGCCGAAACTTCACTCAGTTGACCGCGACAGTGCGGCAGCAGAACCCAGCCGTCGCATCGTGGACCTTACCATGTAGCCGCGATGATTGTCCCGTTGATTGTGCCCTCAAGTCAATGCGAGATCGAGGCTGATGTCAAGGGCGGGTGATGAATGTGTCAAGGCCCCCACGGAAATGAGATCCACACCGGTGGCGGCAATGTCCGGTATCCGTTCCAGGGTGATCCCGCCGGAGGCTTCCAGCAGGGCATGGCTGTCGTGGGCATCGCGGATGTGCACGGCCTGGGCCATGGTTGGCGTGTCCATATTGTCGAGCATGATGATGTCGGCCCGGGCGTCGAGCGCCTCGCGCAGTTCCTCAAGCGAGGTGACCTCGATTTCCACTTTCAGGGTATGGGGAGCCATGTCCCGCGCCCGTTCGATCGCCTGCGTAATGCGGTCGGGTCCACCGATGGCGGCGAGATGGTTGTCCTTGATGAGGATGCCATCGGCCAGGCCAAACCGGTGATTGCGGCCCCTGCCATGCAAGACGGCCCGTTTCTCCAGTAAGCGCATGCCGGGGGTCGTTTTTCGGGTGTCGATGATGTGGGCGGATGTGTTGGCGGTGCCAGCGACGTAGCGGGCCGTTTGGGTGGCGACGCCTGACAATCGCTGGATGAAGTTCAGGGCGGTGCGCTCGGCGGTCAGGAGTGAGCGGGCCGGGCCGGAGACGTTGGCGATATCGGTGCGGTGTGACAGTGCTTCGCCGTCCGCCAGCAAGGGCGTGAACGTGATCGTGGGGTCGACCGTGAGGAAAACCTGCCTGGCGACATCGATACCGCTCAGGACACCGGTGGCTTTGGCCAGCATCACACCCTCGGCCAGGCGATCGGCGGGAACCGTTGCCAACGATGTCACATCGCCGGTACCGATGTCTTCCGCCAGGGCGAGTTCGATGAGCGCCTGGACGTCAGGCTGGAAAGTAAACGTGGACAGGGTGGACATGGTCGATGATTCCCTCAATGAAACGGATGGGATGACGGGCTCCGGCAGGTCTTTGGGGAAGAGCCCGGGTCCGGGTTCGCGTGGGCTTCCCGAGAGAACATCATACGTCACTTCGCGATGATTGCAGGGATGATGTGCCTTGGCAAAACGACGGCGCGTGAGTCATGTCTCACGCGCCGTTCTCCGTAAACCCAACCTGTCGCCGCCAATCCTTTTCCAGGGCGGAGACACATGCTATTGCCCGGGTTTGACCGGTGGCGTCGTGAGGGCATTGCTGGTGCCGCCCTTGAAGCTTCTCCCCGGGGCATGCCAGCCGACACGATAGCGGAAGGTGCCGTCTGGTTGCTTGCGGCGGCCCACCAGCTTGAAACCGCACGCCTTGTAAAATCCCAGACCCTCCTCGTCGGTTTCCGCGACGAGGGGCCGACGACCGGAGCGACGAAGCCCATCCAGCAGCAGCGTACGGCCGATACCGCGACGACGATGATTCGCTTCGACCGCGATGTGACCGATGATATTGGCCATGCCATCCCGCCGCAGGGTGTAGGCTCCGACGAGCTTGCCATCCAGTAGGCCGCCGAAGACCCGGTCCGGTGCTTCAGCCCGGACATCGGCAATGGCGGATCTCGCCGCCTCCGCGGTCCCGGCACCGGTTGCCGCCGCCAGGATTTCCGCAATGTCGGCATCGCGTGATTCCGGCAAGGGCCGGATTTCGAATCCGCTTTCGGGATCGATAAACACCAGGCTATCAGAGCCGGGCTTGTCGGCTGCCATATCGCTGTTCCTTTCGGGTTATGCGTCCAGCGAGAGCAATTCGGCGAACGCATCCTGCGATTCGTAAGGGCCGATCAGGGCGAGGTTGAAGCGATCGCTCCGGATGAGTTCCCCGGCGAGGGTTTGCACATCCTCCACCGTCACGGCATCGATGCGCTTCATGATTTGCTCAGGGGTCAGGATTTCCCCGTAGGTGGCTTCCTGACTGCCCACCCACGACGCGACTGAGCGGCTGTCTTCCAGACTCATGAGCAGCCGGCCCTTGCGCAGGGTCTTGGTGTTTTCCAGTTCCTGCGCTGGCACCGGAATATCCCGCAGTTTCTTCAACTCGCCAACGATGGCCTGCACGGTTTCCTCCACCCGGTCGACATCGGTGCCAGCGTACACCACGCCTTGCCCAACATCTTCGTACCCCCGGAAGTACCCGTACACCGAGTAGACAAGACCGCGTTTTTCGCGGATTTCCTGGAAGAGCCTCGAACTCATGCCGGACGAGAGAATCGATTCAATGGTGGACTGGACGAACCGTCGTTCGTCCAGATAGGAGATGGCGGGGAACGAGAGGCAAAGATGGGCCTGTTCCGTATCCCGCGTGACGAGACGTACGCGCGGAGCATCCTGGGTCACGACGGCTTTGGTAAAGGTGTCGGCATTCTTCGCCGGCGGCAGATCGCCGAAATATGTTTCGGCGAGGTCAACAACGTCCTCATGACGGACATTGCCACCGGCCGCGATGACCAGGCGATCCGGGCCGTAATTCCGGCTCCAGAAATCGACCATGCTGTCGCGGTCGATATTGCCGACACTTTTCTCGGAGCCTGCGATTTCCCGGCCAACCGGATCGTCCCCCCAGACCACCTCATCGATCAGGTCATGCACGAGGTCTTCGGGCACATCCTGCACGGAGCGGATTTCCTCGAAGATGACCTTGCGCTCCTTGTCGAGCTCGGTTGCGTCAAACGTGGAGTTCCGGAGCATGTCGGCGAGGACATCGAACGCGAGGGGAAAATGCGTGCTGGGAACCTTGCACCAGTATGAGGTGGATTCACGTCCGGTGCCCGCATTGAGCAGGCCGCCAACGCTTTCGATCTCCTCCGAGATCGTCATCGGATCGGGACGTCGCTCGGTGCCCTTGAACAGCATATGTTCCAGGAAGTGGGAGACGCCAGCGATATTGGCCGGTTCGACGCGCGATCCTACATTGTAATAAAAGATCAGGCTCGCCGAGTGGACACCGGTCATTGGCCCAGTCACGACCCGGACCCCGTTTGCCAGGGTCGATTTCTCGTAGGGTGAGGCTGCAGTGTGTGGGCTTGAGAGTGGTCCGCCGGGAGTGTCAGAAGATACCAACGCCTATACTCCTTCGTACGCGATTAACCAATTTGTGAACTGTACATCATCGTGTCTGGCACCTTACCAGAGAGAATGGAGAATGGGACGTTTGGCATCTTGTGGCGTGGTTCGTACAGGTTCAGGGAGCTAATATTTTCTCCCGGGTTATTGCCTTGCGTTCAGCGGTGGCGTTTTCGGCTGACATCGCCCTGCCTTCGTCAAGGAGGCTCTGCAGCCGCTCGCCCAGATGGCTCCTGAGCATGCCAAGCGTTCGCTCGAAATCGATCCTGTCCAGGATATCCAGTTGTGTTCCCAGGCCTTCCAAAATCACTTCTGTCGCTCCACATAACCTTGCTGCCAACTCATGGCTGTCCTCCAATGCCGCCACTCTGGCAAGCCCCGCCAGCCACTCTGCCTGCCCCTGGAGATACGGCCTCTTCATGTAGAGGAAAAGACTTTCTGAGAACAGACGTTTTGCCGTCCGGGTGTCGCTGGTATGCAATGCAACGTACCCCAGGTTGTGAAGTGCAAGCGCCATCCGGGACTCGTTCCCCAATTCCTGTCCCAGCCGCAGCGTTTGTTTGTAATAGTGTTCCGCCTCAACCCAGGCCTCCCTGTAGCGAGCCATCTCCCCCAGGCTGTTCAGCGCCAGTGCCATGCTCGCTTCGTTCTTCGCCTTTTCCGCCCACTCCAGCATGAGCCTCCAGTTGTGCTCTGCGGCCTCGAACTGACTTTCCTCCTGCGCGCACAGCGCCAGCCCCATATAGCCATGTGCCCCAAGGTAGGAATTGCCAGCCTGCTCGGCCAACATCAGGCTCTCGGTGTACCGTTGCCTCGCACTGTCCATATGCCCCTGGTTTCGGTATACATCTCCTTCTGCCTGCAACGTCTCGCTCATCCCGTTCAGGTCTTCGTTTTCGCGAAACAAGGTCAACGCCTCTTCGAAGAATTGGGATGCGGAGATGTAGTCATCTGTCCCTCTCATCAGAAGCAACCCCTGCCAGAGCAGCCCCTTGGCCTTCAGCCCTGATGGCACCATGTCGGCGTTCGTCATAAACGTCTCCAGCCAGGTGTGCGCCTCCAATTGATGGTCCTGCAACTGCCAGAGCGGCATAAGCGAGACACTTAATCTCAGTCCAGCTTCTGTCTTCCCGTGATCTTTGTACCAGCCAAGAACGTTCCGGAAATTGTCCTGCTCAGCTACCATTTTGGGAAGCCAGGACGCTTGCCCAACGCCCTCCAGATCTGCCCTTTCTGCCAACTCTGCAAAGTAGTCGGCGGCGAACTCCAACACCGTCTCCGCATCGCTGCACTGGTTCAGTTGCTCCAGCGCGTACTCACGGATGGTTTCCAGCATCTCGTATCGGGGGGCACCTTCTCCATTCCAGGCTCGCCTGACCAGGCTCTGTTCGGCAAGTGAATCCAACCCCCTCGACACCTCGATCTCCAGTTGTCCGATCGTGTCATAGACCGATCTGACAGCTTCCTCCGTGAAGCCTCCCGCGAACAAGCCCAGGCAGGTGAACAACATTTGTTCTTCGCGTGCCAGCAGGTTATAGCTCCACGCAATCGTTGCCCGCAGCGTCTGTTGTCTGTCGGGCAGATCCCGTAACCCTTCGCTCGCCAGAGCCAGGCTGCCGGAAAACCGCTTCAGCATGGCGCGAAGTTGCATCTGCCGGGTTTTGGCTGCCGCAAGCTCAATCCCCAGAGGGAGTCCATCCAGGCGGGCACATACTTCAGCCACGAGTTGAGCATTGTCAGGAGTAAGTCTGAAAGAGGAATTGGCGGCGCGTGCCCGGTCGGTAAACAGGGCGATCGAAGGATTGAGCGCGAGTTCCTCGAAGCTGGAGGCAGGGAGGGGTAAGGAAAGGGGGAGTACCACGAACTCATATTCACCTCGCACATTCAGCCTTGTCCGGCTTGTGACGAGCGCCTTCGCTCCTTGTGATGCTCCAAGTAATTCAGTCAGGAGCGCTGCCGCCTCTATGACTTGCTCGAAATTGTCCAGCACCAGAAGCATGCTGCGGTTCCGCAGATACGTCTTGAGCGCGAGCATCGGTGCCTCATCTATCGACGCATTGAGGCCGAGCGTCTGTGAGATCGCGAGAATCACAAGCCCTGGGTCGCGGACGGAGGAGAGATCGATGAAGGTGACCTCTTCGAACTCGTCCAGTACTGCCTGCGCCACCTCAAGTGCCAGGCGCGTTTTACCAGAACCACCGGGGCCGGTGAGCGTGACAAGCCGGGCGGAGGAAAGCAATCGGGTGAGGTAACCGAGTTCCTCATCTCGACCGACGAAGCTCGTGAGTGGTGCCGGAAGGTTGTTTGGGGGAGATCCGGTCCAGGTGGAGAGCAGTGCCAGACTTTTCTCATCAGTGAGGCCCGTCAGCAACACTTCAATGGAGGGATGTCCGCCGTTCTCCAGAAGAGCATTTGTCTGGAATCTGTTGAGATCGAGTGCCCGGGCGGCCTTGGCCAAATCCTGCCAATGACGAACCCGTTTGACCTCACCTCTGGTCCATCGGTAGACCGTATTTCTGGGCAGTCCTGCTTCTGTCGCGAGTTTCTCAAAACTCCAGTCACGTTCTGTTAAGTGACCGTTCAGGACTGCTGACAGCGTTTTTCCCATGCGTCTCATCCTTCAAAATGGGACCTGTTGCGGAATTGTTTATATCGTATGACAAGCATATTATGAAAGCATCTGGGGGACAAACGGTAATTACGAGTTAAAGGTGATGGCACCCGATGGAATCGCCATGCTGGAGGCCATCTCGCTGACCTTCGTACCTTTCGCCCAACTCACGAGCGTGGGGTGATCGTATGGGACCTTAGCTTTCTGAATGCCTCATCAATTTTTGGTGTTTCCTGGTGCCGTGAACACTCACAAGGGTGTGGGCGTTGGTATCTGTCCAGTAAGGATGACCCAATGGTAGTTAAAAAACTCTTTAGTTTCGACGGACGCATTGGCCGCGGAGTGTTGTGGGGGATCTCCATCCCCAGCGCAATCCTCGGGGCCGTGGCTTGGTCGGTTGCGATGGGCGTAGCTAACCCCCTCGTCATGCTCCTGGCTCTCATGCTGGCATTAGCCACTATGGTGGTCGGGACCGCCACCAGTGTCAAACGATGGCACGATCGTGGCAAATCGGGCGTTTGGTACTTCATCTCCCTTATCCCCATCGTCGGCCCAATCTGGGCCTTCATTGAACTGGGATTCCTGCCTGGAGAACCGGGGCCAAACAAATACGGACTCCTTGACAGCGGCTCACCATTCAGCGATCCACCTCTGACTCCCGATACTGTCAGGACGAGTTGATCAGAGTATTGCTCGCTCGCCCTTCGCTATTAACTGCGGGCCGGAGAATGTACCGTCAGGGGCCAGCAGCACCAATAGTCAGGAAGCGGTGCGACCCGCACCGCTCTCCTTGTCAACTACCAAGTTTTTGGCGAAGGAGCAACAAATGATTGACCGGAAGCAGTGGATGGGAACCGCCATGCGCGGACTGGGGACGTTCGTGGTGCTGGTACTCCTGCTCGCTGGTTGGGGTGGTGCGGCTGCATCGCCCACGGCCCAAGAGGCGGCCAACGGTGGGTTAATGAGCATTGGTATCGCTGCGCGCACAGAAGGGCGCGAACATACCATCGGCGCACACTTCACCGTGACCTCGGAAGAGGGCGAGTATATCAGCGAATGCACGTTGGACGAAGTCGAGTGGAATGGAAGTGTGCCTCCTTGGTTGCAATGTACGGTGGATGTTCCAAGCGATCGCATCTCACTCGTCTGGGAAGATTTGGACTCGATTCCCGCTGGCTATGCTCCCGTCGAGAATCCCATCGCGTTTGACCCGACAACGTACAGGACGGGACCGCACGATATCGGCGTTACGTTCAACAATGTTCCCCAAGACGATACCTCGTCGCTGGTCGATGAAATCGTCCGAATCCTGATTCAGATTCTCACCGAGATTCTGGGTGGCAGCGAGGCGTAGCGTAGCGCACGTTGAGAAAGCGTGGCTCAAAATTGAGCTACTCCCCGGGCGTTGGACTGTTAAAAGTAGTCCTGATTCCCGGGGAGTCCTTTTAGGCGCAGAGATAGTTCATGTATCGAAGCAGCATGTAGTGCGGGCTATTCTGTGAATTACCAGAGTTATGGGCGAAGGAGCGACACATGATTGACCAGCAGAATCGGACGAAGAGCATCATGCGTGGACTGGGAACGCTTGCGACGCTGATGCTTTTGGCCACCGGCTGGTCCGGCGTGGCCACCTCCTTGGCAGAGGCCAGGCAGGGTCAGACCGCCAACGTGGCCATCGTAACGACAGACAGTGGACAACCGGTCTCTGATGCCTGTTTTGTCCTCGCCGGGTACAGCCAGGAGGGGTGCGACGAGAATGGTGACGGTCAGATCACCTTCCAGGATGTGCCCCTCGGCACCTACACGCTGCACCAGACCGCCAATCTCGGGCCGGTACGCTACGTCCCCGACACGACGATCACCGTCACGGGTGCGATGGATGCCGATGGCTGGGAGCGCTTCTACGTGGCGATTGAGACAAGTGCCAGCACCAGCATCGGTCAAACACGACAAGTAGCCATTTTCACGGATGAAGCCGGCCAATCTGCATACGATGCCTGTTACATCCTCGTCGATTACAGCAATGAAGGCTGCGACGAGAATCAGGATGGCCGGGTGATGTTTGATGATATCCCCTGGGGAACCTATACGGTGCATCAGACCGCTGACCTCGGCCCCGGACGTCATGTTGACGACTTCACGATTGAGGTCAGGGGCAACATCAGCTCGGCAGGTTGGGAGGGGTTCTCCGCAACCATCGTCAACAGCACCGGCGGGTCCGTGGTGCAGCTCCAGCAAAATGGAGAGGTCGACATCGCGCTGATCACTCGTGATCCGCAGGACGGTCATCTGCTGACCGGAACCTGCTATGTGCTCGTCGACTACAGCAATGAGGGCTGTGACGAAAACGGCGACGGGCAGGTCACCTTCGCCGCGATTCCTTATGGCACCTACACCGTTCGCCAGACCCAGACACCGGCCGGATATCCGACTATCAACGACTACGCCATCAATGTTGAACCTGTTCAGGGAATGCCGGGAGGACCGTTTGGTGTCCCTCTGGGATTCATCGTCAAGCAGGCTCCGCAGCAGAACGCCCCTGACACCCGCAACGTCTCGGTGGTCCTGATCGACATGACCACGCACGAGAAGATTCCGGCGGGTGGGTGCGTGGAACTCGTTGGCGCCAGCAACATCGGCTGCGATGAGGACCTGATTGACGGCCAGATTGACTTTCTCGATGTTCCGGCAGGAGGACCATACGAGCTCCGATTCACCAATCTCCCCGCCGGATACGAGGTTGTGACCGTCGGTGGACCCCTCGCGATTTTCGTTGATAGCGAGCCCGGCGCGCCAGCCAACCAGGTGATTTTCGCCATGCTGGCTACTCAAAACAGCGACGCGAGTGTCGAGGGTCCGGAGTCTGCACAGGTCGTTGGAGAGGACGGGTTCAGGCTTACACTCGACGGAGTGTGGGTGTCGGGTGCTCCGGGTGTCGCGCCGATTGGAACCACGGTTCGAGCGAAATTAGTCGAGCACGACCTTCCGGAGGGGATTAGCGGGTTCGCCGAGCCAGTTGGCCCAGGGCTTGAAGTCACTCTGGGTGAAGGCATCCAGCCGGCTTCTCCTTTGATCATCACGTTCGCTCCCGATGTGGTCTCGAGTTGGGATTCTGCCCCAGATGCAACGGACCACCTTGTTCCGGTTGTGTTCACTTCCAAGGTCGAAGGACCTGGGATGGAACTGGCAGATGCGCATTTGCTTCCTGACGGGTCTGTCGAGGTTACCGCTGACCATCTTTCGCCGTTCCAGCCAGCTCTTGCGTCAATCAGCGGATTCGCCGATTGGCTTGACGAACAGGTCCTCATTTTCGCGCAGGTGCGATCCGAAAGACCCGACTGTGTTGATCAGCGAGCCGAGGATCTGGGTTGGGAGTTCTCCGCTGTTCCCAACCAACTCTTCTGGCCTTGCGCAGACGAAACTACAGGAGGGCTGGAGGTCACGTTCACAAACAACAGCCCAGAAGTCTGGCTTGTGGAGTCGGACCAGGCAACCCCAGAACTTCCAAGCACGCTTTCCATCACCGGAGCGACAATCGCGGCGGTCGCGAGACAGGGGATAGATCAGACGACGACAACTCCACTCGTCCCGCCCGATGGGGTAGTCACGTTTCAGGTACACGATCAGGAAGGTCCGGTCGTGTTCGATGCCTCGCTCAACAAGACGTTGACGATTACGAACGCTTTCGTGTCAGGTGTATCCGTCATCCTGCCGTCGAAAAAGCTTGAGGCACTCGGGCGTGCTGAGTGCTTCCTCGACGTCGTCTCGACTGGCCTCACCGCCTCCGAGAAGCTCGAAGATGCGGCATACGGCGGCCTTTCCGGGACTATCATCCGCTGCGTGGGAGACGCCGTTGGAGGGTTGGGCGGGACCCTGATTTCCGCAGTGGGGGCTATTCCGGGCGCGGGCACTGCGGCTCTGGACACGGTCGTAAGGGGGCTCACTGGCCGCGACGAGTTCTCGATTACGCTCTCAAAGCTCGAGGACGTTCCTGATGAGCTGGACAGGAGTGCCTCGTCATCCTCCGCCTGGCCAACGGATCGAAACGACACCGCCCAAGGTCTCTACACATGGATCGGCGCGAGCTCGGTCTGGTCGGGAACGGGCATCTCCGGCATGCCAGACTGGGTGGCCTGTGACGACGCAAGGAACTATTGTCTGCTCGGCTACAATCGTGGGGACCATGTGCTCGTGCGAATCGACGGGTTTGAGATCGTCGGGACAGTAGCGAACTGGTACCCGGATCCGATAGAGGCGCTCCTGATTCTCGGTATACCCGAAGAGGCCGCCGATCAGATTCTGGGAATATAACAACCAAGGCGATTCCACCGGGCACCACGGTTGTACTTCGTGCCAACACCACGCCGCGATGGTGGGAGTACGGCGGGTCGTACGTCTTCCATGCCAGCTCGAAAGGTGGGTACGATCTTCACCTCAGCGGTATGGCGCCGGTCGTCCGCAACGCCTACCAGGTCGTCGGCGCCGATGGGGTGAATGGCGACACCTACACCTTCAATCTCGTCAATGGAGAAATCCGCGAAATTTTCGTCTTCTACTATTTTGAATGAGTTTGGGGTAGCCGATGACAGGACCGGGCGAATGGGGAGGGCAGGTCCTCATTCGCCTCTGCGGGATGTTAACAGGGTCGAAAACACTGAGCGTCTGCCATGGAACGTCGGCATCACTCCCACTCTGTATCCACAACCCGCTCGACGGCCTCCACCAGCAACTCCAGTGCCCTCGTGGCGGCGGCGTCCATCACGGCTGCCCGGTCACCGCTGAATTGGTGACGTTCCACCGTCGTTTCTGCGGGGTTGGCGATGCCGATGTAGACCAGACCGACGGGTTTACGGTCGGTGCCCCCTCCAGGGCCGGCAATGCCGGTGATGCTGACCGCAATCGTCGCCCCCAGGCGCGTCCGGGCGCCTTCCGCCATGGCGCGGGCGCATTCCTCGCTGACGGCTCCGGGATTCTCCAGGATGCTTGCCGGTACATCCAGCATCGACGCCTTGACCGCATTGGTATAGGAAACAACCCCACCCTGGAAATAGGCGGAACTCCCCGCGATGTTGGTGATGCGGCCGGAGACATGTCCCCCCGTGCAGGATTCCGCCGTGGCGATGGTGATGGCAGTCTGGTTAGCAAGGAGATCGTTCAGGCGTTGTTCGGGAGCGGGCATGGTGTGGATCCTTGATAATGAAGCGCGACGTGCGGTGCGTTTCACAAGTATCCACCAGTTTTTCGCGATAGCCACACTCTGAACGCCGACAATGCATGCATTCCGGGAGGGCCCGATGACGAATGATGACCGTGTAGACCGCGTAACCTTTCGCGATTTTGACCTGCCGCAAGCCCTGCCAGACTTGCTGCGTTGGCTGGGTGACCCTGATGTCCGACCCTGGTACGACGAAGGCGAGCTGACCGCGGCAAATATCGCCGAGCGGTTCGCGCCACGGGCAGGGATTCACTGCTACGTCATTGTTATCGATGACCAGCCGGCAGGGTATATCCAGACCTATCGCATTGGTGATGAACCGGAATACCAGCAACAGATCGATGTCGATCCCGATGCCGTCGCCACCGATCTTTTTATCGGCGAGGCCGCCTACCGTAACCGGGGTTGGGG
>Ga0182747_1003067_pt1 | contig 11451 bp, 13 predicted proteins | sample eDN3rd30CBELigBY_FD_128526 | JGI IMG/M metagenome (GOLD analysis project Ga0182747, IMG submission 128526) | Enriched backyard soil microbial communities from Emeryville, California, USA - eDNA 3rd pass 30_C BE-Lig BY (version 2) (version 2) | ecosystem: Environmental > Terrestrial > Soil >...
ACCGCTGTCGGGATGTTGGACGGCACCGGACTGCGCTGGATCGGTGGCGGCGTCCTGGCGGGCGTGGTCGTCGCGATCACCGCCATCTCGCGACGCGCCTAGGGACGCGCGGGCGGTACCGTGGCCGAATGCGCGCGGTCGTGGTCAGCAGCCCTGGTGGAGTCGAGGCCCTTGAGGTCGTCGATCGTCCGATCCCCGAACCTGGTCCCGGTGAGGTCCTGATCAAGGTGGCCGCCGCCGGAGTCAACCGGGCCGATCTGCTGCAACGGCGCGGCTTCTACGATCCGCCGCCCGGCGCGACCGACGTTCTGGGGTTGGAGTGCTCCGGTGACATCGAGTCCGTCGGCGAGGGCGTCACGAGCATCAAACCGGGTGCTCACGTGTGTGCGCTGCTGACCGGTGGCGGCTACGCCGAGTACGTCACGGTCCCTGTCGGGCAGGTCGCGACGATCCCCAAGGGCATCGGCATGGTGGATTCGGCGGCGCTGATGGAGGTCGTGGCGACCGTGTGGTCCAACGTGTTCATGATGGGCAAACTGCAGGCCGGAGAGACCCTGCTGCTGCACGGTGGCGGCAGTGGCATCGGGACCATGGGCATCCAGGTGGGCAAGGCGTTCGGTGCCACGGTCGTGACCACGGTCGGATCGCCGGAGAAGGCCGAGGCGTGCCGGGAGTTGGGTGCTGATCTGGTCATCAACTACCGCGAGACCGATTTCGCCGAGGCGATGCGCGAAGCCGACCTGCAGGCCGATGTCGTGCTCGACATCATCGGCGCGAAGTATCTGCAGCAGAACATCTCGGTGCTCGGAACGGCCGGCCGGCTGGTCATCATCGGCATGCAGGGCGGCGTCAGGGGCGAACTCGACATCGGCGCATTGCTGACCAAGCGCGCCGCCGTCATGGCCACGTCGCTGCGGGCACGCCCGTCGGCGGAGAAGGCCGCAATCGTGTCGGCGATGGTCGCCCAGGTGTGGCCGTTGCTCGCCGACGGAGCCGTGCGCCCGGTCATCCATCAGACGTTCGCGCTGGAGGACGTACGGGACGCGCACCAGGTGGTCGAGGACTCCTCGCATGTCGGCAAGGTCCTGCTGACGCTCTGAGCGGTCTGACTAATGTGGGGGTCATGTCGGAGACTCCCGAAGAACCAGTAGTCACGCCCCAGGTCATCGGACCGGACGGGCACGAGATCGAGCAGGACGACGACAACGGCGGCACACCACTCAAGGAGTTGGTCGAGCAGCCCGCGAAGGTCATGCGCATCGGCAGCATGATCCGCCAACTGCTCGACGAGGTGAAGGCCGCTCCGCTGGACGAGGCCAGCCGTGCCCGCCTGCGTGACATCTACGACACGTCGATCGCCGAACTCAAGGACGGGCTCGCGCCCGAACTGATCGAGGAACTGGAACGGCTGCACCTGCCGTTCGACGAGGAGTCGCCCAGCGAGGCCGAGTTGCGCATCGCGCAGGCCCAACTGGTCGGCTGGCTGGAGGGCCTGTTCCACGGCATCCAGGCGGCCTTGTATGCCCAGCAGGTGCAGGCGCAGAGCCAGATCCAGAACATGCGGCTGGCGCTGCCCGGCAGCCCGGGCGCTCAGCCCCAAGGTGACGATTCGACTACTTCGGGCGAATCGGGCGAATCAGGGGGCATGTACCTCTAACATCAGTGGCGATGTGACCGGGAAGAGGGAGCCCATGACCATCGTGATCGATGATGACGTTGCCGTACCTCCGTGCGCCAGGGAGCCGGAGGTCTATCGCGACGAGGCGCTGCAGGCTGCGCCCCGTCGTTCGGAGATGACGCCCGGCCAGTGGCGGGAGTTCCAGGCGCTGCGTGCGCAGGCGCACCGCGGCTGTGCGGCCTGTCCGATGCTGGTCGACTGCCTGTACCGCGCCGTGGTCGAGGTCGACGTGTCCGGATATGCCGCCTGCACCACCGAACGTGATCGCGCACGCATCCGGCGCGAGCTCGGCATCGTGGTGCAGCAGCCGACCCCGCAGATGTTCGGTACGCCCAGGGTCGGTGGCGGTCCGGTCAGCCACGAGGCCGTCATGGAGTTGCGCCATGCCCACCCCAACGACACGTGCCAGCAGTTGGCCGAACGGCTGGGCTGCTCGACGTCGACCGTCAAACGCCATCTGCGCCGCGCCCGCCTGGGCACGGTCGTCACCCAGGCGAAGCCGGCGGCCCCGAAGCCGCCGCCCACGGTCGACATGGTCCTGGACTGCTTCGATCGCCTCGCCTCCAGCCAGGTTGCGTGACGGCGCGAGCTCTACGAGCGAGCGGCAGGCAACGCCAGCGCAGCGGGAGTCGACGCGGCGCAGCCGCCTGCTACGAGGCGTGGTGAGATCACGTGGTCACGCAAGCCAAATATCTCACCACCGCCTTCCCGCCGCTCGTCCCTCGCGGCTGGCGACCGAGGTGGAGAACAGTCGACTCGGCGCTTGCGGTGCGTGGTTCTTACAGGTAGCGCTGGAGTTCGGTGGCGAGGCCGTCGGCCTCGACCGGGTCGGTGACAGCGTCCGCGACGGCCTTGAGGGAATCGGGGCCCTGGCCCATCGCGACGCCGCGACCGGCCCATTTGAGCATCTCGACGTCGTTGTTGCCGTCGCCGACGGCGAGGACGTCGGCGGCCTCGACGCCGAGACGATCGCACAGCGCCTGCAGGCCGGACGCCTTGGAGACGCCGGGCGGTGCGATGTCCAGCCAGGCGGTGTACCCGACGTAGTAATTGGTGTCCTCCAGGCCCAGCTCTTCGGCCAGCCGGTGGAACTCGTCGACGCTGCGTTCCGGGGCACGGATCACGACGCGGGTGACCGGCTCGGCCACCAGATCGTCGATCTCCTGCACCGTGATGGTGCCGTTGATCTCGCCGGACGGGAATGGGGCGCTGACCCGATAGCCGACACCGATCTCCTCGACCGCCACCAACGCCTCCGGGATCCGTTCGACGATGCGGCGCACCGCTTCGGACGCGTCGAATGTGACGGAGTGGAGGATCTCGACCGGGCGGTACGAGATGACCAGCGCACCGTTGCTGGCGATCGCATACCCCTCGAAGCCCAGCTTGTCGGCGCAGTTCAGTACCCCCGGCACGGCCCGGCCCGTGGAGATGACGACCTCGACGCCGGAGTCACGCAACTCGTTGACGACCTGGTGTACCGCCGGGCTCATGGCGTTCTCATGATCGACGAGCGTGCCGTCGACGTCCAGCGCGACCAGCCGCGGCCGCCACATCATGTGAGCGGCCTCAGGACCTCACCCAGATAGGGGTGCAGTACCGCCGGCAGGCGCACCGATCCATCGGCCTGCTGGCCGTTCTCGAACAGCGCCACGATCGTGCGCGTCATGGCGCACAGCGTGCCGTTGAGCGTCGCGGCCGGCGTGGTGCCCTGCTCACCACGGATGCGGATGTCGAGGCGGCGGGACTGGAACTCGGTGCAGTTCGAGGCCGACGACACCTCGCGATACCGCTCCTGGCTGGGCACCCACGCCTCGCAGTCGAACTTGCGGATCGCCGAGGCGCCCAGGTCGCCCGCCGCGACGTCGATGACGCGGTACGGCAGTTCCAGAGCATCGAGCCAGGCCCGTTCCCAGCCCAGGATGCGCTCGTGCTCAGCGTAGGACTCCTCGAGCGTCGTGTAGACGAACATCTCGACCTTGTCGAACCAATGGACCCGGAAGATGCCCCGCGTGTCCTTACCGTGCGATCCGGCCTCCCGACGGAAGCACGGGCTGTACCCGGCGTAGCGCAACGGCAGGCTGTCGGCGTCGAGGATCTCATCGGAGTGATAGGCCGCGAGGGCGACCTCCGATGTGCCGACCAGGTACAGGTCGTCCTTCTCCAGCCGGTAGACACTGTCGGCGTCCTGATCGAGGAAGCCGGTGCCCTCCATCGCGCTGGGCCGCACGAGCGCAGGCGGGATCACGGGGGTGAAGCCCCATTCGGCCGCCTTGCTCATCGCCAACTGGGTCAGCGCGAGTTCGAGTTGGGCGCCGACCCCGGTCAGGAAGTAGAACCGCGAGCCGCTGACCTTGGCGCCGCGCTCGACGTCGATGGCGCCCAGCAACTGGCCGATCTCCAGGTGATCGCGCGGCTCGAAACCTTCGGCCGCGAAGTCACGCGGCGTGCCAACCGTGTCGATCACGACGAAGTCGTCCTCACCGCCCTCGGGAGCCTCGGGCGACGCGATGTTGGGCAGTTTCTTCATCGCGACGTCGAACGCCTCGGCCGCAGCGGTCTGGGCGGCTTCGGCCTCCTTGACCTGTGCGCTCAACTCCTTGGTCCGCGCGAGCAGTTGCTGTTTCTCCTCGCCCTGCGCCTTCGGGATCAGTCCACCGAGCTTCTTCTGCTCGGACCGGACCGCCTCGAAGGCTGCGATCGCGGCCCGCCGAGCCTCATCGGCGCTGACGGCGGCGTCGACGTTCTCCTCGGACGCACCGCGCCGCCGCTGCGAGGCACGGATCTGGTCGGGGTCGTCGCGCAGGACTCGGGGATCGATCACGATCCCAGCCTAACGAGGGCACTTCGCGCCGTGGATTAGGCTTGATCGACCGCGTAGCCGAGACCAAGGGAGTGCTGGTGTCGTTCGACCTGCGCCGCGCCAATCCGTCCCGGCCCCATGTCCTACCGCTGACCATCGCCGGTCTCACGGCGGCGTTCGTGCTGGTGTCGCTGTGGACGACGGTCGGCATCTGGCCGATCCCGTCGTTGGATCACACGTTCGCGAATGAGGCGTACGACTTCAGCGCCTCCCGGCCAGGCTTCGTCGACTTCCTCGAAGGTGTCGCCGTCACGTTCAGCACGACCGGCTGCATCGTGGGGCTACTGGTCATCCTGGCGTTCGCGGCCGGGCGCCGCGAGTGGCGCATCGCCGAATGGATCGTGGCCAGCGGTGTCATCGCCTTGGCCGGGAATGCCCTGCTCAAGCTGGTGTTCCGTCGTGATCGACCGTTCGTCGAGTGGTTCGGGGACGACCGCCCCGCCTTGCACGAGATCGGTGGATATTCCTATCCCAGTGGGCATTCGGCCGGTGCCGCGATGTTCTTCACGGTCTGCATCCTGTGCACGATCGTGCTGACGGGCCGTGGGTGGAAACGTCGCATCGGCATCACGGTCTTCGCGGTCTTGGGGCTGCTCGTGGGCGCCAGCCGCATCTTCCTGGGCGTGCATTGGTTCAGCGACGTCGTCGCGGGCCTGCTGTTCGGGACGCTCGTCACGGTCGTCGCGTGGACGCTCCTGGTGTCCAATGCCACGACGGTGCCCGAGCAGCTGGCCGCGATCACCGGTACCGGCCGCAAGCGGGTCGCCGTGATCGTGAACCCGATCAAGGTCGGCGACATCGACGACTTCAAACAACGTGTGCGGTCGGTGGCCGAGCGCTGCGGCTGGTCCGAACCGCTGTGGTTCGAGACCACCATCGAGGACCCCGGCCACGGCCAGACAGCCGACGCCCTCGCAGCCGACGTCGACCTGATCGTCGCGGCCGGCGGCGACGGCACCGTGCGCGCGGTGTGCGAGGAGGCCGCCCGCACCGGGATCGCGATCGGTGTCCTGCCGCACGGCACCGGCAATCTGCTGGCCCGCAATCTGGGCATCCCCATCAACACCCGCGACGCCCTCGACGTCGTGTTCGAAGGTCAGGACAAGGCGATCGATCTGGCCACGTTCAGCACCGACTCCGAGGTCGACACCTCGTTCCTGGTGATGGCAGGCCTGGGCATGGACGCCGCCATCATGACCGGCGTCAACGACGAGCTGAAGGCGAAGGTCGGCTGGCTGGCGTACTTCGTCTCCGGCGTCAAAGCGGCCCGCTTCCCGGCCATGAAGGTCCAGATCGCGGTCGACGACGGCGAGTTCAAGAAGTTCCGGGCGCGCACCGTGGTCGTCGGCAACGTCGGCTTCCTGCAGGGCGGGATCCCACTGCTGCCCGACGCCCAGATCGACGACGGACTGCTCGACGTCGTGGTGATCGCCCCGAAGCGGTTCATCGGCTGGCTGGCGATCGTGGCCCGCGTCATCACCCGCCGCAAACGCACCAACGAGAAGTTGGACCGCCTGACCGGCCGCAAGGTGGTCATCAAGGCAGAGAAGGACGTCCCGATGCAGCTCGACGGCGATCCGGTCGGCGAGGGCCGTGAGATCCGGGCCGACATCCACCACGGCGTGGTCCTGGTCCGCGTCCCCCTCACACCCCCGACCCCCTGACGGCGTCCGGTTGGCTCCCTTGGCCCGTTACATGGAACCTGGGTTCATGACGGTACGCGATCGGGTCAACGCACACCGGGACCGCATGCGAGCACGCGGACTCCGGCCGATCCAGTTGTGGGTTCCTGACGTCCGGTCCGACGACTTCACCGCCGAGGCCCATCGCCAGTCCGCCCTTGTCGCGGCAGCGACGGCCGACAGGGACTTCGTGGAGTCCGTGTCGACCGACTGGGACGAATGAGCCGGGGAGACATCGTCACCGTGGCGGGCGGCGTGTACGCCGGCAAGCCGCGCCCCGCACTCGTGGTCCAAGACGACCGGTTCGACGCAACCGCCTCCCTCACCGTGTGTCCGTTCACCACCACCGCTGTCGACGCGCCGCTCCTACGCCTCGCGGTCACCGCTGATCCCACCAACGGCCTGACGCAGGACAGTCACCTCATGGTCGACACAATCACCACGGTGCGCCGGAGCAACGTCCAGTCCACCATCGGTCGCCTTGAGGCGACCAGCCTGGTGGAGCTGGAACGTCGACTCCTCGTCTTTCTCGGCTTCGGCTGACCTTCACAAAGTGGCGAGCAGCGGGTCGAGGCGGTGGTAGCCGCCGTCGCCCATCGAGTCGTACATGCCGTCGCGGTCCTCCGATGACAGGTAGACGGCCGTGGCCTCGATGCGGGTGCGGTCGCCACCCAGATCCTCGAACGTGAGGCGCTCGAAAGACACGTGACCCGGCATACCCAACCACTCGAAGGTGCGGAAGCTGCCGCTCTCGACCGACGCCTCACCGTGAGTGACGCCTCGGAAGGCGTACTCGTTGCCCTCGGGATCCTTGTGGACGAGTGTCCAGGTGTCGCCGTGCGCGGCGCCGCCGGTGACCTCGACGGCCTCCATCCGCTCCGGTCCGATCCACTGGGCGATCAACTCAGGATCGTGGACCGCTCGGAAGACCTTCTCGGGTGCTGCGGCGAACTCCCTGGTCATCGTGATGGCGCGGTCCCCCGCCTTGGCGACGATCGTGCCGTCGCGGGTCTCGGTGGTACTCATGATTCATCTCTCCTCAACAGGTCGTCGAGACGGTTGAAGCTCGCCGACCAGTACTCCTGATACGTACCCAGCCAGCGGCTGGCCATCTCAAGCGGTTCGGCCTCCAGACGGCTCAGGCGCATCGTGCCCTGGCGCGTCCGTGAGATCAGTCCGGCCGACTCGAGCACCTTGAGGTGCTTGGAGACCGCCGGCTGGCTCATCGCGAACAGTCCGGTCAACTCGTTGACGCTCGCCTCACCATCGGCCAGTCGCGCCAGGATGCCCCGTCGCGTCCGGTCGGCCAGTGCGCTGAACACCTGGTCGAGCTGATCGTCGTTCATAACCATCTCTTTCTATAACTGCTGGGTCATATATACCCCCCTGGCGATGGAACCGTCAAGGAGAAGCCGTCGACGGACGAACTGGCGCGACTTCAGGATCTCGCCGGTCAGTTCTCGCAGTAGCTGCTGATCTCGGCGAGCAGACGAGTCTTGGTCGCATCGGACGCGAAGGACGACGTGACCGCCGAGCGCGCCAGGTCGGCCACGCCGGATTCGTCGAGGTCGAGCAGCTCCGCGGCCACCTGATACTCATGGTTCAGCGTCGTGGAGAACATCGGCGGGTCGTCGGAGTTGATCGTGACTGCAACCCCGGCCTCGACCAGTCGCGGCAACGGGTGCTCGTCGAGAGACGGCACCGAACGGGTACGCACATTCGACGTCGGGCACACCTCCAGCACGATCTTCTCGGCCACGAGCCTCTCCATGAGTGCCGGGTCCTGCGCGGCGGCGATGCCGTGCCCGATGCGTTCGGCACCGAGGTGGTCAAGCGCATCACGGATCGTGTCCGGGCCGGTCGACTCACCCGCATGCGGCACCGATCTCAGGCCCGCGGCACGAGCGGCGTCGAAGTGCGGCTTGAACTGGGGGCGCGGCACACCGATCTCGGGCCCGCCCAACCCGAAGCCGACGAGGCCGTCAGGGCGCAGGCGCAGCGCGACGTCCAGCGTGACATCGGCAGACGGCACGCCGGACTCACCCGGGATGTCGAAGATCCAACGCATCTCCAGCCCGAAGTCGGCCTCGGCGCGCAGCCGAGCGTCCTCGATGGCCTCGACGTACTCCTCGGCCGTCACGCCGACCTGCATCGAGGTGTACGGCGTGCAGGTCAGCTCGACGTACCGCACCTGCTGCGCGGCCAAATCGCGCGCGACGTCGTACGTGAGCGTCCACAGGTCCTCGGGGGTACGCAGCAGATCGACCGTCGCCAGATACACCTCGATGAAGTGAGCGAAATCGGTGAAGGTGAAGAAGCGCGCCAACTCCTGCGGATCGGTCGGCACCGAGGTGCTGCCGGCATGGCGTTGGGCCAGCTTCGCGACGGTGTCCATCGAAGCGGACCCGACATGGTGGACGTGCAGTTCGGCCTTCGGCAGGCCCGCGACGAAGGCGGCCAGATCAGTCACGAACCCAGACTAAGCGCTGATGTCCACCGGTTCATCGGTCGCGGCCCGCGGGGCGACGTCGACCTCGAGCGAGGCGATCACGACATCGCGCACGACCGCTCGACCCGACTCGTGCCGACGGCCAGATGCCCCGCCGTGCCCTCGTCGAGCCACTGCTCGGCGCCGTCCGGGCCGGTGATCGTGACGCGTGCCCCGTTCTCGCGCTGACCGCGGAACACCACGGGACCGGCAGCCGTCTCGCGCACGACCATCGCGGTGCGACTGACCATCGGGTTGTCGACCACGACCGTCGGGGCATCATCGGCGCCGCGGCCGATGCTCCAGCGGGTCCGCGCGTCCAGAGCGAGTGAGCCGGCGCGGCCGTCGTCGCACGTCCATCGCACCGTGATCATCGGGAATCCCATCGTTCATCTGCTCGTGGAAAGCCCCCCGATCTTCACGACAATGCTACGGCCCGCGTCCGAATTTTGCGGGGCGTTCCACCAGTTTGACGGTTCGGACCGGTGCAATACCCCGCAGAAATTGGGTCAGTGACCGGGCAGTGGATCGGTGCCCGGGACGATGGCCGCGATGACCGTGCCGTCGGCGCGGATCCGGCCCGGGACCGGCGGCGGCTCACCCTCGATGCGCGGCCCTTGACCGTCGATCGCCACGGCGACCGGCCCACCGCTGGCCGTGACCGTCACGTCGGTGCCCCGCACGGCCAGTGTCGCCTCGGTACCGTCCTCGACCGTCAGTTCCACCTCGTGCTGGCGCACCGTGATCCGGACCCGGGTACCGAGCAGGGTCACGCGATACGTCAGTTCGTCCCAGCCGCTCGGCAGCCGCGGATCGATGCTGAACCGGCCGCCGTGATCGCGGAAGCCGCCGAAGCCGCAGGCGATCGTGCTCCAGACGCCGCCGGTGGACGCGACGTGGACACCGTCGGTCGTGTTGTGGTGACGATCCGCCAGGTCGACGAACAGCGACGACACGAAGTACCGCAGCGCCAGATCGTGATAGCCGACCTCGGCCGCGATGATCGACTGCACGACGGCCGACAACGTGGAGTCGCCCGTCGTGATGGGGTCGTAGTACTCGAAGTCGGCGCGCTTCTCGTCGGCCGTGAACTCATCGCCCAGCAGGAACAGGGCGAGCACGACATCGGCCTGCTTGAGCACCTGGAACCGGTAGATGACCAGCGGATGGAAGTTCAGCAGCAGCGGCCGCTTCTCCAGCGGGGTGTTCTCCAGATCCCACACCTCTCGTTCGAGGAAGTGCTCGTCCTGCGGATGAACGCCGAGGTGTTCGTCGAACGGGATGGCCATGTCGTCGGCGGACCGTTCCCACTCCTCGACCTCGGCCTGCGCGAGGGACAGCCGCTCGAGCATCTGCTCGTACTCGAGTCCGTCCCGTCGGGCCAGTTCGCGTACGGCCGCGGCGGCGCTGCGCAGATTGAACTGCGCCATCGCGTTGGTGAACAGATTGTCGTTGACCACGGTCGTGTACTCGTCGGGACCCGTGACGCCGTGGATATGGAACGTGCCGTCCTCCTCGTGACGCCGGAAGCCCAGATCGGCCCACATCCGGGCGGTCTCGACCAGCACGTCGATCCCCTCGCGCAACAGGAAGTCCAGATCGCCGGTCGCGTTGACGTACTTGGTCAGCGCGAACGCGATGTCGGCGTCGATGTGGTACTGCGCCGTGCCGGCCGCGTAGTAGGCCGACGCCTCTTCCCCGTTGATCGTCCGCCACGGGAACAGCGCCCCCTGCTGCGACACCTGGTGCGCGCGGCGCCGCGCGGCATCGAGCAGTGTGTACCGGAACCGTAGGGCGTTGCGGGCGAAACGCGGGGACGTGTAGGTCAGGAACGGCAGGACGTAGACCTCGGTGTCCCAGAAGTAGTGGCCACCGTAGCCCGAACCGGTGACGCCCTTGGCGGCGATACCGCTCCCCTCGGCGCGCGCCGAGGCCTGCGCGATCTGGAAAAGATTCCACCGCACCGCCTGTTGGATCTCTGGCCGGCCAGGAATCTCGACGTCGGAACGGGCCCAGAAATCGGCCAGCCAGGCCTGCTGATCGGCGTGCTGTCGTTCGACGCCTTCGTCACGCGCGCGGTCGAGGGTGCGGTTGCAGCGGTCGAGCAGTTCACGTGACGGCACGCCGCGCGACGTGTGGTAGCTGACCAGTTTGGTCAGCGTGATCGGCTTGCCCGGTTCGGCGTCGATGCGGAACGTCATCTTCGCCAGGTCGTCGTCGGTGTGGACGCGCGTCGTGTACGGGTTCTCGGTGTCGAGCCGGTGGTCGGCCGCTACTCCGATGGTCATCCCGCTCTGGGCGCACCGGTAGCCCAACGTCACGCGGCCCGTCGTCAGATCGCCGCCGTTGCTCTCCGGGACCAGCACGCGATCACGCAACTGCTCGGCCCTGCGCGGATCGAATCCCTCGCCCATCGCCTTCGCGCTGACGTGATACTCATCCTCCCCGTCCTGCCGGTTCAGGACCTGCGACGAGATCGCTATCGGCGCGGCGTCGTCGAGCAGGGTGACCTCGAACGTCAGGACCGCGAGGTGACGCTGTGTGAACGAGACCATCCGGCTGGACCGTACGCGCACGCGCTTACCGCCAGGGGTACGCCACAGCAGATCGCGCGTCATGACGCCGGTGCGGAAGTCCAGGGCGCGTTCGTACTCGATCACGTCGGCGATGGACAGCAACAGCGGTTCGTCGTCGACGTAGAGACGGATCACCTTGGCGTCCGGCGCGTTCACGATGGTCT
>Ga0182747_1003075_pt1 | contig 11429 bp, 15 predicted proteins | sample eDN3rd30CBELigBY_FD_128526 | JGI IMG/M metagenome (GOLD analysis project Ga0182747, IMG submission 128526) | Enriched backyard soil microbial communities from Emeryville, California, USA - eDNA 3rd pass 30_C BE-Lig BY (version 2) (version 2) | ecosystem: Environmental > Terrestrial > Soil >...
ATCTGCGGCGTGCCCGGCATGGCGTCCATGGTGAAGGTGATCGCGCCGAGACCAATGGTCGCGGGCACAAGCCGCTTGGGAATGTCGGCGCGCCGGAACATCTCCGCCGCGAAGGGGTAAACCGCAAACACCGCGACGAAAACCGAAACGCCGCCATAGGTCAGCAGGGCCGTCACCAGCATGATGGCGGGAATCGCCCGCTCCGCTCCCACAAAGCCAATCACGGCCGTGACGATGGCGCGGGAAAAGCCCGAAATCTCGATCAGCTTGCCGAACAGCGCGCCCAGCAGGAAAACCGGGAAATACAGCTTAAGGAAACTGGCGACCTTCTCCATGAACAGGCCGGAAAAGACAGCGGGCACGGCGGACGGGTCCGTCAGGAACACCGCCAGCATCGCCAGCAGGGGCGCCATCAATATGACGCTCATCCCCCGATAGGCCGCCAGCATCAACAATATCAGCGACAGCGTCGCAATGCCGACAGCCATAGCCCCCTCCCTCTTCCTTGCTCTTCCGATCCGGCTATCTATGCCGTGCGGCGGCGCAAGCCAACTCCTCCTTGCCTTTCCCATGCATTTCCGTCATAGGCGCCGCTTCGCACGGGATAGGGGTGACTCGATCGCGTGCGGAAGAATGCTTGAGACGACAGCCGGAGGGGCGCTGCGCATGGGGCGCACGTCAGCGATCGGCCAACAGATGAGGCAATACCCATGGCTCTTTACGAGCATGTGTTCCTTGCGCGCCAGGATCTGGCACAGGCGCAGGTGGACGCGCTGGCGGAAACCGCCACCAAGATCGTCGAGGATATGCAGGGCAAGGTGACCAAGGTTGAAACCTGGGGCCTGCGTTCGCTCGCATACAAGATCGCCAAGAATCGCAAGGCGCATTACGTCATGCTCAACATCGACGCCCCTGCTGGCGTGGTCGCCGAGCTGGAGCGCCAGACCCAGATCAACGAAGACGTGATTCGCTATATGACCATCAAGGTCGATGAGCTGGAAACCGGCCCGTCGGTCATGATGCGCAAGCAAGAGCGTAGCGAACGCGGTGAGCGTGGCCCCCGCGGCGATCGTGGTCCGCGTCGCGACCGCGACGAAGCCCCGGCTGGCGAATAAGGAGATCTGAACAATGGCACGCCCGTTTTTCCGCCGCCGCAAGAGCTGCCCCTTCGCCGCCAAGGATGCGCCGAAGATCGATTACAAGGACGTTCGTCTGCTGCAGGGCTTCGTGTCCGAACGCGGCAAGATCGTTCCCAGCCGTATCACGGCGGTGTCCGCCAAGAAGCAGCGCGAACTGGCCCAGGCCATCAAGCGCGCCCGTCATCTGGGCCTGCTGCCCTACATCGTGAAGTGAGGGAGTAGAAATCATGGAAATCATTCTCCTCGAACGGATCGAGAAGCTGGGCGCGATCGGTGATGTCGTCACCGTGAAGGACGGTTACGCCCGTAACTACCTGCTGCCCAACAAGAAGGCGCTGCGTTCCAACAACGCCAACAAAAAGGTCTTCGAAGCCAACCGCGCGAAGATCGAGGCTGACAATGCCGCTCGCCGCACCGACGCCGAAAAGGCTGCCGAAGGCGTCAACGGCAAGCAGATCGTCCTCATTCGCCAGTCGTCCAACGCCGGCCATCTTTACGGTTCGGTCGCCGTCCGCGACGTGGTGGATGCACTGCATGCCGATGGCGTAAACAACGTCACCAAGGCGATGGTCGTGCTGGAACGTCCGATCAAGACGCTGGGCGTTTTCGACGTCAAGGTCGCGCTGCACCCGGAAGTGGCCGTCACCATTCAGGTGAACGTCGCCCGCTCGCCGGAAGAAGCCGATCTGCAGGCGCAGGGCGTAGACGTGATGGCTGACCTGTTCGAAAAGGACGAGGCAGGCTTCACCGAAGACTATGATCCGAACGCCGAACCGGGCGAAATCGCCACGGAAGCCGAAGAGGCTCCGGTCGAGGAAGCCTGAGCTTCCCGACGGGACAAAAAAGAAGCCGCCCTTCTCCGGGCGGCTTTTTTTATTGAATAGTTCACGCCTCCCGATCCTGGGATGGTTGCTTTCAGCCACAAGGTGACATTTCCTAACTGAGTGGGAATGTTTCCATCACTCGTCCAGACTTCCCTTCCGTAGTCATCCGCCTGCTTTCCTGCGCCGGGTTTCCCATCCTTTTTTCGCGGCGGCCGAGCGATCGGCCGCAGAACGCCGCGCCGATGCCCCACCGCCTTTGCGGCCGCCCTTGCGGGAAGCGGCATGGTTTTCGGGCTTGCCGCGTCCCGATCCGGATTTCTTGCCGCCGCCCGATTCGCTGTTCACCGTGGCCCATGCGCGCCGTTCGGCCTCCTTGTTGGATACGCCGCGCTTTTCATAGCCTTCCTCAATATGTTCGGCCTTGCGCTTCTGCTTGTCCGTGTAGCTGCTCTTGTCGCCCTGCGGCATCGTCATTCTCCTGCCAGCCCCAACCCCAGCGGAACCCGTGAGACGCGCATCGGTTCACATCGCTGCGACCGCGTCACAAAATGATCGGAACAGGAGCAGGGCAAGGACGTTCCCCCGTCATGGAGCAACGCGCCCTCATCGAACGCCTGGCCCGTCATCTTTCCGCCGATCAGCCGGACCGATGGACGGACCGCGTGGAAGATGCGGCCAGCATCCTCGCCATCCTCAAGGAACCGGACGCCGCCATGATGGAAGCGGGTGCTGGCGAGATCTGGCGCTCCATGATTGAGGCGGCCTTGCGTCAACGCTGGCAAGCAGCACCGACAAGAGAAAAAGCCCATCCAGAACTGCCTGCCGGGGCGGATGAAGAAGGCGAACTTACGCTATCGGAGAAGGCCGTTGGCGGCGATCCGGCGGATTGGATTCACCTTCAAAAATCGCGGGAGAAATGACCATGAAATCATTGTTGAAGCTGGCTTTCCTGACGGGCATCGGAACGGTGGCCTGGAAAGGCTGGCGGGATTGGAAAGCGAAACGGGGTCGCGACGATCGGGGCGGTGCCGGATCGTCAGGTATCATCCGGGACGCCGGCCCGGCCGAACAACATGTAAATGCCGAAGATTGGGATCTGGTGGACGAACAATCCGACGAATCCTTCCCCGCGAGCGATCCGCCCGCCAATTTCCGTGGGGTGGCCTGAGGCAGCGTTGCGGCGTTGCTCCTTTCCCCACACCCTTCTATGACCGCGAAGCAGGGAAGCTGATTGCCAGCTTCCCACAGGGGAAAGCTGAAAATTCATGCCCTCGGGTCTGATCGCGCTGCTGGATGATGTAGCGGGCATAGCGAAACTGGCGGCAACGTCGCTGGATGATGTCGCGGCGGCGGCGGGAAAGGCCGGAACCAAGGCCGCCGGGGTCGTGATCGACGATACGGCGGTGACGCCTCGCTATGTCATGGGGCTGACCCCGGATCGCGAACTTCCGATCATATGGAAGATCGCCAAGGGCTCGCTGCGTAACAAGCTGCTTTTTCTTCTTCCAGCCGCCCTTGTGCTCAGCGCGCTGGCCCCTTGGCTACTCCCTCCGCTTCTCATGCTGGGCGGCGCATTTCTCTGTTTCGAAGCGACCGAAAAGCTGGTCGAGGCGTTGCGGGGCGATCATGATCTGGCTGAGGAAGCGCTCGCGACGCATAGTTCGCAGGAACTGGAAGACCAGAAAGTTTCCGGAGCCATCCGCACCGATTTCATCCTTTCGGGAGAAATCATGGCCATCGCGCTCGGAACGGTCGCTACCGAACCGCTGTGGGAGCAGGCCATCATCCTGCTGGTCGTGGCCGTCCTGATAACGGCAGGCGTTTATGGCGTCGTCGGTTTCATCGTGAAAATGGATGATATCGGCCTGCATCTGGCGCAACGGACTTCCGCCCTTGCGCGGATGCTGGGACGTGGGCTGGTCTTGGCCATGCCGGTCCTCATGAAGATATTGAGCGTCGTCGGCACCGCCGCGATGCTTTGGGTGGGTGGTGGCCTGATCGTGCATGGCCTTCATGAATTCCACTGGGATCTGATCCCTGGCGCCATTCAACGCATGGCTGAAAGCGCCGCCCTCGCTCTTCCCGCCATGGGCGCTGTGATCGAATGGGTAGTCAGCGCGATCGGGTCTGGCATCGTGGGACTGGCGATTGGCGCTATCATCGTCGCGCTGCTCCATCTTCTCCCCGCAAAGCACTGAAGCCCTGGCGATGAATCTGGCATGGCGTTATGAAACGCGGGCTTTGCTGACGCTTGCCCTGCCCATGATAGCGGGCAACATCGCCTGGTCCGCGATTGCCGCCACCGACCTGCTGCTGCTCGGCTGGCTGGGGACCGATGCGGTCGCTGCGGGCGCACTTGCCATCAACCTGTTCGCCGCCATGCTGATTTTCGGCATGGGACTGGTGACGGCCGCCGCACCACTGATCGCCGAGGAACGCGGACGCCGCCGCCATTCGGTGCGGGATGTTCGACGCACCGTTCATCAGACATTGCGCGCCGCCCTGATTTTCGCCGTGCCGGCCTGGGTCATCCTCTGGCAGTGCGAAGGCATCCTGCGGGCCATGGGGCAGGATGCCTCTCTCGCCCAGAAGGCAGGCGAGTTGATGCATGGCCTGCAATGGGCGCTTTTGCCATTTCTCGGCTTTTCGACGCTCAGGAATTTCATTTCAGCACTCGAACGGCCAATATGGGCCGTCATCATCATGCTGTGCGCGATTCCGTTCAATATTCTGATGGGCTGGGTCCTCATCTTCGGCCATCTCGGATTGCCTGCCATGGGCATATTGGGCGCGGGCCTGGCGAGCACCTTCTCCTCCTCCTTCCTGTTCTTCGCCCTGCTGTTCGTTATCTTGCGCGACCGGGGTTTCCGCCGTTACCGGCTGCTTGGCCATTTCTGGAAGAGGGACAAGGAACGGCTTCGCGCAATATGGCGGCTGGGATTACCGATAGCGGTGATGCTGGGGCTGGAAAGCGCCGTATTCAACGCCTCGGCGCTGCTGATGGGCCTTCTTGGCCGGGAAACGCTGGCAGCTCATGCCGTCGCCATCCAGATCGCGTCCCTGCTGTTCATGGTGCCGATGGGCATGGGACAGGCGGCAACCGTGCGAGTGGGCCTCGCCCATGGTCGCAGGGACAAAGCGGCGATCGCCCGGTCCGGCTGGCTTTCATTGATGATCGGCGTCGGTTTCGCATTCATCGCGGCTGCGCTACTGGTCAGCTTCCCGCGATCGCTGATAGCCATTTTCCTCGACGTTCAGGATCCCGCCAATAGTCGGACCATCGCCCTTGCCGTCACGTTTCTGGGTGTTGCGGCCCTGTTCCAGCTCGTCGACGCGACACAGGCCGTTGGAGCAGGCGTGCTGCGTGGTATTCGGGACACGAAGATTCCCATGGTCTTCGCGCTGATCGGTTATTGGATCATCGGTATCGGCGTGGGCGCATTCCTTGCCTTTCCCCTTCGCCTGGGCGGCCTTGGCATCTGGATCGGTCTTGCGAGCGGGCTCAGCGTCGTAGCGGTTTTGCTGGTGATTCGCTGGACAAGGCGCGAAAAACTGGGCCTTCTTTCCCATTAGCGAAAGCGATGGAGTGATAAATCACGATTTCCCGCGACCCAATGACGCAGCGCACAAAACAATTGAAGACACCCGGACGAATCGGTAATGCTCAGCGGCATCATGCAAGCGCCGACTAACATCTTTGAAGCCATAGCCCTGCAGAAATGCCTGATCGCGACCTATAACAAGATGGTCGTGAAGCTGGCGCCGCACATCCTCTATACCCGCCATGATGAAATGTTCATCGACGCGGTGACGATCGAACGGGATGGCAGGTCTCCGCGGGAATTGAAGCTGGGCACGTTCAAATTGTCGGGCCTGGGCAATATCGGCGTAGTCGATGAGCCGTTTGAAGCCATGCATGGCCTTTATGATGAAACGGACGACAAATATAAGGGCGTGACCCTGTTCGCTGTCCAATCCGAAAACGCGACGGCCTGATCCGCCGGAGGCTATTTCTTCAGGCGGTAGCCCGTCCTGAATATCCATCCCACAATCGCAATGCACAGCACCAGCATCGCCCCGATGAACGCGATGCTGAATTCGATCCCCACATCGCCCTTGCCAAAAAAGGTCCAGCGAAAGCCGGAGATCAGATAGACGATCGGGTTGAACAGCGTAATCGTTCGCCACGGCTCGCCCAGCATGTGGATGGAATAAAAAGCGCCACCCAGAAAGGTCATCGGCATGATGAGCAGCATGGGAATGACCTGTAACTGCTCGAAACTCTGCGCCCATATGCCCAGAATGAAACCGAACAGGCAGAAACTGATCGCTATAAGAACCATGAAAGCGACCATGGCGAAGGGGTGCGCGATGGGTAGATCGACGAACAGATGCGCCGTCGCGAAGATGATGATGCCGACGATGAAGGCCTTCGTCGCCGCCGCCCCCACATAGGCGGTCACGGTTTCCGTCGCTGAAACCGGCGCGGACAGCAGTTCATAGATGGTGCCGGTGAATTTCGGCATGTATATCCCGAAACTGGCATTGAAAATGCTTTCCGTGAACATGGACATCATGATGAGGCCCGGCACGATGAAGGCGGCATAGGGAATGCCGTCGATTTCCGTCATGCGCGAACCGATCGCACCGCCGAAGACTACGAAATAGAGCGATGTCGTGATGACCGGCACCAGAAGCCCGGTCAGAAGCGTGCGCCGGAATCTGTGCAGCTCGAATTTGTAGATCGCCCATATGGCGCGCAGATTGGGGCCGCTCACGCCGCCTTCTCCTGATGCACCAGGCTAACGAAAATATCCTCCAGGCTGCTCTGCTGCGTGTTGAGGTCCTTGTAGGCTATGCCAAGATCGCCGAGCTTGCGAAGCAGGGAAGACACACCCGTGCGCTCGACCCGCGTGTCGAACAGATATTCCATTTCGCTCCCCTCGGCCTTCAGGGATACGCTCCATTCAGCCAGTTCGTCCGGCACCTTCGCAAGCGGTTCCGCGAGGGTGATCGTCAGCGTCTTTTTCCCGAGTTTCCGCATTAGGGCGACCTTATCCTCGACAAGCACCAGTTCGCCCTTGTTGATGACGCCCACGCGATCCGCCATCTCCTCGGCTTCCTCGATATAATGGGTGGTCAGGATGATGGTGACGCCCATCTGGCGGAGTTCCCCGATCAGTTTCCACATGTCACGCCGCAATTCCACGTCCACGCCCGCCGTCGGCTCATCCAGGAACAGGACGCGCGGTTCATGGCTGAGCGCCTTGGCGATCATGACGCGACGCTTCATGCCCCCCGACAACTCCAATATCCTGTTGTGCCGCTTTTCCCACAAGGACAGGTCGCGCAGCACCTTTTCGATATAGACGTCATTGCGTGGTTTTCCGAACAGGCCGCGGGAAAAGGCGACCGTGTCCAAAACGCGCTCAAACTGGTCGGTGGACAATTCCTGCGGCACAAGACCGATGGCGGACCTAGCGCCGCGATAGTCACGGATAATGTCATGACCCGCGACCGATACAGAACCGCCGCTAGGCCGCACATTGCCGCAGACTATCGAGATCAGGGTCGTTTTCCCCGCGCCATTGGGGCCCAGTAGCGCGAAAATCTCACCCTCTTCGATCGAAAGATCCACGCCCTTGAGCGCCTGAAAGCCCGACGCATAGCTTTTCGTCAGGCCGGAAATAGTGATGATCGATGCCATGTGCGGCAAGGCCCCTTTCGCTTTGCCGGGAACATAGGCGCTTGGCCCCGCCAGACAAGCGTTCGCTCACTCTCCCCGGCGGAAAAACCGAAACACCGTCGCGGGAGGAAAATTCCTGACCGTCTGCCCAACCCGAACGACATCCAGGTCCAGCATATCGAGAATGTCCCGATTGACTGGTGGGCGCATGGCATAGGTGAACTGGATGAAACAGCCCCCTGGACGCAACATGCGGAAGGCTTCGGTCAATATGTCCACATGCATGGCGCGATCCATGGCCAGCAGTGGCAGCCCGCTGATGACCGTCTGATATTCGCCCGGTTCTCCAGCAGCGACGGTCGACACGACCTGAGCGGGGGTTTCCAAAATCTCCACATGGGGGAAGTGCCGCCGCAATCCTCTCGCGAATGCCGGGTTGATTTCCACTACTTCCAGCTTTTCCGTCGGGAGGCCGGTTTCCAATATGGCCCGCGTAAAGACGCCCGTGCCCCCGCCCAATTCCAGCACGCGGCCATCTGTAGGGTCGATATGCGACACCATCAGACGCGCCAGATAACGACTGCTCGGAACGACAGACGCCGTCTGGCGCGGCTTTTTCAACCAGGCGCCGAGGAAATCCAGATATTCGGATGCACGGGTGCGAAATTCGCTCTGGGGCATGGCGATCGCCCGACTGCGCTTTGACTTATGCTGCATGGGCGAAATGCGACCGCTCCGTTTCCGTTGCGAGCCCTCTTAACCGTGAGATAAAGCCGCGTCGATTCTGTTTCGGCATGGCCCCAGTCAATTAACCATTCCACGGGCCAAAGCGATCAGCCCGCCACCATCTACAGATCGTGGCGGGCCGAATGTGAATCAACGCCCCTTCCAAACGCCGGGACGTTTCTCGACAAAAGCAGCCATGCCTTCCTTCTTGTCCTCCGTCGCGGTCAGTATCTGGAAAAAGCGGCGCTCGGTCAGCAATCCCTGCGCCAGACCCGTTTCAAACGCGACGTTGATCATTTCCTTGTTCACCATGGCTGCCATGGGGGGCATGGACGCAATGGTGGTCGCTGTTTTCAAGGCATCGTCGAGCAAATCCGCCGCCGGCACGATCCGCGCGACCAGGCCGGAACGCTCCGCCTCCTGCGCGTCCATCATGCGGCCGGTCAGGCACATTTCCATCGCCTTGGCCTTGCCCACCGCGCGCGTCAGGCGCTGCGACCCGCCCATGCCCGGCGCAACGCCCAGCTTGATTTCGGGCTGGCCGAATTTGGCCGTGTCGGCGGCAATGATGAAGTCGGCCATCATCGCCAGCTCACAGCCACCGCCCAAGGCGAAGCCGGCCACGGCGGCAATCCATGGCTTGCGCGTCGCCACTACCTTTGACTGCCAGCCTGAAAAGAAATCTTCCAGGAAGAAATCCGCCGCAGGCTTGTCCGCCATTTCCTTGATGTCGGCGCCTGCCGCGAAGGCTTTTTCGCTGCCAGTCACGACCGCGCAATGTTGGGACGGATCGGCATCGAAAGCCGCAAAGGCCGCTCCGAGGTCGGCAAGCACCTGGGTGTTGAGCGCATTCAGCGCCTGCGGACGGTTCAGGGTGATGAGCGTCACCGCGTCCCGCTGTTCCACTAAAATCGTTTCATAAGCCATTGCTGTCTCCTTCGATCTGCCCACAGCGCGAAAGCGCCCACCATGCCCCGCGCTCTAGGCGGGCTCTTTTCCCATCACCACCAAAAAATCCCTGCAAAGCCGCAAATCTTAACGGTACAAATGCATGAAATCCCGGTCATAGCTCCGCATATGCGCGCCGGCATCGACATAAAGGGTCTGCCCCGTCACGACAGTCGCCCGCGCCAGATACAGAACCGCTTCGGCGATCTGTTCGGGCTGCGGCAGGCTGTCCAGCGGCATCAGGCTCTTCAGTTGCTCCATCTGCGTTTCATTATAATCCGGCGTCGGAATGGTCAGCCCCGGCGCCACCGCGTTCACCCTGATCCGGGGTGCCAGATTGTTGGCGCTCAATCGGGTCAGGCCCGCCAATGCCAGTTTGGAAAGCGTATAGGCCAGTTGATCTTCATGCGGATGATCGATCCTCTGATCCAGTATGTTGACGATACATCGATCGCCCGTCCCTGCGGGAACCATGGCAAAGGCCTTGGTCAGCAAGGTCGGAGCCGCGCAATTGACGGCATAATGTCGCATCAGATCATCGGCCGTGACATCGCCCAGCCGGTCCTGCCCGAACAGCGCCGCACCATTCACCAGCACATCGGGCGGACGGCCGAAGCGTTCCGCGACCTGCGCGATCAGTTCCTCGGCACTTTCGGGATCGGAGAAATCGACGACGAAGCCTTCCCATTCCGTCCCGTTCTCCTCCAGTGCCAGGGCAAGGTGAGAGTCGAGCCGGGTATCGTGGCTGCCATGGATGGCGAGCGAAAATCCCGCTCCGGCGAACGCGGCGGCGATATGGGCGCCCAACCTGCGATGCCCGCCTGTGACCAGTGCCAGCCGCTTCCCGGCGAGAGGGGCCGCGCCCCCTTCACCTTCGCGCCGCGCACGTCCCAGCGGACGATAGGATGCGTCCCGTCCACTCACGAGCCGATGAGCTTCAGCACTTCCTCGCGACTCTTTTCATCATCGCGGAATACACCAAGCATACGGCTGGTCTTCATGATGACGTTGGGCGTTCGCACGCCACGGCCCGTCATGCATCCGTGCGTCGCTTCGATCACCACGGCTACGCCCTGAGGCTTCAGATTTTCCCAGATGCAATTGGCGACTTCGGACGTCAGCCGTTCCTGCACCTGCAAGCGATGGGCAAAGGCGTGCAGGACCCGTGCAAGCTTCGATATGCCCACGACATAATCGCCGGGCAGATAGGCGATATGCGCCCTTCCGATGATCGGCGCCATATGATGTTCGCAATGCGACTGGAAGGGAATGTCCTTGAGCAGCACGACATCGTCATAACCGCCGACTTCATGAAAAATGCGGGATAGATGATAGGCCGGATCGTCTCCATAGCCGCGGCAATATTCCCGCCAGGCACGGGCCACCCGCTCGGGCGTTTCGATCAGCCCTTCCCGCTCCGGATTGTCACCAGACCATCTGATCAGGGTGCGGATCGCATCGGACACCTCGGTCGGCACGGGCTCTTTCGAGGATTCCCCAACGGATTCCGCATCGGGATCATATATCATGATAAAGACCGCTCCTTGGTTTCGGCCCTGCATATGGCGTCTCGTACTCGCGAAGGCCAGCCCTTTCGGGCATGCTGGACACCGGATCGCTTCAGTGGCAAATCCGGGAGTTCAAGGAGCCTGATCGAGCATATGCCATCCATTGCGGCCTTCCATGCGAACTGAACGCATCGCGGCCGTGCTGTTGGCGGCGGGCACTTCCTCCCGCTTTGGCAAGGAAGACAAGCTGATGGCCGACCTGCGCGGCAAACCAGTCGTCCAGCATGTGCTGGAAACAGTCGCCTCCATGGCCTTTGGCGAATTGATCGCGGTGACTCGCCCCCTCGGGCAAGCGCCGGTCATCCATCGCAAGCTTGAGAGACGCGGATACACCATTCTCGTCAATGAACAGCCCGAAGAGGGCATTTCCAGCAGCATCGTGCGCGCGGTCGAACATGTCATGCCGATCCGGCGCATCCGCGGCATACTCATATGCCTGGCCGACATGCCGGACGTGCCGCAGACCCATTATAACCGCATATGCATGGCCGCGATCGACATCCGGTCCGTCGTCGCCAGCACCGATGGCTTTTCCCCC
>Ga0182747_1003077_pt1 | contig 11422 bp, 14 predicted proteins | sample eDN3rd30CBELigBY_FD_128526 | JGI IMG/M metagenome (GOLD analysis project Ga0182747, IMG submission 128526) | Enriched backyard soil microbial communities from Emeryville, California, USA - eDNA 3rd pass 30_C BE-Lig BY (version 2) (version 2) | ecosystem: Environmental > Terrestrial > Soil >...
AACAGTAGTATTCCTACTCATAGCAATACTGTAGCACTTCGTAATGAATTATTTGAATATTACGGTGTACCAGTTATTGCTGTATCAATCGACCAAATGTCACTTCGAGATATGGAGTACATCTTACAGGAAGCATTATATGAGTTCCCTGTAGAAGATATTGAAGTTGAAAAACCAGATTGGTTAGATGTTTTAGACCAAACACATCCATTAAATCAAACATTATCTGACTCTGTTAGTAATGTACTAAATTCGATTACAAAAATTCGAGATGTTTCTCAAGCTGCTGAGGAATTAAAACAAATTGATTTCATCGAAGATAGTGCAATTGAGAGAGTAGATGCAGGTTTAGGTGTTGCGACGGTTCGTATTACTTTAAGACCTGAAGTTTACAAAGCTGTATGTAATGAATGGTTAGATCAACCGATTGAAAGTAAGAAGGATTGGTTATTGTTCATTAAACAAGCAGCTGAAGCAAAATATGTTCAAGCGAAGTTCCATAATGCTATTCAAGAAGCAGTAGAAAATGGTTATGGTGTTACGCTTCCTACATTGGAAGAGTTTGAACCTAGCGAACCAGAAATTATTAAGCAAAACAATTTCTACGGTGTTCGTATGAAAGCAGCTGCTCCGTCTTATCATGTAATTCGTATTGATATGGAGACTGAATTTGCTCCATTAATCGGTACGGAATTCTATGCGCAACAATTATTAAAAGATTTACTTTATGCGTATAAACATGATCGTCAAGCGCTTTGGGAAACTCAATTGTTTGGAACACCTCTACATCAAGTGTTAAAAGAAGGAATTCGTTACAAAATGGATTCAGTTCCAATGAATGCTAAAAAGAGAATGCGACAAACAATTGAAAGAATGGTTAATGAGGGTGACCGTGGTTTAGTAACCTTCATCATCTAGAAAGCTAAATATGACGCCCGTTTTACGTTAAAATATTAACAGGACTTTTCATTCAATAGGTGAAAAGTCCTTTTCTTTGTGTAAAAATAAAAAAAACCGCTAAAAATGAGGTATAACATGAATAAATTCAGTTGCACCAAGGTTTTCTATATGTTACTCTTTTTACATGATTTAGGTTAGGTACCCTTTGAGAGGAGGTGAATGGTGTGAATAAAACAGAATTAGTAAACTCTGTTGCTGAAGCTGCGGCTCTTTCTAAAAAAGACGCTTCTAAAGCAGTTGAAGCTGTATTTGATACAATTCAAGATGCTCTTGCAAAGGGTGACAAAGTTCAATTAATTGGTTTTGGTAACTTCGAAGTTCGTGAACGTGCTGCTCGTAAAGGACGTAATCCACAATCAGGTGAAGAAATCGAAATCGCTGCTAGCAAAGTACCTGCTTTCAAACCAGGTAAAGCTCTTAAAGATGCTGTAAAATAATAGCGTCTTGCCGTTACATAGAGTAGCCATCAACTTCATGATGGCTACTCTTTTTTAAATAGTTTATAATAAACTAATATGAATTCATTTTCATATTACTTATAAAGCTTATACAACCGCTACGTATTGCATTTACATAAAATAAATTTATATCACTTTATTTGTTTACTATACATAAATCTAATAAAAAGTATTTACTAGAATTTTAATTATGCTTTTTTGCCATTCAAGTATGTATATGCTACGATTCATTTTGGTTAGTGTTGCGAAGTAGTGCTAGGAGGATAAAAATGTCTAATGTAGATTTAAAGAAAATTGAAGAAGCTGTAAAAATGATACTTGAGGCAGTAGGCGAGGACGTTAATCGCGAAGGCTTATTAGATACGCCTAAACGTGTTTCAAAAATGTATGAAGAAATGTTTAGTGGAATTAATCAAGATCCAAGGGAATTTTTTAGTACTGTTTTTCATGAAGATCATGAAGAGCTTGTATTGGTTAAAGATATTCCCTTCTATTCGATGTGTGAACATCATTTAGTTCCTTTCTACGGTAAAGCACATGTAGCCTATATTCCTAGAGATGGACGAGTTGCAGGGTTAAGTAAACTTGGTCGTTGTGTCGATACTGTTGCTCGTAGACCTCAATTACAGGAAAGAATTACAGCGACAGTTGCTGATAGCATAATGGAGATGCTAAATCCTTATGGTGTATATGTTGTAATTGAAGCAGAACATATGTGTATGACAATGCGCGGACTGAAAAAACCAGGTTCTAAAACAGTTACTTCTGTTGCACGTGGAATCTTTGAAGAAGATTATGTGAAGCGTAAGGAAGTAATTTCATTTATTCAAATGTCTTAAATTAAAGACTTTATTATGATATGATGTACAAAGAAAATGGAACCTAAGGAGAAGTAACATGACAAATCCTGATTATATTATCATTCGTGCAGAAGAAGATGGCGTTCATGTAATCGGTTTAACACGCGGTACGGATACTAAATTCCATCATTCTGAAAAGTTAGATGCTGGAGAAGTGATGATTGCTCAATTTACAGAGCATACTTCAGCAATGAAAATTCGTGGAAAAGCACAAATTTTTTCTTCACATGGTGTTGTGGAAAGTGGATATAAAAAGTAAAATGTTTTGGTATTGATAATTTAAGTAAGTAACATTGTTCAGTAAATTTTATACAACCGTAAGATAAGAAATAAAACTCATTTACTGTTTAGTAAATGTACATAATGATTATAGAACAATGTTACAGACTTAAGCGGGTGTCGCAGATTTCGTAAAAAAAATTCGGAAACTAGGGCATAACGGCTTGAGGATAATTGATATTATCAAGCATTCGCACTTAAAGTGGAATGGAGTATTAGAATGGATGCGACATACATTAAAAATAGAGTAGAACAACTGAAAATTACTATTGCAGATGAATTACATCACAGTACTTTATTGAAATATATTGACGACCCAATTTTGAATGATCAACATTTGTTTTATTTACTATTGCCATATTTAAATGGCGAAAATTGGGATGATGATCTGTATACAAGTGCTATTACAGTGGCAATGGTTCATGCGAGTTTAAGTGAACATGAGAAAATCGATGAAACTCATGCGACTAGTAAAGAACAGCAACTTACTGTACTATCAGGTGATTATTATAGTGGTCGATATTATCAATTACTAGCTAAAACTGGTAATATATTTTTGATTAGAGAAATATCTAAGGGTATTGTTAATCGTTGTGAAAATCAAATTAAAGTGTATGAAAAAAATAAATTATCAGTAAGAGAATGGATCGATTACATTTTAACAATCGAGACAGAGCTTATTACTAAATTCTATTCGTTCTATGAATTTGAAAAATATAATACTATCATGTCGAAAAGTTTAGTTTTAAGAAGACTTCTTGATGAACTTAAGAACTATCGAAATAATCGTATGACAACTTTTATTAAGATGATTCATATGAGCATGGATGCTACTGATACTTTTGAAAAAGTGATTGGCCAAGAGGTGGACAAGCTAAGCGATCAAGTAAATGAATATCTTCAGTCGTCACCACTACTTCAAGACGATATAAAGTTATACATAAAAAATCAGTTAGCATTTGTTCCAAAGTAGAAAGGTTTTGAAAAAAATGGCGAAATCAAAAGAACAACGTGTACATGAGGTATTTGAAAGTATATCTGAAAACTACGACAAAATGAATTCAGTCATTAGTTTTCAATTACATGTTAAATGGCGTAAAGACACGATGAAACGTATGGCTGTTAAACCAGGTTCGAAATGTCTAGATGTTTGCTGTGGTACTGCAGATTGGACTGTTGCATTAGCGCAAGCAACTGGCGAGACAGGAATGGTTAAAGGGCTTGATTTTAGTAAAAATATGTTGAAAGTAGGGGAAGACAAAGTAAAACCCTACCCTCAAGTAGAACTAATCCATGGAAATGCCATGGAGTTACCTTTTGAGGATAATACATTTGATTATGTCACAATTGGTTTTGGACTTAGAAATGTTCCGGATTACATGCAAGTTTTAAAAGAAATGAATCGAGTATTAAAACCAGGTGGAATGGCAGTATGTCTAGAAACATCTCAACCTGAAATACCTGGTTATAGACAACTATTTCGTTTTTACTTTAAATATATTATGCCTATGTTTGGTAAACTCCTGGCAAAAAGCTATAAAGAGTACTCTTGGTTACAAGAATCTGCGAATGAGTTTCCTGGGATGAAAAAATTGGCAGCCATGTTTGAACAAGCAGGCTTTAGTAAAGTAAACTATAAAGGGTATAGCGGTGGTGCTGCTGCTATGCACATGGGCTTTAAAAAAGAAATCTAGTGGGAAGTGTGATCACGTGGAAAAGATGAAGTTAAAAATGCTCTATTCTGACTTAAAACAGGATATAGACATCATCGAAAAAGAATTAGAAGAAGCGTTGAACTCGTCTTCACACTTGATTTATGAAGCATCACTCCATTTATTACAAGCGGGCGGAAAGCGTATTCGCCCTGTTTTTGTGTTAATAAGTGCGAAATTTGGGAACTATGATATTAATCAAATAAAAAATATTGCTGTACCTCTTGAATTAATACATTCTGCATCACTGGTACATGATGATGTGATTGATGATTCAGATATGCGAAGAGGTCAACATACCGTAAAAGCACAGTGGAACAATCGAGTTGCAATGCATACGGGAGATTATATTTTTGCTCGGGCACTTGAATATGTAACGAAGATTGAAAACAAGAAGGTTCATCAAATCCTTGCACACACAATGGTGGAAATTGTAAATGGTGAAGTCATTCAAATTGAAGATAAGTTTCGATTGAATCAAAATTTAAAAGATTATTTTAGAAGAATTAAACGAAAAACAGCGCTACTAATTGAATCAAGCTGTGAATTAGGCGCACTTGTTGCAGATTGTGATCCAAAAGTCGTTAAAACGCTTAAAAGATACGGTTATTATGTAGGCATGAGTTATCAAATTATTGATGATATATTAGATTTTACTTCAACTGACAAAGAATTAGGAAAACCAGCTGGAAGTGATTTATTACAGGGAAATATAACATTGCCGATTTTATTACTAAAAGAGCAAAACGAGATTCAGCAATTCATTGAAAGAGCTGCGAAAGGAATTGTAACCGAACAAGAGCGCTTAGCAATGCTTGAAATTGTTCGTAACTCTGATGCAATTAAAAAATCAATGCAAATCAGCAATCAATATTTAGTAAAAGCACTGAAAGAAGTAGAGGCTTTGCCTAATAATCCGATGAAAAAGAAACTACGTGATGTTGCTTTATTTATCGGAAAAAGGAAATTTTAGTATAGTTAAGTAAAGTATGTTCTATTAAAATGCCGTTAATTTAACTATTTAAACAATCTTAGTTGACCTGTTTATTGTTATTTTGGTAATATTTATCGGTAGGTGTTAATACCTTATACGAATTGAAGGAGTGTTTATAAAAATGGCTATTGAAAAAACGTTTTTAATGATTAAACCTGATGGTGTAAAACGCCAAGTTGTAGGTGATATAGTTGACCGTTTCGAACGTCGTGGATTCGAATTAAAAGGTGCAAAACTTATGGTAGCTCCACGTGAAATCGCTGAAGCTCACTATGCAGAACATGCTGACAAACCATTCTTTGGTGAACTAGTTGACTTCATTACTTCTGGACCAGTATTTGCAATGGTTTGGGAAGGTGAAAGTGTTATTTCATTAGCTCGTATGATGATGGGTGCTACAAAACCATCTGAATCTCAACCAGGAACTATTCGTGGTGACTATGCAGTTACAATTTCTGAAAATGTTATTCACGGATCTGATTCTGCTGCTTCTGCTGAACGTGAAATTAGCTTATGGTTCAGCGAAGGTTTAGCTAAATAATTGAATTTTTAAAGACAAAGTCGAATCTTCGGCTTTGTCTTTTTTTTATATATTAAATTGAGTATAATTAGATAATAAATTGTAATTAGTAGAAAATGGTGAATGGGGGAAATACATGGATTTTTGGATTATTATTGGTGTAATTTCTGTGGTCGGAATTGTTACCGATTATCTTCATAAACAATCAAAGTTAAAAGTGAAGGCTATGAAGGAAGAAATTGAGCTAGAAAAACTAAAACAAGAAAACTTTATTATTGAAACGGAAAAGATTCGCTTGGAATTAGAACAAACTAGACAAAAACTCTCATTAGATTATAGCCACGATCATTCTAACGGGAAGCAAAACAAATAATTTGAGTTACTAAGAACGAAAAGCAATGTTCGTTCTTTTTTTGTGGTAAATTACATTTCATATATGAGGATTGTCATATTAACTCTTATATGTTTTAAATAAAAATCGTACTGAAACACTTGAAAATAGAGAGACAGCACACGAATGTTTTTATTTTAAATTAAATCGTAATAGTATATGATTATAAGTATGGAAATAACTGTGATAGGAGGATTATTTTTGGAACCAGCATTTATTTTTGTATTAGGTATTATATTAATCTGTTCAGCGATTCCAATTACTGCTATTGTTACTGCACATTTAAGAGGTCAAACAAAATTACGATTAGAAGCCTTAAAATATGAAATTGAATTAGAAAAACAAAGAAAAGAAAGTTATTTGATTGAATCAGAAAAACTTCGATTAGAAATAGAGCAAACAAGACAACATCTTGCTTTAGAACAGCCATTTACCAGAACTCATGTAAATGACAAATAATTTAGGTGATTCAATAGAAGTTTTTTAATTTGAATTATGGGAATTTTCTATCATAGTTATTTTAAAACGAGACGGATTCAATAGATATTAAATAATTTATAGACAAGATATGATGGGAAAGATTTAGATGTCTGATTACGAACAATTTATAGAAGGTATTAAACGAAAAACGGGAATTGATTTGAGTTTATATAAAGAAGCGCAAATGAAGCGTCGATTGACGTCCCTTTATGAAAAAAAGGGCTATCGTAATTTTGTTGAATTCCTTCATGCTTTGGAAAAAGACCGCGATTTGATGAATGAGTTTTTAGATCGTATGACAATTAATGTTTCCGAATTTTATCGTAATGGAAAACGGTGGGAAATTCTGCAACAAAAGATTTTCCCAATGCTTTTACAAAAAAATCGTCGACTTAAAATTTGGAGTGCAGCTTGTTCTACAGGAGAAGAGCCTTATACGATTTCCATGGTTCTTTCAAATTACTTACCACTCAATCAAATCCATGTCATGGCAACTGATATTGATGAAAATGTCATTCAAAAAGCAAAACTTGGATTATATCCAGAAAGATCTTTAGCAGAAGTACCTCATGATATAAAATTGAAATATTTTATTAATGAGGATCCTTTCTATAAAATGAAAGATGAGATTAAGAATACAGTTACCTATAAAAAACACAATTTATTAAGGGATCCTTATGACTCTAATTATGATTTAATTGTCTGCCGCAATGTCATGATCTACTTTACTGAGGAAGCTAAGGATCAGATTTATCAAAACTTCAGTAAATCACTTCGTTCAGGTGGAATATTATTTGTTGGATCTACTGAACAAATTTTTAATCCAGCTCGATATGATTTTGAAGTAGAGGATACATTCTTTTATCGAAAGAAATAGGTTCAACATTATTCTTTAACAAATCAGGGGGACTCACTAAAATGGGTCTCTTTTTATTTATTTTAGATATTAGCCCTACCAAATTTTTCATTAGTAAGTACTTCAATGTCGATATATTCTAAAGAATCTTCAAAAAATTAATTATTGTGAAATACTTCAAAATCAATATGTTTTTTCGGTTATAATATGTTAAGATAAAAATTACCATACTTTAGCGAGTTGAAGGGAGAAAGTGTTTTATGCGTTATTTAACTGCTGGGGAGTCACATGGTCCTCAATTAACAACGATTATTGAAGGGTTACCATCCCTTTTACCGATAACATCCGAACAAATAAATTATGATTTAAAAAGACGTCAAGGTGGCCACGGCCGAGGTCGACGTATGCAAATAGAAAAAGATTTAGTCGAAATAGTAGGTGGAGTTCGACATGGTAAAACGTTAGGATCCCCAGTAGCTTTAATTGTAAAAAATGACGATTGGAAGCATTGGACAAAAATTATGGGTGCCGACCCACTTCCAGAAGATGTTGATCCAGATGAAATTAAAAGACAAGTATCACGCCCACGCCCTGGACATGCTGATTTAGTTGGTGGAATGAAGTACGGTCACCGTGATTTACGAAATGTACTGGAACGTTCAAGCGCACGTGAAACAACTGTTCGTGTTGCAGTTGGTTCTGTAGCAAAGGCATTATTAAACGAATTAGGTATTTCAATCGTATCTCATGTAACTGAAATTGGAGGAATAAAAGCTGATACTTCTGTAGTTGATGGCAAAACAGCAGATGAAATTCGTTCAATTGTCGAAGAAGATCCAGTTTATTGTGTAGATCCAACAGCATCAGCTCAAATGGTTCAATTAATTGATGATACGAAAAAAGAAGGAAACTCAATTGGTGGTGTGGTTGAAGTCATCGTTGAGGGGCTTCCAGCTGGGATTGGTTCATATGTCCATTATGATCGTAAACTCGATGGAAAATTAGCACAAGCAATGCTTTCCATTAATGCCTTTAAAGGTGTTGAGTTTGGACTTGGATTCGAAATGGCTCGAAAAAAAGGTTCAGATGTTCACGATGAAATCTTATGGAATGAAGAAGAAGGCTATACACGTAAAACTAACCGTCTAGGTGGACTAGAAGGTGGAATGACAACAGGTATGCCAATTGTCGTTCGAGGTGTCATGAAACCAATTCCTACTTTATATAAACCATTACAAAGTGTTGATATTGAAACGAAAGAGCCATTTAAAGCGAGTGTGGAACGTTCAGATGCATGTGCAGTTCCTGCAGCATCTATAGTTGCCGAAAATGTGATTGCTTGGGAAGTAGCTAAAGCCATTATTGAACAATTTCATAGCGATCAATTACCACAATTAAAAGCTCAAATTGATGAAATGCGAAAATATACAAAGGAGTTTTAATAATGAGAATTCCAGTAAATACAGCATCTCATGCCTATGAAGTGGTTATTGGAAGCGGAATATTACTTGAAGGTCTACAATCTTATAAAGAAATCATAGAAAAAGCAGACCAAATAATTGTTCTTACAGATGAGCAAGTCTGGCAAGCACAAAGTGAATATTTTCAAGATCATTTCCCATATCCATTTGAAGTTTTCGTTATGCCAGCAGGAGAATCCTGTAAAAACTTTGAAAATTACTTTAATGTACAAACATTCTTGCTAGAGAAAAATTGTACAAGAAAATCATTTATATTTGCCTTTGGTGGGGGAGCCGTAGGAGATTTATCAGGATTCGTAGCTGCAACCTTTATGCGTGGCATACCTTTTATACAAATTCCTACAACAATTCTTGCACACGACTCCGCAGTAGGTGGTAAAACGGCAATTAATCATCCTCAAGGAAAAAATATGATTGGTGCTTTTTATCAACCTCAAGCAGTTATTTATGATACGAAAATGCTGGCAAGCTTAAGTAAAAAAGAAATTCGTTCTGGCATGGCAGAAGTAGTGAAACATGCACTCATCTCAAATGAGCAATGGTTAAATCAATTAATGCAAGTAAATCTGACAGAATTAAATTCTGATAGTTTAGCAGAGCATTTGAAAAAAGGCATTGAAGTGAAAGCGAAAATTGTGGAGGAAGACGAAACAGAACAATCCGTTCGTAAATTCTTAAACTTTGGTCATACATATGGTCATGCTATAGAAGCAGCAGCAGGTTACGGTGGACTTTCACATGGAGAAGCTGTCATGATAGGTACAGTTTATGCATTGCTATTAAGTAGTCGATACGGAACTATTAGCCGGGAATTTACTAAGTCATTTTTACGATTTGCATACGATAATGGGTATCCATTCGAAAGAGTAGCGGACTATTCATTTGAGGTGTTATCTCCTTATTTATTAAAAGACAAAAAGAACGAGTATGGCGTCTTGAAATTTGTGTTATTAAAAGAAATCGGTAAACCATTTATGCAATCAATCGAACTATCTGAATGTTTAGAGGTAGATCTTGATTTTAGAGCTTTAATACAGGAGGTATGCAAATGATACGTGGAATTAGAGGGGCAACGACAATACAAGCAAATCTCCCAGAAATGATTTATAATGAGACAGCTCAATTAGTGCTAGAAATAGCGAAAAAGAATAATATACATCCTGAAGAAATTGCTTCTGTTGTAATTTCAACAACGCCTGATATTAATACGGCATTTCCAGCAAAAGCAGTCCGAACATTAGAAGGTTGGCAATTTGTTCCGACTATGTGTATGCATGAAATGAATGTTCCAAATGCATTACCTCTATGTATTCGTGTTTTAATGCATGTGAATACGGATATACCTCAAAAGGATATTCAACATATCTATTTGAATGGTGCAGTTGTTTTAAGACCAGATTTAGTAAAATAAAATTTTGTAATCATAAGGGAGTCTTTTAAATGAAATGGAAGCAACAAATCTATGGCATGAAAGCCTACCAACCAGGGAAACCAATTGAGGAAGTTCAAAGAGAATATGGACTAGAGAAAATTGTGAAATTAGCTTCTAATGAAAATCCATATGGGTTTTCTTCAAAAGTTAAAGCATTTTTAGAAACTGAACATACAAATCATGCAATTTATCCAGATGGCTACGCACAAAATCTACGTACTGCTATGGCTAATCATTTAGGTGTTAGAGAAACACAATTAATGTTTGGTAACGGTTCAGACGATTTAATTGCCATTATTACAAGAGCATTACTCTATCCAGGTGTGAATACAGTAATGGCAACACCATCATTTTCTCAATATAGCCATAATGCTGAAATTGAAGGTGCTAGTGTAAAACAAGTTCAATTAAAAGATGGGAAACATGATTTACCTGCTATGCTAGATGCAATTGATGAAAATACATCTGTCGTGTGGGTTTGTAATCCAAATAATCCAACAGGAACAATTGTATCTGACGAAGAATTAAGTTACTTTATTCAAAAAGTACCAAAAGACACATTAATCGTTTTAGATGAGGCTTACATTGAGTATGTAGATGCACCAGAATTTAAAAATACCCTCCATTATGCTGAAGAGTATTCGAATGTTATCATTTTGCGTACCTTCTCAAAAGCTTATGGTTTAGCTTCTTTCCGAGTTGGGTATGCAATTGCCAACGAAGATGTCATCAGTAAACTAGACCCAGTTCGAGCTCCATTTAACAATACGATACTTAGTCAGAAGGTTGCGAGCATTGCTTTAAAAGACCAAGAATTTATTAAGGAATGTACTGAGAAAAACGAAAAGGGTAAGAAACAGTATGTTGAATTTTGTAAAAAACATCAATTACACTATTACCCTTCTCAAACGAACTTTATCTTATTTGAAGTAAAGGCTGATAGCGATATTGTATTTAAAGAAATGATGAAACGTGGATTTATTATTCGTAGTGGTAATG
>Ga0182747_1003078_pt1 | contig 11418 bp, 11 predicted proteins | sample eDN3rd30CBELigBY_FD_128526 | JGI IMG/M metagenome (GOLD analysis project Ga0182747, IMG submission 128526) | Enriched backyard soil microbial communities from Emeryville, California, USA - eDNA 3rd pass 30_C BE-Lig BY (version 2) (version 2) | ecosystem: Environmental > Terrestrial > Soil >...
CCCTCGAAGACGAGGCGCAGCTTGCCGGGGCCGGGGACGAGGAAATCGGTGGCGCGATACTGGTCGCCAAAGGCATGGCGGCCGATGACGATCGGGTCGGTCCAGCCGGGCACCAGGCGGGGCACGTTCTGGATGACGATCGGCTCGCGGAACACCACGCCGCCCAGGATGTTGCGGATCGTGCCGTTGGGCGATTTCCACATCTGCTTGAGGTTGAACTCGGTGACGCGCGCTTCGTCCGGAGTGATGGTGGCGCACTTCACGCCGACGCCATATTTCTGGATGGCGTTGGCCGAATCGATGGTGATCTGGTCGTCGGTGCGGTCGCGCTCTTCGACGCTCAGGTCATAATAATGGAGGTCGAGGTCCAGATAGGGCTTGATCAGCCGCTCGCGAATCCACTCCCAGATGATGCGGGTCATTTCGTCGCCGTCGATCTCGACGATCGGATTCTTTACCTTGATCTTGCTCATGCGTGTCTGGTCTTTCCCTGTTTGCGAGGCCGGGAGGCGGCCGGATGGGCGAGGAGGCCGATGGCCTTTGCTCCTGCCTCTACGGAATGGCGCGCGCGGGATCAACTGCGGGCGCAGGGAAAAGCGGCCCGTGGCCTCGGCCATGCGATCGGACCGGTGCAATCATGGCGGTTGCATCAGGCCTGATGCAATCAGGCGTTGTGCGCGCGGGCGGGGCTGCCTAGACTGAGGCGATGACAACAGAGTTTTCCGGTTCGCAGCCAGCCGGGTCCGCCAGGGCGAGCGTGAAGTGGAGTTTTCCGGGGATTCACCCCGAAGGACGACGCTTCGGCGCCATCGCTGCGGGCATCGTCCTCATTTTCGCACTTCTGGGCTGGTCGACGCTGGCCTGGCTGATGGCTGGCGTGACCATCTGGGTCTTCGCTTTTTTCCGCGATCCCGTGCGCGCCGTGCCGCAGGACGTCGATGCGATCATCGCGCCGGCCGATGGTCTCGTCACGCTGATCCAGACGGTGCCGCCGCCGCCGGAAATGGCGGGGCCGGACAGGCTGGGCGATGCGCCGATGATCCGCGTCTCCATCTTCATGAGCGTGTTCGACGTGCATGTGAACCGCACGCCGATCAGCGGTGCGATCAAGGATGTCGTCTATATCAGCGGCAAGTTCATCAATGCCGATCTCGACAAGGCGAGCGAGGATAATGAGCGCCAGCATATTCTCGTCGAGCGCGGCGATGGCGTGCGGATCGGTTTCACCCAGATCGCCGGGCTGGTCGCGCGGCGCATCGTTCCCTTCGTGAAGCGGGGCGATATCGTCGCGGCCGGCCAGCGGGTGGGGCTCATCCGCTTCGGCAGCCGGGTCGATGTGTATCTCCCCGCCGGCACGGCGCCCAAGGTCACGCTTGGCCAGCACATCATCGCCGGCGAGACGATCCTCGCCCGTATCGGCGACGGCCATGCGGCGACAGGTGTCATGCAATGAGCGGGCGCATTCATTCAACCGCCCGCAAAGCGCTGGCCTCCGGCATCTCGAATGCGCCGGCCGTCACGCACTTTGCCCTGACGTTGCGCGCTCGCTGATGCGCCGGCCGCAGCAGCTTCGCATGGGGAAGGACATCACGCTCCGTCAGGTCGCGCCCAACGCCGTCACCGCCATGGCGCTCTGCTTCGGCCTGACCGCCATCCGCTACGGGATTTTCCAGGAGTGGGAAAAAGCCGTGGCGGCGATCATTTTCGCGGGTGTGCTGGATGGCATTGATGGCCGCATCGCCCGGCTGCTCCGCGGCGAGAGCCGGTTCGGTGCCGAGCTTGATTCGCTCTCCGATTCGATTGCGTTCGGCGTTTCGCCCGCGCTGATCCTCTATCTCTGGTCGTTGCAGGCGATGCCGCGCTTCGGCTGGATGGTCGTGCTCGGCCTCGCGCTCAGTTGTGCGCTGCGACTCGCGCGCTTCAACGCCAGCATCGATACGCCCGAGCAACCACGCAAACGGGCCGGCTTCATGACCGGGGTTCCGGCGCCGGCCGGTGCGGGGCTGGCGTTGCTGCCGCTTTATCTGTGGTTCATCACCGGCATGGAGCTGTTCCGCGACTGGCGACTGGTGGCGCCGTGGATCATCCTCACCGCGTTTCTGATGATCTCGAACATCCCGACGCTCAGCTGGAAGCATTTGCGGGTGCCGCATGGCTGGCGGCTGTTCGCGGTTCTCGCGGCCGGCCTGTTCGCGGCCATGCTGATGGTTGCGCCGTGGCATGCCTTGCTGGCGTTGTCCGTCGGCTATCTCGCGATGATCCCGGTCGGCATCATCAGCTATGTGCGCGCCCAGCGCCGCTTCGCTGCGGCTGCATCGCCCAGGTCGTCCCCGGAGTGATCCGGCGCGTCTGACCGGCTTTGGCCGGCGCTGAGCGCATGGGCGCTGGCAGGCCGTCGAGGCTGAGGCTGCGCAGTGCGATCATCATGGCATGGCGATAGCGCGCGAAATCCGAGACTATCACTATCAGGGCGCTGGTCATGGCCAGCGCGAACACCGTGGTGCCGAAAGCATATAGGAGCATGATCGTCCTTTCTGTCGGTCTGAACGGCAGCCAATCCGGCTGTCTGTCAGCAATGTTCACTATTTGTTCTATTATTGATCCGTCGTCAAGTCTTGCGTGCAGACGCATTCTGGTCTAAGCGCGCCGAGCTAATCCACATGGGATCCGCCACACACCGGTGCCGCTTGGCGGTCACTGGATCCCAGAGGCTCAACCGGAAGGAGAATATCTTATGGCGGCACCTGTCGTCACATTGCACCAATTGATCGAGGCCGGCGCGCATTTCGGTCACCAGACTCACCGCTGGAACCCGCGCATGAAGCCGTATATCTTCGGCGACCGCAACGGCATCCACATCATCGATCTCTCGCAGACCGTGCCGCTCTTTGCGCGCGCGCTGGATTTCGTGAGCGCGACGGTGGCAGCAGGCGGCAAGGTGCTGTTCGTTGGCACCAAGCGCCAGGCGCAGGAGGCGATTGCCGATGGCGCGCGCAGCGCCGGCCAGCATTTCGTCAACCACCGCTGGCTGGGCGGCATGCTCACCAACTGGAAGACGATCTCCGGCTCGATCAAGCGTCTGAAGTCGCTGGAAGAGAAGCTCTCGGGCGACACGCACGGCTTCACCAAGAAGGAAGTGCTCCAGATGACGCGCGAGCGCGACAAGCTCGAGCTGTCGCTGGGCGGCATCCGCGACATGGGCGGCATCCCGGACGTGATGTTCGTGATCGACGCGAACAAGGAAGAGCTGGCGATCAAGGAAGCCAACACGCTGGGCATCCCGGTCGTCGCGATCCTCGATTCGAACGTTGATCCGTCGGGCATCGCCTTCCCGGTTCCGGCGAACGACGATGCGAGCCGCGCGATCCGCCTTTATTGCGAGGCTGTCGCCCGTGCCGCGACGCGTGGTGGCCGCGATGATGTCGCTGTCGATTTCGGCGCGATGGTTGAACCGCCGGTGGAAGAGGCGCTCGCCACCGAGGCCTGAGGCCCGTCAAACGCACGCAACAATGAGCGGGCAGGGCGCCGGGCCGGGAACAGGCCGGGCGCCCGTTCGTCATTTTGAGACTTTCATTCGACCCAGAGGGATTGAGGAACAGGACTATGGCAGAGATTACCGCAGCAGCCGTCAAGGATCTGCGCGAGCGCTCGGGCGCCGGCATGATGGATTGCAAGAAGGCGCTGGCCGAGACCAATGGCGACGTCGAAGCCGCCGTCGACTGGCTGCGTGCCAAGGGGCTGGCCGCTGCGCAGAAGAAGTCGAGCCGCACCGCTGCCGAGGGTCTGGTGGCTGTGGCCGTCAGCGGCACGCGCGGCGTTGCTGTGGAAGTGAACAGCGAGACCGACTTCGTTGCCAAGAACGAGCAGTTCCAGGCGTTCGTCCGCACCGCGGCTGAGGTTGCGCTGGCGGGCGCGGTCGGCGATGCCGAGGCGCTGAAGGCTGCGGCGCATCCGGCCGGCGGCACGATTGGCGACGTTCTCGTCACCAATATCGCCACGATCGGCGAGAATCAGCAGTTGCGCCGCGTCAAGCAGGTCGCGGTCGAGCAGGGGCTCATCGTCGACTATATGCACAATGCGGTCGCGCCCGGCCTCGGCAAGATCGGCGTGCTCGTCGCGCTGGAGAGCCCGGCCGGTGAGGATGTGCTGGCGCCGCTGGGCAAGCAGCTGGCCATGCATATCGCGGCCGCTTTCCCGGTCGCGCTGCGCGCCGAGGATATCGACAGCGAGATCCTGGAGCGTGAGCGCAAGATCGCGGCGGACAAGGCAGCCGAGTCCGGCAAGCCGGCCGAGATCATCGCCAAGATGGTGGATGGCGCGGTTGCCAAGTTCGCCAAGGAAAACGCGCTGCTCTCGCAGCCCTTCGTGATCGACGGCAAGACGCCGATCGCCGATGTCGTCGCCAAGGCCGCCAAGGATGCCGGCACGACGATCACGCTGGTGGACTATGTCCGCTTCCAGCTTGGCGAAGGCATTGAGAAGGAAGTCAGCGACTTCGCAGCGGAAGTGGCTGCTGCTGCTGGCGCCTGACAGGCGGATTGACGGGCGTGGGGCGCTGGTTTCGGCCAGGGCCTCACGCCCGAACCATGTCCGGCGAAACGCGCCGGCGACTCGATGCGCGTGATTTTTACAAAAACCGGTTCCCACTTGTTCGCGCGATGCTCTAAGGTCCGCGCGCATTCCGGTTCAGCAGCTTTCAAGGGCTTTCATGACATCCACCTCACCCAAGCGGATATTGCTCAAGCTGTCGGGCGAGGTGCTGATGGGCCCGGGGCCTTATGGTATTGACCCGGATACGGTTCACCGCCTCGCGCTGGAAGTGAAGGCGGCGAAGGATAGCGGGCTGGAGCTGTGCCTCGTCATTGGCGGCGGCAATATTTTTCGCGGCATGGCTGGAGCGGCCAGGGGCATGGACCGGGCGCAGGCCGATTCCATCGGCATGCTCGCCACGGTGATGAATGCGCTCGCCATGCAGAATGCGCTGGAGCAGCTTGGCGTCGAGACGCGCGTGCAATCCGCCATTCCGATGAGCGCGATTTGCGAGCCCTATATCCGCCGCCGCGCCATCCGCCATCTCGAGAAGGGGCGGATCGTCATTTTTGCCGCGGGCCTCGGCTCGCCTTATTTCACCACGGATACGCCCTCGGCGGTGCGCGCGGCCGAGCTGCATTGCGATGCGCTTTACAAGGGCACGTCGGTGGATGGCGTCTATGATGCGGACCCCAAGCAGGTCGCCGACGCAAAGCGTTTTGATCGCGTGACTTACAGTCAGGTGCTCACGGACAATCTGAGGGTGATGGACGCCAGCGCCGTGGCGCTGTGCCGGGATAATGACATCCCGATCATCGTCTTCAATATTCGCGAACAGGGTAATCTCGCCAGGGTGCTGCGCGGCGAGGGCGTCTCGACGACGGTCGGCAGCACGGCCTGAGCGCACGGGACAATTCGGAGAGACAAGATGGCGAAATATGACAAGGCAGATCTGGACCGTCGCATGGCGGGTGCAGTCGAGGCATTGAAGGGCGATCTGACCGGTCTGCGCACGGGTCGTGCCAACACGTCGCTGCTCGATCCGGTGACGGTCACGGTCTACGGCGCGCAAACGCCACTCAATCAGGTGGCCACCGTGTCGGCGCCGGAGCCGCGCATGCTTTCGGTGCAGGTGTGGGATCGCAACAATGTCGGCCCGGTGGACAAGGCGATCCGCTCGGCGGGCCTTGGCCTCAACCCCATTGTCGACGGGCAGAATGTCCGCCTGCCGATCCCCGATCTCACCGAGGAGCGCCGCAAGGAGCTGGCCAAGCTTGCCGGCCAATATGCCGAGAAGGCGCGTGTGGCCGCGCGCAATGTCCGCCGCGACGGGATGGACAATCTCAAGACCGACGAGAAGAAGGGCGAAATCAGCGAGGATGATCGCAAGCGCGCCGAAACCGAGGTGCAGAAGCTGACGGACGCGACCATCGCCGAGATCGACGCGGCAGCGCAGGCCAAGGAAAAGGAAATTCTTGGGCAATAAGGCAGTCTTGGCGTGACGGGCGGCACAGGCCGGCCATGATCCTCTCGCGTTCCCGGGCGGCTCACAAGTCGGCGCCCGCCCCAGGTGGCGGCGACGATGGGCCCGTGCCGCGCCATGTCGCCATCATCATGGATGGCAATGGCCGCTGGGCGAAGGCGCGCCATTTGCCGCGCCTCGCCGGGCATCGCGCCGGCGCGGAAGCGGTGCGGCGGATCTTGCGCGTGGCCAGCCAGCGCGGCATCGCGTGCCTGACGCTTTACGCGTTTTCGTCCGAGAACTGGAAGCGCCCCGAGCAGGAAGTGGCCGATCTCACCGGGCTGATGAAGCAGTTCATCCGCGCCGAGCTGGACGAGATGCATCGCAACAATATTCGCCTGCGGATCATTGGCGATCACCGCGCGTTCGAGCCGGAAGCCGCCGCCATGGTCGATGCGGCGGTGGAGCGCACGGCGGGCAATGACGGGTCGACGCTGGTCGTCGCGCTCAACTATGGCGCGCAGGACGAGCTGGCCCGCGTGATGCGGACTCTGGGCGGGCAGGTGCAGGCCGGGTTGCTCGATCCCGCGCACATCAACCCAGAGATGATCGCCGCGCAGCTGGATACCGCCGATCTGCCGCCGCTGGATCTGCTCATCCGCACCTCCGGCGAGCAGCGTCTCTCCAATTTCCTGCTCTGGCAGGCGGCATATTCGGAACTTTACTTCACCGACACCTTCTGGCCGGATTTCGACGAGGCCTGCTTTGCCGAGGCGCTGGCGAGCTATGGCCGGCGCGAGCGACGGTTCGGAGGCCTGTGATGGCCGGTGGCGCCAGGCGATCGGATCTTGGCGTGCGCACGCTGTCCGCCATCGTCATGCTCGCGGTTGCCGGCACGGCGCTGTGGCTGGGCGGGGCGGCCTTCACGGCACTGATCGCGCTCGTGGCGCTTGGCGTCCTGTGGGAATTCTGGGGGATGATCCGGGCCTTTGCGGCCTCATGGCCGGCGCGTCTGGCGTGGCTGATGTTCGCATTGGTCTATGTCGGGCTGGCCGTCGCCGCATTGTGGGATGTCCGCAGTCATGGGCAAGCGCCGCTCTTCTGGACGCTGCTGCTGCTGCTGATCGTGTGGGCGACGGATATCGGCGCCTATTTTGCGGGTCGGTTGATTGGCGGCCCGAAGATCGCGCCGCGCATCAGTCCGTCCAAGACCTGGTCGGGGCTGGGGGGGGGTATGCTTGCCGCGACGCTGGTCGTCGCACTTATGGTCTCATGGTATTTCAATGGTGTATCAGCTATTTCTGAGAAATGGTCTTCCATCCTGCTGCTCGGCATTCCGCTGCCGGTGATTGCGCAGGCCGGCGATTTTTTTGAAAGCGCGCTCAAGCGGGCGGCCGGGGTCAAGGATTCGGGCAGGCTCATTCCCGGTCATGGCGGGCTGTTCGATCGGGTCGATGGGCTGCTGCCGGTCGCCATTCTCTATCCCTGCTGGATCGGAGCGCTGGCATGGTGATCGCGCCGCGCACCGTTTCCGTCTTCGGCGCAACCGGGTCGGTCGGCCGGTCCACGCTGGATCTGATCGGCCGCCAGCCCGCGGCCTATGAGGTGCTGGCGCTCACCGCCGGCTGTGACGCGGCCGGGCTGGCCGCCGCCGCCATCACGCACCGTGCCCGCCGCGCCGTCATCGCGGACGAGGGGCACTATGGCGCGCTCAGGGATGCGCTGGCCGGCACCGGCATCGAGGTAGCGGCGGGCCCCGCCGCGCTCATCGAGGCGGCCGAGATGGGCGCGGACTGGACCATGGCCGCCATTGTCGGCTGTGCGGGTCTTGCGCCCACGCTGGCAGCCGTACGGCAGGGGCGCACCGTGGCGCTCGCCAACAAGGAGGTGCTGGTCTCCGCCGGCGCGCTGATGATGGCGGCCGTGGCGGAAAGCGGCGCCACGCTGCTACCGGTCGATAGCGAGCATAATGCTATTTTTCAGTGCCTTGCCAGTGGAGATATCGATTCCGTCGCAAAGATCACGCTGACCGCGAGTGGCGGCCCCTTCCGCACCTTCTCGCGTGATGCGATGCGGGTGGTCACGCCGGCGCAGGCGCTCAAGCACCCCAACTGGTCGATGGGCCGCAAGATCAGCATCGACAGCGCGACGATGATGAACAAGGGGCTGGAACTGATCGAGGCGTGGCACCTCTTTCCGGTCGGGCTGGAGCGGTTGACCATTCTCGTCCATCCGCAGTCCGTCGTTCATTCCATGGTGGAATATCGCGATCGCTCGACCATCGCGCAGCTTGGCTGCCCGGATATGCGCGTGCCGATCGCCAGCACGTTGGCATGGCCGGCGCGAATGGAGACGCCCTGCCAGCCGCTCGATCTGGCAAGCATCGGCCGTCTCGATTTCGAGGCGCCGGACGAAGAGCGCTTCCCCGCGCTACGGCTTGCGCGGGAGGCGATTCTGGCGGGGGGCAGCGCTCCGGCCGTGCTCAACGCGGCCAATGAGATCGCGGTGGCGGCCTTTCTGGAGGAACGCATCGGCTTTCTTGATATTGGCCGGATCGTCGAAGACGTGCTAGCGCGGTCGAATCTGGGGCCGGCGACGAGTATCACCGACATCCAGGCCATTGACCTGTCGGCGCGTCTGCTCGCGGAACGTCTGGCTGCGGAGTTTATCAATTGACGGCTGATCCGGGTTTTTTCCTTACCGTCATCGCCTTTCTGCTCGTCATCGGGCCGCTCGTGTTCGTGCATGAGCTGGGTCATTATCTGGTCGGCCGCTGGTTCGGCGTGCATGCCGAGACCTTCTCCATCGGCTTTGGGCCGGAGATCACGGCCTGGCATGACCGGCGCGGCACGCGCTGGCGGCTCGCCGCGCTGCCGCTGGGCGGCTATGTGAAATTCGCCGGGGACATGAATGCGGCCAGCCAGACCGATCCGGCCTGGCTGGAGCTGAGCGCGCAGGAGCGCAATCGCTGTTTCCCCGCCAAGCCGCTCTATCAGCGCGCGCTGATCGTGGCCGCCGGGCCGATCGTCAACCTGCTCTTCGCGGCCCTCATTCTCGCCGGCTTCGCCACCGCTTATGGCGAGAATGTCACCCCGGCCCGGATCGCCGATGTGACGGCAGGCTCGGCCGCGGCCGGGGCCGGCATCAAGGCGGGTGACATGATCCTCGCCGTCGATGGGCATCGCGTGGCGCTGTTCCCGGATCTGCGGCGGATCGTCGTGGGCCGGCCGGGCGAGACGGTGGATGTCGAGATCGAGCGGGGCGGCGCGCAGCTCGTGGTGCCGCTGGAGATCGGCGCGCAGGTGGAGCGCGACCGCTTCGGCAATGAATATCGCTATGGGTCGCTCGGCGTGCGCAGCGGCGAGCCGATCGTCCGGCCGGTTTCGCTGCTGGAGGCGCCGGTGGTGGGCGTGCGGCGCACCGGCGAGTTGATCGGCATGATGGTCGAGGGTCTTGGCCAGATCATCACCGGCCGCCGCCCGCTGTCCGAGCTTGGCGGGCCGCTCAAGATTGCGCAGATTTCCGGCGAGCAGGCCGCGCTCGGGCCGGAGGCGCTCATTTCCCTCATCGCATTGGTGTCGATTAACTTGGGGTTCATCAACCTCTTGCCAATTCCGATGCTCGACGGGGGGCATTTATTCTTTTACGGAATCGAAGCGATCCAGCGCAAACCGGTCAGCCCTCGTCTCCAGGAAATCGCCTTCCGTTCAGGGTTAGCCCTGTTGCTGGGCATGATGCTGCTGGTGACGTTGAACGATCTGGCGTCATTCGGGCTCTGGCGGGGGTTGTCCCGCTTGATTGGCTGATGCGGTTGAGGCAGGGGAGCATCGCGCGTGTCCCGCTGGGGGCGTGGGATTCCAGGATTAGGCGAGGAAGCACGGTTTGACGCAAGCAGCACGGACATCGACCAAGGGCCGTCTCGCGCCCTTCCTTCTGTCCGGAACCATATTGGCGAGCCTGTGCGCGGCACCGGCCTTCGCACAGGAAACGCCGGCCGTCTCCGCATCGGTGCCGGCGTCTGGCATCGCGGCGGTGAACCCCACCGGCACGATCCGCACCATCACCGTGGAGGGATCGCAGCGACTGGAGCCGGATACGGTTCTTTCCTACACCAAGCTGCGCGTCGGCGGCAGCTATACGCGCGAGACGCTCGATCAGGCGCTGCGCGATCTTTATGCGAGCGAGCTGTTCGCGGATGTGCAGATTCGCGACGATAACGGCGCGCTCACCATTCAGGTCACGGAAAATCCGGTCATCAACCGCATCGTGCTGGAAGGCAACAAGCGGCTGAAGGAAGACAAGATCCTGCCCGAGATCAAGATGGCGCCCCGGCAGATCTATACGCGCTCCAAGGTGCGTGCGGATGTCGCCCGCATCATCGAGTTATACCGGCGGCAGGGCCGCTTCGCTGCGGTGGTCGATCCCAAGCTGGTCAAGCTGGACCAGAACCGCGTCGATATCGTCTATGAGATTTCGGAAGGGCCCAAGTCCAAGGTCCGCCAGATCAACATCATCGGCAACCATCAGTTCAGCGCCGGCGAACTGCGCGGTGAAATGGCCACCAAGCAGGCGCGCGCTTTCCGCATCTTCTCGTCCGGCACCACCTATGATCCGGACCGCATGGCCTATGACCAGCAGAAGCTGCGGCAATTCTATCTGACGCAGGGCTATGCCGATTTCCGCGTGGTTTCCGCCGTTGCCGAGCTGACGTCGAACAAGCAGGACTTCATCATCACCTATGTGGTGGAGGAAGGCGAGCGCTACAAATTCGGTCATGTCGGCGTGAAGAGCGACATTCGCGATCTGTCGTCCGAGGGGCTCACCCGTTCGCTGCGCATGCGCGAGGGCGACTGGTATAACGCCAAGCTGGTCGAGGATACGGTCGAGCAACTCAACCAGACGGCGGGCCTGTTCGGCTACGCCTTTGCCGATGTGTCGCCGGAGTTCGAGCCGGACAAGGCGGATCACACGATGGCGATCACCTTCCGCATCGCCAATGCGCCGCGCGTCTATGTCGAGCGGATCGACGTCAACGGCAACACGCTGACGCAGGACAAGGTGGTGCGCCGCGAGTTCCGTCTGCACGAGGGCGATGCCTTCAACACCTTCGCGGTGCGCCGGTCGCAGGATCGCATCAACTCGCTGGGCTTCTTCCAGGAGCGGCTGGAGGTCGAGCAGAAGCCCGGCTCCGCGCCGGACCGCATCGTCCTGGAGGCCAATGTCGAGGAGAAATCGACCGGCGAGCTGCAACTTTCCGCGGGCTTCTCCAGTCTTGAGCGTTTCATCCTCTCGGCCTCGGTCACCCAGCGCAACTTCCGCGGCATGGGGCAGGAGCTGCGCACCTCGGTCAATTATTCGAGCTATTCCAAGTCGGTCAATCTGGGCTTCACCGAGCCTTATCTGTTCGACAAGAATATCGCGCTCGC
>Ga0182747_1003079_pt1 | contig 11408 bp, 4 predicted proteins | sample eDN3rd30CBELigBY_FD_128526 | JGI IMG/M metagenome (GOLD analysis project Ga0182747, IMG submission 128526) | Enriched backyard soil microbial communities from Emeryville, California, USA - eDNA 3rd pass 30_C BE-Lig BY (version 2) (version 2) | ecosystem: Environmental > Terrestrial > Soil >...
ATGAGTCAGACAGTGCGCGGAGTGGTCTCGCAAAAGCAGGGCATGCCGGTCGAGGTGACCGACATCGTGATCCCGGATCCGGGTCCTAACGATGTGGTGGTCGCGGTGACCGCGTGCGGGGTGTGTCACACCGATCTGACCTACCGCGACGGTGGCATCAATGATTCGTATCCGTTCTTGTTGGGCCATGAGGCCGCCGGGACTGTGGAGGCGGTGGGTTCGGCGGTGAGCGCGGTCGAGCCCGGCGACTTCGTGATCTTGAATTGGCGTGCGGTGTGCGGGCAGTGCCGGGCCTGCAAGCGCGGCCGGCCGCACCTGTGCTTTGACACCTTCAACGCCTCGGTGCCGATGACGCTGACCGACGGCACCGAACTCACCCCGGCACTGGGTATCGGGGCGTTCGCCGACAAGACCTTGGTGCATGAGGGGCAGTGCACCAAGGTCGATCCGGCCGCTGATCCGGCGGTGGCCGGGCTGCTGGGCTGCGGGGTGATGGCCGGTCTGGGTGCGGCGATCAACACCGGCGGCGTCAGCCGTGACGACACCGTCGCGGTGATCGGCTGCGGCGGTGTGGGCGACGCGGCGATCGCGGGCGCGGCCCTGGTGGGTGCGCGGCGCATCATCGCCGTGGACACCGACGAGACCAAGCTGGCCTGGGCCCGAGACTTCGGTGCCACCGACACCGTCAACGCCGGCACCCAGGACCCGGTCGAGGCGATCCAGGAGCTCACCGACGGTTTCGGCGCCGATGTGGTGATCGATGCGGTCGGTCGCCCGCAGACCTGGAAGCAGGCGTTCTACGCGCGTGATCTGGCCGGAACGGTTGTGCTGGTGGGAGTCCCGACGCCGGATATGCGCTTGGAGATGCCGCTGGTGGACTTCTTCTCCCGCGGCGGGTCACTGAAGTCGTCGTGGTATGGCGATTGCCTGCCCGAGCGTGACTTCCCGACCCTGATCAGTCTGTATCTGCAGGGGCGACTGCCGTTGGAGAAATTCGTCTCCGAACGCATCGGCCTGGGCGAGGTCGAGGAGGCGTTCGCAAAGATGCACGACGGCAAGGTGCTGCGTTCGGTGGTGGTGCTGTGAGCGCCATCCAGCGCGTCGTCACCAGCGGCACCTTCGAGCTTGACGGCGGCAGTTGGGACGTCGACAACAACATCTGGATCGTCGGTGACGACTCGGAGGTGGTGGTCTTCGACGCCGCCCACGACGCGGCACCGATCCTCGACGCGGTCGGCGGCCGCAAGGTGACGGCGGTGGTGTGTACGCACGGCCACAACGACCACATCACGGTGGCCCCGGAGCTCGGCGAAACCCTCGACGCCCCGGTGTGGCTGCACCCGGCCGACGAGATGCTGTGGCAGATGACGCATCCGGACAACAACTTCGAGCCGATCTCGGACAACCAGACACTGCGGGTGGCCGGCACCGAGCTGCAAGCCCTGCACACCCCGGGCCATTCGCCGGGCTCGGTGTGCTGGTATGCCCCGGATCTGGGGGCGGTGTTCAGTGGCGACACACTGTTCTGCGGTGGCCCGGGCGCCACCGGACGCTCGTTCTCGGACTTTCCCAGATCCTGGCCTCGATCTGCGGCCAGCTCGGCACACTACCGGCCGAAACCGTCGTCTACACCGGCCACGGCGACACCACCCGTATCGGGGATGAACTGGTGAACTACGACGACTGGGTAGCGCGCGGCCACTGACGCTCAGCGTCCGTCGAGGATTCGCCGCTTCTCGGTCTCGAACTCCGCCTGCGTCAATGCCCCGCAATCACGCAGTGCCGTAATCGTTTTGAGTTGCTCGATGCGCACCCCTTCACCGTCGGGGACGAATTCCGCCCCGGCCGGCGCCGGGCTGTCACGGCGGGCCGGCCAGTACCGCGCCGCGATCAGGCCCACGACTCCGAACCCGAACACGGCTGCGAACACCCACACCAGTGACCCGTGGGTACTGGGCGCGCCGAAGGCCAGCCGCGGCGCGATGAATCCGCCGACCTGCCCGTCGGCGGTGATCCGATAGTCACCCGCCTCGGCCACCCGCATCCGCCACAACCGCCGCCGGGTGTCGTTGTTGACCGTCGTGGTGACCCCGACGCTCTCCTCGAACTGCGGTTCGGCCACCCCGGCTGGCGGCTGCACATCCAGGCTCAGCGGCGGCACCGGCAGGCCGGCACCGCTGGGGCTGGAGATCACCCGGGTGTGCAGGCTCACCGTCACCTCCCCCGCCGGCAGCCGGACAGTGCCGGACCCCGGGATCGGCACCTCGCCGTAGGCGTTGTAGCGGTCCAGCACGAACACGTTGAGGACCAACGCCACCACGAAACCGACCACTCCGACGACCATCAGGGCCACCGCGACCGGCACCGCAACCCGCCGGCTCGCCCGCGCAGCGCTCATTCGGGCAGTGTGCCACGCCGGCACCCGAAGATCCTGCCGACGCCGACCCCCTCCCCCCGCATTCGCTACCGTCTGGGGTATCGGCGAAAACCTGCGGCGGTCGGAGGTGCATATGCCAGAGTCGAGCATCGTCGTCCGCCCGGAGCCTGCCGGAACCCCTTCGCGGCGGTTGCAGGCGGCCGGGCTGGCCCATGCCACCGCCGTGTTCGAGCAACTGGCGGCGACGGTTCCCCTGCCCACCGCCCCGCGCCCGATCGTCGTCGCCGACTACGGGACCGCCACCGGCTACAACTCCTTGCTCCCGATCGGCGCCGCCATTGCGGTGTTCCGCCGGCGCACCCGCCCCGACCACGCCGTCCTGGTGACCCACACCGACCTGCCCGACAACGACTTCACCGCGCTGTTCACGACGCTGGCCGACGACCCCGACAGCTACACCCGCAAGGACTCGGCCAGCTTCCCGTCGGCGATAGGCCGGTCGTTCTACGACCAGATCCTGCCGTCACAGAGCGTCAACCTGGGCTGGACCTCCTGGGCGACGATGTGGCTGCGCCGGCCCGCCGCGGACCTGCCCGAATTCGATGACCACGTCCATGTCGACCACAGCGACGACGCCGCCGCACGCCAAGAGTACGCACGCCGGGCCGCCCAGGACTGGCATGATTTCCTGGCCTTCCGCGGCCGGGAACTGGCCCCCGGCGGCATGCTGCTGGTGTTGACCGCGGCCGTCGACGCGCAGGGCCGCTCGGGCTACCAGCCCGTGCTCGACGCGATCGTCGCGGTGCTCGCCGAACAGGTCCGCGAGGGCGTGCTGAGCCGCGACGAACTCGCCAGGATGACGATCCCGGTGCTCGGCCGCAGCGAGAAGGAACTGCGCGCACCGTTCGCGCCGGCCGGGCGATTCGAAGCGCTGACGATCGAGCGGTTGGAGGTGTTCGACGCCGAAGACCGGTTCTGGAGCCGCTATCTGGTCGACGGCGACGCGGGCGCGCTGGGCACCCAATGGGCCACGTTCACCAGCGGCGCGATCTTTCCGACCCTGACCGCCGCACTCGCCGGCGGGACCGCCGACCCGCGGGCGGGTGAATTCGTGCAGCGCCTGGAAGCCGGGGTCGCCGCCCGGCTGGCGAGCAGCCCGCAGCAGGTGCAGATTCCGCTGGCACTGGTGGTGCTGGCCAAACGCGCGCGGTGACCGCTACGGGCTGACCGGCGCCTCGGTGGGTACCGGAGGAGCCGGATTTTCCGGGCTTGCCGGGAGCTCTGGAATCACCGGCGCGGCAGGCGGGACCGGCTCGGAACGGGGCGCGAACGCCGGTGGCAGCTCGGCGGTCGACGACGGGGTGGTGGTGGTGACAGACACCGTGGTCTGCACGCCGGAATCGGGTTCGGTGTCGGCGGCGTTGCGCAGCAGCAGCACGGCCAGCGTGCCCAACAGCATCGCGACCAGCGCGGCCAGGATGACCACCGGGACCGGGCGCCGGTACCACTGGACGCCACCGCGGCCGACGCTCTCGTCGGGTTCCGGCGCCGCGGGCTGGCGCGGTGGTGTCGGGGCGGGGCGCGGCGGCGGCGTGATCAGGGGTTTGAGGGCCGCGTTCGCGGGAGTGTCGGCCGGTGGTGGCGGGGGCTCCACCGGCGGCGGCGGAGGGGTCTCGGGGAACGGCGGCGGCTCGGCCGGCGGTGGCACCTTCTTCGGGGTGGCCACCACATTGCCCGCGACGCTCAGCGCGGCGCCGATGGCAGCGGTCAGCTGCGGCCGGGGCGAGCTGATAACAGGAGCCCCGAAGCGTTGCGACAGGCCGGTGGTGACGGTCGGCATGTTGGCCCCACCGCCGACCGACACGATCGCCGACAGCTCATCAGGAGCAATACCGTTGTCGTCCAAGGTGTTCTGCAGCACCGTGAAGAAACCTTCGAGCGGCTGACGCAGCGCCTCGTCGAGTTCGGCGCGAGTCAGCCAGACGCCGCCGTGGAAACCCGCGAGTTCGGCCACCGTCTCGGTAGACAGCTGCTCCTTGGCGTCGCGGCACTGGTTGCGCAACCTGGTCAGCGACCCGACCGTCGGCGGCCCGTCGCCGTTGCCGCCCAGGTCGGCCACCACGTGATCCAGCAGCGCCTGATCGATCACGTCACCCGAGAACGTGGTGATGCGGCGGGTGGCGCCGATCGGTTCGAACCCCCGCCCGGCGTCGACCAGGGTGATGTTGGTTCCGCTGCCGCCGAAGTCGCACACCACGATGGTGCCGTGATCGGGCAGGCCCGGATTGGCTTGCAGGGCGGTCAGCACCGCCGTGGTGTCGGAGATCAGTGTCACCGGATGCTGCGCCCATTCCGAGACCCGGCCCAACGCAGTACGCAGCGCCGCGACGGCCTCCCGCGACCAGTGGGCGGGGTGGGTGACTGCCACCGCAGGCGGTATCGGGCGTCCCTCGGTCGCGGCGTAGGCCAGCGCGTGCAATCCGTCGCCGAGCAGTTGCTCGGCGCGGTGGGTCGACCCGTCGCCGGCCACCACCGGCTCGCCGCCGCCGACCCGGTCGACGAAATCGGTCACCACCAGGCCTCGTTCGTCGAGGGCGGCGTTGACTGCGGAATTCTCCGACGGCATGCCGATCTGGGAGGGCCGGTCGCGGAAGAGCGTCAGCACCGGCCGCCGGGTGATCGCGCGATCGGCGGTGACCGCCGCCAAAGTGGTCGCTCCGACGGACATGCCCATCGCGGGGCCTGTGTCATGCGCCATGCTGTCCCGTCCACGGTGTCCACCGGCGGTCGAACGCACCGGATCGGATGCAATTTTATCGATGAGCATCCTGTTTACCCGGCATTGCAACGCCATTGGTGCGCCGAACGGCTCGCATCCGTGCCCGCGGGGGGCGTCGGGGACCGCGGGGGCGGTGTCGGGTTGTGAGTTTGCTCCGGCGCCGACACCCGATGGTTTCCTCGCCGATTCCGGGGCGACACGTGACGGTAACCGCACGCTCACCACAGCACGTCTCAGTCACGATTCAGACCGTCGACATGGTCTGCACAGCGGCCCGAGGAGCAATCGTCACGAACCCGGTATTACGTTAATTCCCAGCATTGTCTGCCCACGTCGTGCACCGACTTATGCCACCATGTACGGGTGAACACACCTCGGATACTGCGCTCCCTCGGTGTTGTGCTGGCACTGACCTGGCTGCTGCAGAGCACCGCCGTCACCCCTCCCTCCGCCTTTGCCGACCCTTGCCCCGACGTCCAAGTCTTGTTTGCTAGAGGCACCGACGAGGCCACCGGGATCGGTGAGACCGGGCAAGCATTCGTCGATGCGCATCGACGAATGCTTGCCCGGTCTCACCGATCCCGGTGGCCTCGTCGGTGCCTCTAGCAAACAAGACTTGGACGTCGGGGCAAGGGTCGGCAAAGGCGGAGGGAGGGGTGACGGCGGTGCTCTGCAGCAGCCAGGTCAGTGCCAGCACAACACCGAGGGAGCGCAGTATCCGAGGTGTGTTCACCCGTACATGGTGGCATAAGTCGGTGCACGACGTGGGCAGACAATGCTGGGAATTAACGTAATACCGGGTTCGTGACGATTGCTCCTCGGGCCGCTGTGCAGACCATGTCGACGGTCTGAATCGTGACTGAGACGTGCTGTGGTGAGCGTGCGGTTACCGTCACGTGTCGCCCCGGAATCGGCGAGGAAACCATCGGGTGTCGGCGCCGGAGCAAACTCACAACCCGACACCGCCCCCGCGGTCCCCGACGCCCCCCGCGGGCACGGATGCGAGCCGTTCGGCGCACCAATGGCGTTGCAATGCCGGGTAAACAGGATGCTCATCGATAAAATTGCATCCGATCCGGTGCGTTCGACCGCCGGTGGACACCGTGGACGGGACAGCATGGCGCATGACACAGGCCCCGCGATGGGCATGTCCGTCGGAGCGACCACTTTGGCGGCGGTCACCGCCGATCGCGCGATCACCCGGCGGCCGGTGCTGACGCTCTTCCGCGACCGGCCCTCCCAGATCGGCATGCCGTCGGAGAATTCCGCAGTCAACGCCGCCCTCGACGAACGAGGCCTGGTGGTGACCGATTTCGTCGACCGGGTCGGCGGCGGCGAGCCGGTGGTGGCCGGCGACGGGTCGACCCACCGCGCCGAGCAACTGCTCGGCGACGGATTGCACGCGCTGGCCTACGCCGCGACCGAGGGACGCCCGATACCGCCTGCGGTGGCAGTCACCCACCCCGCCCACTGGTCGCGGGAGGCCGTCGCGGCGCTGCGTACTGCGTTGGGCCGGGTCTCGGAATGGGCGCAGCATCCGGTGACACTGATCTCCGACACCACGGCGGTGCTGACCGCCCTGCAAGCCAATCCGGGCCTGCCCGATCACGGCACCATCGTGGTGTGCGACTTCGGCGGCAGCGGAACCAACATCACCCTGGTCGACGCCGGGCGGGGGTTCGAACCGATCGGCGCCACCCGCCGCATCACCACGTTCTCGGGTGACGTGATCGATCAGGCGCTGCTGGATCACGTGGTGGCCGACCTGGGCGGCAACGGCGACGGGCCGCCGACGGTCGGGTCGCTGACCAGGTTGCGCAACCAGTGCCGCGACGCCAAGGAGCAGCTGTCTACCGAGACGGTGGCCGAACTCGCGGGTTTCCACGGCGGCGTCTGGCTGACTCGCGCCGAACTCGACGAGGCGCTGCGTCAGCCGCTCGAAGGTTTCTTCACGGTGCTGCAGAACACCTTGGACGACAACGGTATTGCTCCTGATGAGCTGTCGGCGATCGTGTCGGTCGGCGGTGGGGCCAACATGCCGACCGTCACCACCGGCCTGTCGCAACGCTTCGGGGCTCCTGTTATCAGCTCGCCCCGGCCGCAGCTGACCGCTGCCATCGGCGCCGCGCTGAGCGTCGCGGGCAATGTGGTGGCCACCCCGAAGAAGGTGCCACCGCCGGCCGAGCCGCCGCCGTTCCCCGAGACCCCTCCGCCGCCGCCGGTGGAGCCCCCGCCACCACCGGCCGACACTCCCGCGAACGCGGCCCTCAAACCCCTGATCACGCCGCCGCCGCGCCCCGCCCCGACACCACCGCGCCAGCCCGCGGCGCCGGAACCCGACGAGAGCGTCGGCCGCGGTGGCGTCCAGTGGTACCGGCGCCCGGTCCCGGTGGTCATCCTGGCCGCGCTGGTCGCGATGCTGTTGGGCACGCTGGCCGTGCTGCTGCTGCGCAACGCCGCCGACACCGAACCCGATTCCGGCGTGCAGACCACGGTGTCTGTCACCACCACCACCCCGTCGTCGACCGCCGAGCTGCCACCGGCGTTCGCGCCCCGTTCCGAGCCGGTCCCGCCTGCCGCGCCGGTGATTCCAGAGCTCCCGGCAAGCCCGGAAAATCCGGCTCCTCCGGTACCCACCGAGGCGCCGGTCAGCCCGTAGCGGTCACCGCGCGCGTTTGGCCAGCACCACCAGTGCCAGCGGAATCTGCACCTGCTGCGGGCTGCTCGCCAGCCGGGCGGCGACCCCGGCTTCCAGGCGCTGCACGAATTCACCCGCCCGCGGGTCGGCGGTCCCGCCGGCGAGTGCGGCGGTCAGGGTCGGAAAGATCGCGCCGCTGGTGAACGTGGCCCATTGGGTGCCCAGCGCGCCCGCGTCGCCGTCGACCAGATAGCGGCTCCAGAACCGGTCTTCGGCGTCGAACACCTCCAACCGCTCGATCGTCAGCGCTTCGAATCGCCCGGCCGGCGCGAACGGTGCGCGCAGTTCCTTCTCGCTGCGGCCGAGCACCGGGATCGTCATCCTGGCGAGTTCGTCGCGGCTCAGCACGCCCTCGCGGACCTGTTCGGCGAGCACCGCGACGATCGCGTCGAGCACGGGCTGGTAGCCCGAGCGGCCCTGCGCGTCGACGGCCGCGGTCAACACCAGCAGCATGCCGCCGGGGGCCAGTTCCCGGCCGCGGAAGGCCAGGAAATCATGCCAGTCCTGGGCGGCCCGGCGTGCGTACTCTTGGCGTGCGGCGGCGTCGTCGCTGTGGTCGACATGGACGTGGTCATCGAATTCGGGCAGGTCCGCGGCGGGCCGGCGCAGCCACATCGTCGCCCAGGAGGTCCAGCCCAGGTTGACGCTCTGTGACGGCAGGATCTGGTCGTAGAACGACCGGCCTATCGCCGACGGGAAGCTGGCCGAGTCCTTGCGGGTGTAGCTGTCGGGGTCGTCGGCCAGCGTCGTGAACAGCGCGGTGAAGTCGTTGTCGGGCAGGTCGGTGTGGGTCACCAGGACGGCGTGGTCGGGGCGGGTGCGCCGGCGGAACACCGCAATGGCGGCGCCGATCGGGAGCAAGGAGTTGTAGCCGGTGGCGGTCCCGTAGTCGGCGACGACGATCGGGCGCGGGGCGGTGGGCAGGGGAACCGTCGCCGCCAGTTGCTCGAACACGGCGGTGGCATGGGCCAGCCCGGCCGCCTGCAACCGCCGCGAAGGGGTTCCGGCAGGCTCCGGGCGGACGACGATGCTCGACTCTGGCATATGCACCTCCGACCGCCGCAGGTTTTCGCCGATACCCCAGACGGTAGCGAATGCGGGGGGAGGGGGTCGGCGTCGGCAGGATCTTCGGGTGCCGGCGTGGCACACTGCCCGAATGAGCGCTGCGCGGGCGAGCCGGCGGGTTGCGGTGCCGGTCGCGGTGGCCCTGATGGTCGTCGGAGTGGTCGGTTTCGTGGTGGCGTTGGTCCTCAACGTGTTCGTGCTGGACCGCTACAACGCCTACGGCGAGGTGCCGATCCCGGGGTCCGGCACTGTCCGGCTGCCGGCGGGGGAGGTGACGGTGAGCCTGCACACCCGGGTGATCTCCAGCCCCAGCGGTGCCGGCCTGCCGGTGCCGCCGCTGAGCCTGGATGTGCAGCCGCCAGCCGGGGTGGCCGAACCGCAGTTCGAGGAGAGCGTCGGGGTCACCACGACGGTCAACAACGACACCCGGCGGCGGTTGTGGCGGATGCGGGTGGCCGAGGCGGGTGACTATCGGATCACCGCCGACGGGCAGGTCGGCGGATTCATCGCGCCGCGGCTGGCCTTCGGCGCGCCCAGTACCCACGGGTCACTGGTGTGGGTGTTCGCAGCCGTGTTCGGGTTCGGAGTCGTGGGCCTGATCGCGGCGCGGTACTGGCCGGCCCGCCGTGACAGCCCGGCGCCGGCCGGGGCGGAATTCGTCCCCGACGGTGAAGGGGTGCGCATCGAGCAACTCAAAACGATTACGGCACTGCGTGATTGCGGGGCATTGACGCAGGCGGAGTTCGAGACCGAGAAGCGGCGAATCCTCGACGGACGCTGAGCGTCAGTGGCCGCGCGCTACCCAGTCGTCGTAGTTCACCAGTTCATCCCCGATACGGGTGGTGTCGCCGTGGCCGGTGTAGACGACGGTTTCGGCCGGTAGTGTGCCGAGCTGGCCGCAGATCGAGGCCAGGATCTGGGAAAGTCCGAGAACGAGCGTCCGGTGGCGCCCGGGCCACCGCAGAACAGTGTGTCGCCACTGAACACCGCCCCCAGATCCGGGGCATACCAGCACACCGAGCCCGGCGAATGGCCCGGGGTGTGCAGGGCTTGCAGCTCGGTGCCGGCCACCCGCAGTGTCTGGTTGTCCGAGATCGGCTCGAAGTTGTTGTCCGGATGCGTCATCTGCCACAGCATCTCGTCGGCCGGGTGCAGCCACACCGGGGCGTCGAGGGTTTCGCCGAGCTCCGGGGCCACCGTGATGTGGTCGTTGTGGCCGTGCGTACACACCACCGCCGTCACCTTGCGGCCGCCGACCGCGTCGAGGATCGGTGCCGCGTCGTGGGCGGCGTCGAAGACCACCACCTCCGAGTCGTCACCGACGATCCAGATGTTGTTGTCGACGTCCCAACTGCCGCCGTCAAGCTCGAAGGTGCCGCTGGTGACGACGCGCTGGATGGCGCTCACAGCACCACCACCGAACGCAGCACCTTGCCGTCGTGCATCTTTGCGAACGCCTCCTCGACCTCGCCCAGGCCGATGCGTTCGGAGACGAATTTCTCCAACGGCAGTCGCCCCTGCAGATACAGACTGATCAGGGTCGGGAAGTCACGCTCGGGCAGGCAATCGCCATACCACGACGACTTCAGTGACCCGCCGCGGGAGAAGAAGTCCACCAGCGGCATCTCCAAGCGCATATCCGGCGTCGGGACTCCCACCAGCACAACCGTTCCGGCCAGATCACGCGCGTAGAACGCCTGCTTCCAGGTCTGCGGGCGACCGACCGCATCGATCACCACATCGGCGCCGAAACCGTCGGTGAGCTCCTGGATCGCCTCGACCGGGTCCTGGGTGCCGGCGTTGACGGTGTCGGTGGCACCGAAGTCTCGGGCCCAGGCCAGCTTGGTCTCGTCGGTGTCCACGGCGATGATGCGCCGCGCACCCACCAGGGCCGCGCCCGCGATCGCCGCGTCGCCCACACCGCCGCAGCCGATCACCGCGACGGTGTCGTCACGGCTGACGCCGCCGGTGTTGATCGCCGCACCCAGACCGGCCATCACCCCGCAGCCCAGCAGCCCGGCCACCGCCGGATCAGCGGCCGGATCGACCTTGGTGCACTGCCCCTCATGCACCAAGGTCTTGTCGGCGAACGCCCCGATACCCAGTGCCGGGGTGAGTTCGGTGCCGTCGGTCAGCGTCATCGGCACCGAGGCGTTGAAGGTGTCAAAGCACAGGTGCGGCCGGCCGCGCTTGCAGGCCCGGCACTGCCCGCACACCGCACGCCAATTCAAGATCACGAAGTCGCCGGGCTCGACCGCGCTCACCGCCGAACCCACCGCCTCCACAGTCCCGGCGGCCTCATGGCCCAACAAGAACGGATACGAATCATTGATGCCACCGTCGCGGTAGGTCAGATCGGTGTGACACACCCCGCACGCGGTCACCGCGACCACCACATCGTTAGGACCCGGATCCGGGATCACGATGTCGGTCACCTCGACCGGCATGCCCTGCTTTTGCGAGACCACTCCGCGCACTGTCTGACTCAT
>Ga0182747_1003080_pt1 | contig 11405 bp, 15 predicted proteins | sample eDN3rd30CBELigBY_FD_128526 | JGI IMG/M metagenome (GOLD analysis project Ga0182747, IMG submission 128526) | Enriched backyard soil microbial communities from Emeryville, California, USA - eDNA 3rd pass 30_C BE-Lig BY (version 2) (version 2) | ecosystem: Environmental > Terrestrial > Soil >...
ACCCGCAGCAAAACCCGCTCCGGCGCTCGGCAAGCCTGCGCCCCAGCCTTCACCCGTCAAGCGTTGAGCGATCCCGCCGAGCGGCATTTACCGCGTCAGGCCCCGATCGAGGCCTATGGCGCGGGCGGGTTTCGCTTCGCGGAGATGTCGCACAAGGGATCGCTGCTCTCGCTGCCGAGCGGCATATGGGCCTGGCCGCCACGGAGCGCCGCCGAAATCGACCTCGCTTCGCTGGCGCGGGTATTCAGCGAGAAAGCCGCGATCGACATCTTCCTGATCGGCTGCGGGAGAGAGCCCGTATTGCTGCCCGCACCGCTGCGCGAGCGGTTACGCGCAGAAGGTATCTCTTTTGACGTCATGCCGACGCGCGCCGCCGCCAGCACCTATAACGTGCTGCTCGGGGAGGGCCGCCGCGTCGCCGCTGCGCTGATTGCGGTAGAATGAGCGATGGATCTAGCTGCGAGCTATGAGAGCTGCCGCGCGCTCGTGCGCGCCGAGGACCGCGATCGCTATCTTGCGGCGCTGTTCGCGCCGGCCGCGAAGCGGCACCATCTCTTCGCGCTTTACGCCTTCAACCTTGAGATCGCGCACATCGCCGAGCGGGTCCGCGAGCCTGCGATGGGCGAGATACGTCTGCAATGGTGGCGCGACGCGATCGAGGGCAAGGCCGCGGGCGATGCGGCGGGCAATCCGGTTGCGCATGCGCTGATCGACACTATCGAGCATTGCGGGCTTTCGATGCCATTGTTCACGACATTGATAGACGCGCATGCTTTCGATCTCTACAGCGATCCGATGGCGTCGATGCAGCAGCTGGAAACCTATCTCGACGAGTCATCCGTTGCGCTGATGCGGCTCGCCACGCAGATTTTAGGCGATAGCGGTGACAGCCAGATGGGTGCAAGCTTCGCGGGCCGCGCCTTTGGCTTGACGAATTTGCTGCGTGGCTTTGGCCCGCATGCGGCGCGCGGCAAGATATTTGCGCCGCCGCTCGATGTGCTTGCCCGCAATGGCGCGGATTATGCGGCGGCGCTTTCCGGCGAAGCCACGGATAATCTCAAGGCCGCGCTTCGCGAGATGCGCGAACGTGCGCGCGCCGACTGGCTGCTGGCGGAGCCGTCGTTGACGAAAGCAAATCCAGCCCTTCCAGCCTTGCTCCCGGCGGCACTCGTGCCGGAATATCTCAAGGCGATGGAGCAGCCTGCTTACGACCCGTTCCGCACGCGGGTTGAAGTCGCGCCGTGGAAGAAACCGTGGATTTTGTGGCGCGGCGCTAAGCAGCGTTAGCGTTAGCCTTCGTCTTACCGAGCCACGTTTCGAGATCGGCTTTCGCACGCGACGTAATCGCTTGCTTGCGTGAGATCGCGCGTTGCGATCCGCGCAGCTTACCGCCGGTCGGTTTCTTTAGCTCCTCAGCAGGCGGGAACAGCCCGAAATTGATGTTCATCGGCTGATAGGAGCGGGCAGACGCATTCTCGTCGGCGAGGTGCCCACCGGTGATGTGCGCAAGTAACGCGCCGAGCGCCGTGGTCGGCGGCGGCAGGCGCAATTCCTCGCCGCGCCGCTCCGCGCTTGCGAATAGGGCAGCCAGCAGGCCGACAGCCGTGCTTTCGACATAGCCTTCGCAGCCGGTGATCTGTCCGGCGAAGCGAAGCCGCGGCGCAGCTTTCAGGCGAAGCGTGCCGTCGAGCAGCTTGGGCGAGTCGAGATATGTGTTGCGATGTAGGCCGCCAAGCCGCGCGAACTCGGCGTTCTCGAGGCCGGGGATCATGCGGAAAATCCGTACCTGCTCGCCGTGCTTCAGCTTGGTCTGAAAGCCCACCATGTTGAATAGCGTGCCGAGCTTGTTGTCCTGCCGGAGCTGGACGACGGCATAGGCTTTGGTCTGCGGATCGTGCGGGTTGGTGAGGCCGAACGGCTTGAGCGGGCCGTGGCGCATCACTTCCATGCCGCGCGCCGCCATCACTTCGATGGGCAGGCAACCGTCAAAATAGGGAGTGCCTTCCCATTCCTTGAATTCGACCTTCTCGGCTTCGTTCACTGCCGTGACGAAGCGTTCGTACTGCTCGCGCGTCATCGGGCAGTTGACGTAGTCGGCGCCGGAGCCGCCGGGGCCTGCCTTGTCGTAACGCGACTGGAACCAGGAGATGTCGAAATTGATCGACTCGCGATGCACGATCGGCGCGATCGCATCGAAAAAGGCGAGTGCCGTCTCGCCGGTCAGCCGGCAAATCTCACCGGCAAGTGCCTGCGAGGTGAGCGGGCCGGTTGCGACGATTACGCTGTCCCATTCTTCGGGTGGCAGCGCGATTTCCTCGCGGGAGATTTTGATGTTGGGATGGCTCTCGATGACCGCCGTCACCGCCGCGGAAAAAGCCTCGCGATCGACGGCGAGCGCGCCGCCCGCCGGCACCTGATGGCTGTCGGCCGAGCGCATGATCAGCGAATTCATCTGCCGCAGTTCGTAATGCAGCAGGCCCACCGCGTTCATGTCCGAATCGTCGGATCGGAACGAGTTCGAGCACACAAGCTCGGCGAGCTTTTCGGTCTTGTGGGCGGGCGTACCTTGTGTTGGCCGCATTTCGTGCAGCACGACCGGCACGCCGCGCTCGGCGAGCTGATAGGCGGCTTCGGAGCCGGCGAGGCCGCCGCCGATGATGTGAACTTCTTTCATGGCGGGGAAACTAGAGCAATTCCCGGAAAAGTGTGAAGCTGTTTTCCGTCAGGAATTGTTCCAGCAAAAGAGTGCCCAAAAACACAAAGGGCCCCGCAAGGGGCCCTTCAGATCATTCGCAGGGAATGCGAATTAGTGGACGGTCGCAGCCGACTGGCGAGCGATGAAATCGATGTCGCTACGACGGACGTTGATGTCAGCGAGCTCACGGTCGTCGAGCCGCATCAATTCTTCATAAGTCCGTTCGTAAGCGCGCCAGCGCTTGTAAACGCGAACGAGATTTCCCCAGAGCAACATTTTCGGTCTCCTACATCTCTCAGGCCCGGGGCCCGAGTCTTCTTCGTGTTGGGGTGTATGTAACGGAGGCAGGCCTTGCCGGTTAGATGGGCAGGGGCAATGCTGCAATGCGGTAAACGCATGGGGTTGTTTTAAAATATTAGTATTTTCGTAAAGACTTAGCGCGGCAATGAGGGCACTCGCGCCGCAACAAAAAGGCCGCTAAAACGCCTCGATTCAACCGCACGGCGCGCCGGTCTCCGCGTGCCGCTTTTGGGGGCCATAATGGCGAAGGCGAAGAAATCAGCAAAAAAATCTAAATCCAGCAAGAAATCGAAGGCCAAGGCAAAACCGGCTGCGAAGAAGGCCGCGCCGAAAGCGGTTGCCGCCAAGACTGTATTCAAGCTGCCGCAGATGGCGATCCCGGTTGCCGGCACCGATCTCACGTTCCCGATCCGCCGCATCTATTGCATCGGCCGCAATTACGCGGCGCATGCCATCGAAATGGGTTCCGATCCGACGCGCGAGCCGCCGTTCTTCTTCCAGAAGCCGGCCGATGCCGCGCAGTATATCGCGCCGAAGACGGTCGGCGTGCATCCGTATCCGACGCTGACCAAGAACTATCACTACGAAGTCGAGATGGTCGCCGCGCTCAAGTCGGGCGGCAAGAACATCAAGGCCAAGGATGCGCTCAAGCACGTCTACGGCTACGCCGTCGGCATCGACATGACGCGGCGCGATCTTCAGGGCCAGATGAAGGACCAGAAGAAGCCGTGGGAAATCGGCAAGGCGTTCGACAAGGGCGCGCCGATCGGCCCGATCTTCCCGGTCTCGAAAATCGGTCATCCGTCGAAGGGCGCGATCTCGCTCCTCGTCAACGGCGAAGTGAAGCAGAAGGCCGATCTCTCGCAGATGATCTGGAGCGTTGCCGAGCAGATCGAGAAGCTCTCGCAGGCCTTTGAGTTGAAGGCAGGCGATATCATTCTCAGCGGCACGCCCGAGAATGTCGGCGCGGTCAAGAAGGGCGATACGATGATCGCCCGGATCAAGGGCTTCCCCGATCTGACGCTCAAGATCGTCTGATCGTCAGAACGAAATTTTCTCTAGCTAAATCATGGCCGGGCAAAGACGCGTCGTATTCGCGTTCAAGTCCCGGCCATGATGCTTTTATGCCGCGTGCTTGGCCGTTTTCCTTCCCCGGTTTCAATAAACGGAATTTCTGATTGGTATATTTCGGAAATTCGTTATTTCGCGTGGAGAAACGCCTGCTATAGAAAAGTGGGGGACTTCACATTTTAGTCTGGGAAAATTGAGATGACGCATTGGATACGGTTCGAGAAGAACGGCAATCTCGGCTTCGGCAAGCTGGAAGGGGATACGATCGCCGTTCATACGGGCGATATGTTCAGCGACGCCAAGGCGAGCGGCGAGACGGTGAAACTTTCCGACGTAAAGATCGCAACGCCCTGCAATCCGTCGAAGATGATCTCCCTCTGGAACAATTTCCATCAGCTCGCGGCGAAGCTCAATCAATCCGAACCGGAAGAACCGCTCTGGTTTATCAAAACCGCCAACGCCTACTGGCCGGCCAACCAGCCGATCCGCCGCCCCAAAAGCTACAGCGGCAAGATTATCTACGAAGGCGAACTCGGCATCGTCATCGGCAAGAAGTGCGCCGATATCACCGAAGCGGAAGCTGGCAACTACATCTTCGGCTACACCTGCGTGAACGACATCACCGCGGTCGATCTTTTGAAGAAGGATAAATCCTTCGACCAGTGGTCGCGCTCGAAAAGCTTCGACACTTTCGGCGTCTTCGGTCCCGTCATCGCGACCGGCCTCGACCCGATGAAGCTTTCAGTCAAGACGATCCTGAACGGCACCGAGCGGCAGAACTATCCGGTCGCCGATATGTTCTTCCCGCCGCACCGGCTCGTTGCCGCGCTCTCGAAAGATGTGACGCTGTTGCCGGGCGACATGATCGCCTGCGGTACTTCCCTTGGTGTCGGCACCATGAAGGATCCGAAAAACACGGTGGAAGTCGTCATCGACGGCATCGGCAGCCTGGTCAACACCTTCGATCAATAACAGGCACCGCCGGTACACCCATGACGCTCGCGACCATCCTGTTGCTTGCCGGCGCAGGAATGGCCGGGGGCCTCGCCAATGCGGTTGCCGGCGGCGCTTCGCTCATCACTTATCCGGCGATGCTTGCGACGGGGCTGCCGGCACTGATCGCGACGGCGTCGAATTCGGTCGCCGTCGCTCCGGGCCACGCAATGGCGGCTTTCGCCGATCGCGAGCGGCTGCCGCCGGTCGATCGCCGCGCCATCGCGATTTATGCAATCTCGATCATCGGCTCGATTGCGGGAGCGATCTTGCTGCTCGTCACTTCGGAGCGCGCGCTATCGTTCATCATTCCGCTGCTGCTCGGCATCGCGACGGTGATTTATGCTTTTTCGTCGCAGATCGAGCGGCTCGTCCGTTGGCTCGCAGGCGGCGAACCGCATCCGCTGCTGTCACAGACTCTGCTCGCGGCAACAGCAGTCTATGGGGGCTATTTCGGCGGCGGCCTTGGCGTGATGCTGATGGCGATCCTGTCAGTCGTCGGTATCAATGAGGTGCGAACGGCGAATGCCCTGAAGAACGCCATTGCGACGGTTGTCGCCGCCGTCGCCATCGCGATCTTCGTCGCAAAGGGCGTCGTCTCGTGGCCCGAAACGATGGTGATGCTCGCCGGTGCGGTCGCGGGTGGTTATGCGGGCGGGCGGCTGATCCGCGTGCTGCCGCCTGCGCTCGTGCGCACGGTTGTCGTAACCGCAGGCGTCGTGATGACGTGCTACTACGCCTGGCGCTACTGGGCCTAGATATTGGCGGCCGGGAAATATTCTTCGATCTGCCGCCGCACCGTGGCGTAGCACTCGCAGGCGCACTGTTCGAGACCGTTTCGATCGATGATTTCGATCTTGCCGCGACGATAGCGGACCAGATTGCGTTTTTGCAATCCGCGCGCGATCAGCGTCACGGTCGTGCGCCGTACGCCGAGCATTTGTGAGAGAAATTCCTGGGTGAGGGGGATCGTGTCGCTGTCGATGCGATCGCGTGTTTGCAGCAGCCAGCGGCACAGCCGGGCTTCTGCTTCATGAAATGCGTTGCAGGCGGAGCCTTGCTGAATTTGCGCGAGCAGCACTTCATTATATTTCACGATTACGTCGCGCAGCGACGGGCTGGCTTTGACAGCAGCTTGCAACCTCGATGTCGGGATACGGGCCATGGTGCCCGCGACCTGCACGACGGCGCGATTGAAAGCGTGGCGCGGGCCTAGTCCCGACATCGCGCCGACCGTGCCTTCGCGCCCCACAGTTGCGGTTTCGATACTCTTCTCGCCGTCGTTCATGACCGCGACGAGCGAGATCATGCCCGAATGGGGAAAATAGACCTGCTCGATCGGCTCGCCTTGCTCCTGCAAGACCGCGCCTTGTGCGAATTGAATTTCCTTGAGATGCGGCTGGACGAGCGATAATTCCGCCGGACCGAGTACCGAAAGAATCCGGTTGCGGCCTTCGACGCTGTACGGTGCGATATTTTCCAGTTTTTCTTGCACGAAGCTATCTTCCTCCCGCGGCCAATGCGTGAGACGTCGGAGATTCAGAGCCAAGAAAAATGCAACAGCTCTCAATCACGCGCAGTGATCGACCGGCGAGTTTCTTAGCTTGGCCGTTGTCTTAGTGTCTGTACGTCACCGTACACAACGCGGGAGCTGCAGGGTTCGTTCCCCGGCGTGTCTTCTTGCTCAGGGCAGGTGCCGCCATAGCCAGAGAATCAATCCTGCTCCCAGCATCGCACCGAGAAAGCCGACATAGGCACTAAGACCCATCATCTGACCCATCATCCCGAGGTGGTAGCCGATAAAGGCGCCGGCGATGCCGACGAGGGAGGTCGTTGGTGAGCTGCGCTGGGAGCCGAACTGCCGGGCAATCCACGATTGCCCGCTGAAGCGATCAAACAGCATGCCGGCGGCTATGCCGATGACGATGACTAAAATGAAAGCCGTGGTCGGATTCGTGCCGATCATGTATTTCCCCATCCCCAATCCGTTGATGATAACTGCTCTCGCAGCGAATCAAAACGCTCGCTTCGCGCCGCTGGCAGCCTGTGGTAGGGCTCGCGCAACTATTCAACCTCGTCAGCCAATCCTGCTCAGGGCCAATGCGACTTCTCGTTGTGCTGTTGTCGGTGATGCTGCTTGCGGCGGCGCCCGTGCTCGCGGAACTTTCCGCGACCACCAGCGGCTATCTGCAAGAGATCGGCGTCGATCCGGACGGCAGCGAGATCGCGGCCGTGGCCAACGATCGTGTCCGCTTGCGGGACGGGTCTGTCGCGAGTCTCGATGAACTCGCCCGCCAGCAAAAATCGAAAGCCGATGTTATGCGCTTCGTCGGCACGCGCCGTTTTGTGCAAGCCTACAAACAGGACGCGGCAACGAGGCTGCCGGGCACCGATCGTTTCGATACGATCTATCTTACGGACGAAGAACGCGCGTTGGTCCGGCCGGCCTTGCGCCGGGCGGGCGATGAGCTTTATCTGCGATCGCTGCAACAGGGAAAACCAAAATGAATTTAGTGAAGGCACTTTTCTTTGACGTATTTGGCACGCTGGCCGACTGGCGCAACGGCGTCGCCCGGGAATCCGAAAAAGTGCTTGCACCGCTCGGCTACAAGCTGGACTGGCTCGAATTCGCCGATGCATGGCGCAACGAGTACCAGGTCGGCATGGAAGAAGTCCGCTCCGGACGGCAGCCGTTCGCCAAGCTCGACATCGTTCATCGCCGCAACCTCGATCGCATCCTGCCGCGCTTCAATATCAAGACGGAAGAGGCTGTATTGAAGGATCTCAATCTCGTATGGCACCGCATCGACGCATGGCCCGAAGTGCCGGCTGCCATGGCGCGGCTGAAGAAGAAATTCATCTTGGCACCGGTTTCGAACGGCAACATCTCGATGATGGTCGCGCTCGCGCGCAAGAATGCATTTCCGTGGGACGCCATTCTCGGCGGCGAAGTCGCTCACGATTACAAGCCGAAGCCGCGGGTATATCTCGCGGCCTGTGAGGCGCTCGATCTCGAGCCTTCGGCCTGCATGATGGTCGCCGCCCATTCCTACGATCTTTCGGCGGCCTCCGCGCTTGGTCTCAAGACGGCTCACATTGCCCGGCCGCAGGAAGCGCCCGGCAAAGGCGAGGCGGCGCCGAGCGTGCCTGTCGATGTCGTGGGTCAATCGCTCGGCGAAATTGCCGATAAACTCGGCGCCTAGCGTTTTATGACCCGCCGATGACGGCGGTGCGTGAATTTAAATATGGTTTTATGAGGTTTATCGCCGCTTGACGGCATACATGCCCATTGGGGTACCTTTAAGCTTCCGGTGCACTCCATTCGAAAAATCGCCTGCCGGCGGTTTCTCGTAACAACGAAGTCAAAAAGAGAGAGGAGCGTTACGAATGAGCATTTTCGGAAAAATCATGGGCGCGATTTTCGGGACGAAAGCCGAGGCTGCCGAGAGCGGTCAGGTCATCCCTGAAGTCGACGTGGCTGCAACGCTCGACAAGGCTGTTGCCGGCAAGGGCGAAAAGCTCGACTGGCGCAACTCGATCGTCGACCTGATGAAGGCGCTCGATCTCGACTCGAGCCTTACGAACCGCAAACAGCTCGCTCACGATCTGAACTATACGGGCGACACCAACGACTCCGCCTCCATGAACATCTGGCTGCACAAGCAGGTCATGGAACGCCTTGCCAAGAACGCCGGCAAGCCGACCGCCGATTTGATGAAGAAGTAAATCGTTCGCATAAAAGCGGCGCGCTCCCCAAAGGGCAGCGCGCCGTTTTCTTTTGCGCCGCGGGATTAATCGTAGGCGACGATGCGGCGGTAAAGATGCCAGGTCGCGTGACCGAGCACAGGCATGACGATCGCGAGCCCGACGAAGAACGGCAGCGAGCCGATCACCAGCAGCGCCGCGACCATGATGCCCCAGATCGCCATCGGCACCGGGTTCGTGAGCACGGCACGGACCGAGGTTTCGACGGCGACCGCCGCGCCGACGTCGCGGTCGAGCAGCATCGGAAACGACACGGCTCCGATCAGGAAGCTCGCGAGCGCGAACAGGAAACCGGCGGCATTGCCGTAGAGGATCAGCTTGTGGCCGGCATCGGTCGTCAGCACCTCATGGAAAAATTCGCCGACATCGCTCGGCGCGTTAAGCCCGAACAGCGACTGATAGATCGCCTGCGCGGTATAGAGCCAGGCGAGGAACAGGATCATCAGCACGATGCCGAGACCTGCAATCGCGCCGATCGACGGCGAACGCTGAACGTCGAACGCGTTTCGCCACGTTGTCTCGAGGCCCGCTTCTCGCCGGCGGCTCAACTCGTAAAGACCGACCGCGGCAATCGGACCGATGAGGGCGAAGCCCGCCATCAGCGGAAACAAGAGCGGCAACACCGCGGCGCCGAGCGCGAGGCGGCCGAGCGCAAGGCCTACGATCGGATAGATCAGGCACAGAAAGAACAGTTGTGTCGGGAAGGTCATGAAATCTTCCCAGCCTTTGCGGAGTGCTATTCTAAGGTCGTCGAGGCCGATCTTGCGGATCGCAGGATGCGCGGGGCGGGCGCTCGCGCCCGAGATGACATGAAAATTGGCCATGCAGGTCCTCCTCAATCGCGGGATTGAGGATCGTGGCGTGGCTGGCGAAGCAGTTGTCAGCCGCGTGCGCGAACCGCAATGCCCGTTCCAATATTCGTATCAAGACTACGTCGCCGCAGAGCTTTGGTTCCTCAAAGGCCGCGGCGGTATTTCCGGAATCATCCTCCTGATTCCCCAGGACGTAAAGAGGGCGCTGAACACGGTTCCTTGATTGCGAAAACGGCGCGCGTTATGCGATTCAAATTTGAAGGAAGGCCGCGATGCGACAGGCACAACACACGATCATCGTTGAGACGCACGGCAAGGGTTTGATCGACATCACGCGCGAGGTGAGCGAATGGCTCGGCGAGCAGGGTGTCGGCACAGGCCTGCTCACGCTCTATTGCCGCCACACTTCGGCGTCGCTGCTTATTCAGGAGAATGCCGATCCCGATGTGCAGAAGGATTTGAAAAACTTCTTTGAGGACATCGCGCCGGAGTCGCGGAACTACATTCACGACACCGAAGGCCCCGATGACATGCCCGCGCATATCCGCACGGCGCTCACGCATACCTCGCTGGCGATTCCGGTCGCGAAAGGCGCGCTCATGCTCGGCACCTGGCAGGGCATTTATCTTTTCGAACACCGCAGCAGTCCGCATCGGCGCGAAATCGTACTGCATCTGATCGGCGAATAAGTCGCGCCTGCAAGTCACCTTTCGGCCATCAGATTTCGCTAGTAAAACACAATCATCAAGGGAGAGAGTTCATGGCCGATCTCACGCTTTATCACGCCAATCCTTCGCGCTCCGCCGTTGCGCTCTGGATGCTGGAGGAAATCGGTCAGCCCTATGACATTCACAAACTCGACTTGCAGAAGGGCGAACAGCTCAAGCCCGACTATCTCGCCATCAATCCGATGGGCAAGGTGCCCTCGCTCAAGCACAAGGATGCGGTCATCACTGAAAGCTCGGCGATCTGCACCTATCTTGCCGATGAATTCCCGCAGGCGAAGCTGAACGTACCCGTCGGCAATCCGCAGCGCGGCGTTTACCTGAAGTGGCTGTTCTTCGGCCCGAGCGTGTTCGAGCCCGCAATGACCGACGCCGCGTTTCCGCGCAAGGAAGCGGCGAATCCGGCAGCACTCGGCTACCGACCGTTCAATCAGGTGCTCGACATAATGGCGAAGGCCGTGAGCAAGGGTCCGTTCCTGATGGGCGAGCAGTTCACCGCTGCCGATGTCGTCATCGGCTCCGGCATTCGCTACGGCACGATGTTCAAGCTGATCCCCGAGCGTAAGGAATTTTCCGATTACATCGCGCGCTTTTCCGAGCGGCCTGCACTCAAGCGCGCGATGGCGAAGGACCACGGCGACAAGGCCGCATGAGCCTTTTTCTCAGACACTTCGATATGATCGGGCTTTTCGACACCGGGTAATGTCGTTTTCTCGACCACATCAAAGGATGCCATCAGTCTTAGCTGTCCAATCACGGTGGCCGTCAGCGGCATTAAAGTCGCCACGACGACAAGTGGATTTGGCATGTCGCATTCGCGGCAGCAAGCGCAATGGGGAGATTAATTATTCAATCAATTACTTATTCAGGATCGGCAACCGGCGCCCGATACTCGGCTGCTAGTCTTGGCCTAATCAGCACAAATGGTGGTGGTGCCAACTTCTTCCCCGGCAATTCGGCGGGTACTGGTACTAATGCAGGCGCTTCGCCTTACGGGCTTTATAGCTAAGTGGCTTTCAGGAGTAGAACGATTTGATCTATACG
>Ga0182747_1003086_pt1 | contig 11390 bp, 10 predicted proteins | sample eDN3rd30CBELigBY_FD_128526 | JGI IMG/M metagenome (GOLD analysis project Ga0182747, IMG submission 128526) | Enriched backyard soil microbial communities from Emeryville, California, USA - eDNA 3rd pass 30_C BE-Lig BY (version 2) (version 2) | ecosystem: Environmental > Terrestrial > Soil >...
AGCACGCCGTCATTGCCGGTTCCGGCGACCACCGATGCCAGCGCCGTACCCCATGCACCACCGCCCAATACCGCGATCCTGCTCACGCCTTGGCCCCCCTGCGTCCCGAACCCACCATCGGCGCGGCCGCCTCGTCAAGCGGCCAGCGCGAGCGGGGGGCGAAAGCGAATGCGTCCGCATCGTCGATCAGGCCGGCGCGCAGCCGCTCCAGCCCGGCCCATGCCACCATCGCGCCATTGTCGGTGCACAGTTCCATCGGCGGCGCGATGAAACGGAAACCGTTGCGGCCGCACAGATCGAGCAGCATTGCACGGATCGCCCGATTGGCGGCAACGCCGCCGGCCACCACCAGAGCCGGCTCGGCGACGCCGGGAAACCGTTCATGGAAGGCGGCAAGCGCCCGGCGAACCCGATCCGCCAGCGTATCGACGATTGCCATCTGGAACGCGGCACAAATATCGGCCACGTCGCCATCGCTCAGCGGGCCGATCGCCGTCGCGGCCTGCCGCACCGCGGTCTTCAGGCCCGAAAAGCTGAAATCGAGCCTGTCGGTGCCCTTGAGCGGCCGAGGAAAGTCGAAGCGGCTGCCATCGCCCGCCAGCGCCGCGCGCTCGACATTCGGACCGCCCGGATAGGGCAGGCCGAGCAGCTTCGCCGTCTTGTCGAAGGCCTCGCCAAGTGCGTCGTCGATTGTCGTGCCCCAGCGCTCATAGCGCCCGACGCCCCGCACCAGCACGATCTGCGTGTGCCCGCCGGAGACGAGAAGCAGGAGATAGGGGAAGGCGATGCCGTCCGTCAGCCGCGCCGTCAGCGCATGCGCTTCCAGATGGTTGACTGCCGCCAGCGGCTTGCCGCTCACCTTGGCCAGCGCCTTGCCGGTCATCAGGCCGACGATGAGCCCGCCGATCAGCCCCGGCCCCGCCGTGGCTGCAATCATGTCCATGTCGGAAAGCGTCAGACCGGCCTCGTCCAGCGCGGCGGCGACGACGCCGTCGGTCGCGGTGACGTGCGCGCGCGCGGCCAGTTCCGGCACCACGCCGCCAAAGGCCGCATGCTCGGCCACCTGAGACAGGACGATATTGGAGAGGATCCGCCCGCCACGCGCATCCATTTCGACCACGGCGGCGGCCGTTTCATCGCAGCTCGTCTCGATGCCGAGGGCGCGAATCGGCCCGTCACTACCCTGCAACATTGCCCGACCAGTCTTTCCCCGATAGGTAGACGCCCGGAGCCCGCCGGACAGGCGGGGGTTATCACGGACCGCGCGCGCCATGCAAACACCAGTGTTGAGGATCGGAACCCGCAGCAGCGTGCTGGCCATGGCGCAGGCGACGGAAACGCGCGCGCGCCTGATGGCGGCGCACAAGCTGCCCGAGGACGCATTCGAGATCGAGCCCATGTCGACCAGCGGCGACCGGATCCAGGACCGGTCGCTGGCCGATATTGGCGGCAAGGGCCTGTTCACGCAGGAGATCGAGGACGGGCTGCTCGCCGGCCGCATCGACATCGCGGTCCACTCCTCCAAGGACATGCCGACGAAACTGCCGGACGGGCTGGCGCTTTCCGCCTTCCTGCCGCGCGAGGATGTCCGCGACGCCTTCATCGGCCGGCCGGCCAAGCGCCTGCTCGACCTGCCGGAAGGCGCCAAGGTCGGCTCCTCCTCGCTGCGCCGGCAGGCGCTCATCCGCCGCCTGCGGCCCGACCTCCGCGTCGACACCTTTCGCGGCAATGTCCAGACGCGGCTGCGCAAGCTCGATGCCGGCGAGGCGGATGCGACGCTGCTCGCTTATGCCGGCCTGCGGCGGGTCGGGCTCACCGAGGTCATCACCGAACTCCTGCCGGTCGACCTGTTTCCGCCCGCGCCGGGACAGGGCGCGATCTGCATCGAAAGCCGCATCGGCGATGCCCGCGTCGCAGCGCTGCTCGCCCCGCTCGACCATGCCGACACCCACGCCGCGCTGGATTGCGAGCGCGCCTTCCTTGGCGCACTGGACGGCTCCTGCCGCACGCCCATCGCCGGCCATGCCACCATCGACGGCACGCATCTGCGCTTCGCCGGCATGATCCTCACGCCCGACGGCCGCACCGTCCATGAGGTGGAGGGAGAAGGCCCGGCCGCCGAAGCGGCTGCAATCGGCCGGCGCGCGGCGGAGGAAGTGCGCGCCCGCGCAGGCGCCGCCTTCTTCACGAGCTGGGCCTGACCATGGCGGGGCTGCGGGTTCTGGTCACCCGGCCCCAGCCCGGCGCGGACCGCACGGCGGGCCGGCTTGTCCGGCAAGGACATGTGCCATTGGTCCTGCCGCTCACCGCGACAGCCGCAACGGATCCCGGACCTGCCCCCGAAGCGGACGCCTACGATGCCGTCGCGGTGACGAGCCAAGCTGCGCTGCGCCATTTGCCCACCGCGTGGCGGCAAGCGATCGGCCACCTGCCGCTCTATGCGGTGGGCGCGGCGACCGCCGATGCGGCCCGGCCGGACTGGCAGGGTGAGGTCGTCAGCGCCGATGGCGATGCAACAGCGCTTGCTCAACTGCTTCGCGCGCGCATCCCCCATGCCCGCCTGCTCTATCCATGCGGGCGTATACGCACCCCTTTCCTGGAGGAGAAGCTGGCCGCCGCCGGAATGACGGTTCGCGCCATCGAGGTCTACGACACAAGGCGTCTCGCCATGTCTCCCGACAAAGCCGAATCCATCATCGGCGATCCAATCGACGTCGTGCTCGTCCATTCGGCGCAGGGCGCGGCCGCCCTGGCGGATTTCATGTCGCAGGCCCCGCTTGCGCCATTGTTTGAACAATCCCGCCTGTTGTGCATTTCTCCACGGGCGGCGCGGGCACTGGGCGACGGGTTCGATGATCGGATCGCGGTCGCGGCACATCCCGACGAAGCGGCTTTGCTCGCGCTGCTGGAGAGATGAGTGGCGCCCCGCCACGAGGCAGGGCTATGGTGACGTTGAGGCAGCCGGCTGCGGCAGAGGGAGAATCGCGATGGTCAAGTCTCCGAGGATCAATCACGCCAAGGACAAGAAGGAGCCGCTGACGATCGATCTCGGCACCGACGAGGTGAAGCGGATGCCGAAGGAAGGCGAACCGTCGGCGCAGACCTCGGCCAGCGCCAATGCGTCATCGAAGGCCAGCGCGACAGCCGACCTGGCTCCCGGCGGCGACAAGCCAAAACCGGCTGCAAGCGAGGCCAAGCCGGCAGCCTCCGTGAAGGACACACCCACGCCATCGGCATTCGGCCGCGACGCGAAGCCCGGCACGGGACCGACGCCGCAAATGTCGCCGCCGCCCGTGCAGGCCACGCCGCGGCGTGGCGGCGCTGCCTTCGCCGGCGGCATTCTCGGCGGCCTCATTGTGGCGGCTCTGCTCGGCGGCGCTTACTTCGCCGGCTTCATTCCGCAGCGTGCGACGGGCGATGGCGTGTTGCAGGCCGAGTTGCAGGCATTGCGCGATTCCACCGCACCCTTGCAGCAGGGCATCGCCAGCCTCACCACGCAGCTCTACGAAATGGGCCTGGTCGTCAATCAGAACAAGGACGAGATCGCCGCGCTCAAACAGGCCGGCCCGGAAGCCGCCCCTGCCGACATCGACGCGCGGCTGGCGGCATTCCAGCAGCCGATCGATGAGCGACTGGCCGCGCTCCAGCAGCGCATCGAGGCGCTCCCCCAGCAAGGCGCGGCACCCGATCTCACCCCGCTTCAGGGTGAAATCGCCCGTATCGACACCGCCGCGAAGGAAGCGGCGGCGGCGCAGCAGGCGCTGGCCGGCCGCATCGACGGGCTGGAGCGGCAGGTCGCCTCCTTCTCCGAACGCCTTGCCGAACAGGCCGAGCAGCCCGGCGTGGCGCTCGCCATCGCCGCCTCGGCGCTGAAGGCGGCGATCGATCGCGGCACGCCCTTCATGAGCGAATTGGAGACCTATGCGGCGATCGCTCCCGATTCGCCCGAAATCGCGGCGCTGCGCGAGCTGGCCGCCGCCGGCGTGCCGACGCGCGCGGCAATCGAGGCGCGTATGCCCGCGACGGCGACCGCGATGATCGATGCGGGCCGGCAGATCGACCCGCAGGCGGGCATTGTGGACCGGCTCCTGTCGAGCGCGCAGTCGCTCGTCTCGGTGCGCCCCGTCGGCATGGTGGAAGGCAGCGATACGCCGGCAATCGTCGCCCGCATGGAAGCCCTGCTTCGCAATGGCGACCTTGCGGGAGCGCTGGCCCAGTACGATACCCTGCCGCAGGCGGCCAAGGATGCGGGCGCGGACCTCGCAGCGCAGATGAGGGCGCGCCATAGCGCCGACGAGGTCGTCGGGCGCGCGCTGGCCGCGGCACTTCGCGCCTGAAGGAGACCACCGAATGCTGCGTTTTCTCGCCTTCCTCGCCCTCGTCTTCGTCGTCGGCCTCGGCTTCGCCTGGCTCGCCGACCGGCCGGGCGACATGGTGGTGACCTTCAATGGCTATCAATATCAGGTGACGCTGATGGTGGCGGCGGCGGTGCTGGTCGCCGTCATCGCCGCGGTGATGCTGACCTGGTGGCTGGTCAAGTCGCTGTGGAACAGTCCCTATACGATCGGCCGCTATTTCCGCGTGCGCCGCCGCGACCGCGGCTATCAGGCGCTGTCGACCGGCATGATTGCCGCCGGGGCCGGCGATGCCGCGACGGCCCGCAAGAAGAAGAAGGAGGCGATGAAGCTCATCAGCGCCGACCAGGAGCCGCTCATCCACCTTCTCGATGCGCAGGCATCGCTGCTGGAGGGCGACCATGCGGGCGCCCGCGCCAAGTTCCGGGCAATGGCGGAGGACCCGGAGACACGGCTTCTCGGCCTCAGGGGCCTCTTCCTCGAAGCCGAGCGGCTGGGCGAGCGTGCGGCCGCGCGGCACTATGCCGGCCAGGCGGCCGACGCCGCGCCGCAGCTTGCATGGGCGGCCGAGGCGACGCTGGAGGAACGCGCCGAGCAAGGCGACTGGGACGGTGCTTTGCGCCTGATCGACGCGCAGCGCGCCACGCGACAGGTCGACAAGACATGGCTCAACCGCCGCCGCGCCGTGCTGCTCACCGCCAAGGCGATGAGCATCGTGGAAGCCGATCCGACCGCCGCCCGCCATGCCGCGCTGGAAGCGATCAAGCTGGAGCCTGATTTCGTGCCGGCGACGCTGGCCGGCGCACGCGCAGCCTTCCGCCTCGACGACCTGCGCAAGGGCGCCAAGCTGCTCGAAACCCTGTGGAAGAAGGACGCGCATCCCGAGATCGCCGACCTCTATGTCCATGCACGGCCGGGCGATTCGGTCCGCGACCGGCTGAAGCGGGCACAGAAGCTGCAATCGCTGCGCAACAACAATCCGGTCGCCAGCCTCGCCGTGGCGCGCGCGGCCCTGCAGGCGGGCGATTTCAAGCTGGCGCGCGAGGAAGGCGAGGCGGCGATCCGTCTCGACCCGCGCGAGGGCGCCTTCCTGCTGATGGCCGATATCGAGGAGGCCGAGACCGGCCAGCAGGGCAAGGTACGCGAATGGCTGGCCCGCGCGCTGCGGGCGCCGCGCGATCCCGCCTGGGTGGCCGATGGCTATATTTCCGAGCGATGGGCACCCCTTTCGCCGGTGACCAGCCGGATCGACGCCTTCGTCTGGAAGGTGCCGGTCGAACGCACGGCCCAGATGATCGAACAGGACGATGACCGCCATCCCGCATTGATGCTCGCTCCGACAGAGAATGAAGGCGTGCAGGAGGTTCCGCCGCGCGAGGCCGAGGGTGCCGTCCTGCCCGCCGCGCCTGTCATGCCCAAGGAACCGTCCGTTGCGGAGCCGCCGAAGGAAGATGCGGTGATCGAGGCACAGCCGGCGCGACCCGTCGCCGACGACCTGCCGCGTCGCCAGCCGCTTGCCGCCCGCACCGGCGTGCAGGAGGCACATGAGGCCGAAATGCTCCACCTCACCCGCCCGCCCGACGATCCAGGCGTCGATGACGACGAGGTGCTGCCAGATTCAGGCCGGCAGCGTCTGTTCTGACCAGCGATTCCCCAGCCGGCCCGCATTTGCGCAAAATGGCGCATGGTCTAGGCTTGTGCATCGCAATATCGAAATGTGATTCGCGACGGACCCGGCCATGCTCGACCGCATCATCGCCTTCCTGAAGGACATTCCCGCCGACGGGAACAGGCGCGACGCCGGCGACGATCCGGTCCTGGCGGCCGTCGCGCTGCTGTTCCACGTCATCGATGCGGATGGCGAACGCGGCCAGCAGGAGGTGGAGCGCCTGCGCGCGCTCGTCGCCGAGCGCTACGCCCTGTCGGGCCGCGAGCTCGATGCGCTGCTGACCCGGGCCGAGAAAGCCGACCGCGAGGCGATCGACCTCTACAGCTTCACCAGCATATTGGAGCGCCATCTGGACCAGGAGGCCAGGAAGGCCTTCATCGGCCTGATGTGGGAAATGGTCTTTGCCGACGGCGAATTGCACGAGCTGGAGGACAATGTCGTCTGGCGGGTCGCCGAACTGATCGGCGTCGAGCGTGGCGAGCGCGTGGCGCTGCGGCGCGGAGCCCGCTCGGCCGCGACGGGGGACGTGGACTGACATGCCGCAGCCGGCGCCGCATTCCCGCATTCTCGTCGTCCTGCATCAGGAACATTCGAGCCCCGGCCGCGTCGGACAGTTGCTCACCGCGGCCGGCTTCGACCTCGACATCAGGCGTCCGCCGCTCGGCGATCCGCTGCCGGAGACGCTTGCCGGACATGCCGGCGCGATCATCTTCGGCGGCCCGATGAGCGCCAACGATCCCGACGAATTCGTGCGCCGCGAGATCGACTGGCTCGACGTGCCGCTGCGCGAGAACGCGCCCTTCCTCGGCATCTGCCTCGGCGCGCAGATGCTGGTGAACCATCTTGGCGGCAAGGTCGGCCCGCATGATGACGGGCTGGTCGAGGTGGGCTGGTATCCGCTCGACGCCACGCCGGCGGGGCGCGAGCTGTTAGACTGGCCCGACATGGTCTACCAGTTCCATCGCGAGGGCTTTTCGCTGCCGCGCGACGCCACCCTGCTGGCCAGCGGCGAGACCTATCCCAACCAGGCGTTCCGTTATGGGCAGCGCGCCTATGGCATCCAGTTCCACGCCGAACTGACCCGCGTCATGATGCATCGCTGGGTGGTGCACGGCGCGCAGCGCTTCGAGCTGCCGGGCGCGCAGATGGGGCGCCAGCACCTCGACGGCCGCATGATCTGGGACACCCGCCTCAAACTGTGGCTGGACGCCTTCCTCCAGCACATATTCGGCACGCCGGGCAGTCTGCGCGCCCGGTAGGCTGGAGCAAGCGTGCGCCGCTCCAGCCTGGTTTCCTGGCCCCATTTTTTGCGACGCCAAGCGATTCCGTCCGCTTGGCTTGCAAGATGGCCTGAAGATCAAGTCCGGCCGTCGAGCCTGCGGGCCTTGCGCAGGCCGGGGAAGGCCCAGGCCCAGATGCCGGCCACGGCGATTGCACCCACGCCGCCGATGACGACAGCCGGCATCGCCCCGATCAGCGCCGCCATCGTGCCGGCACGGAATTCGCCCAGCTCGTTCGACGCGCCGATGAAGACCATGTTGACGGCATTGACCCGGCCGCGCACCCGGTCGGGCGTCCACAGCTGGATCAGCGTTTCGCGGATATAGACGCTGACCATGTCCGCCGCGCCAAGCCCCGCCAGCGCCGCGATCGACAGCCATGGAATGGTCGACACGCCGAACAGGATGGTGAAAACGCCGAACAGGCCGACGAAGAAGAACATGATGATGCCGGCATGGTCCCGCACCGGATGGCCGGCGATCCACACGGCGACGAGCAGCGCCCCCATGCCCGGCCCGGCGCGCAGCAGGCCCAGCCCCCATGGTCCGAGGTCGAGGATATCGCGCGCATAGACCGGCATCAGCGCGATGGCGCCGCCCATCAGCACCGCGAAAAGATCGAGCGAAATGGCGCCGAGCACGACCTTCTCGTGCCAGATATAGCGGAAGCCCTCGAACAGCGACGACAGCGTCGGCCGTTCCGTTTCCTTCATCTGCTGCGGCTTGGGAATGCTGAAGACGAGCAGCATGGAGGCCGCCATCATGACGAAGGCGACCGTATAGGCCGACTCCGCCGACAGGCCGTAGAGCAGGCCGCCCGCGACGGGTCCCAGAATGGCCGCCATCTGCCATGCGGTCGAATTCCACGCCACCGCATTGGCGAAGTGCTCGGTCGGCACCAGATTGGCCACCAGCGAGGCCGAGGCCGGGGCGAAAAAGGCGCGCGCCACGCCGAAGATCGCCAGCACGACGAATATTTCGAACGGGCCGGTCAGTCCGCGAAGGGTCAGCAGCAGGATCGCCAGCGCGCACAGCGCCTCGACGCCCGCCGCCAGCCCCATGATCAGCCGCCTGCCGAAGCGGTCAGCTGCCGATCCCGTCACCAGCACCAGAAGCAGCGCAGGAAGAAATTGGATGATGCCGACTAGGCCAAGATCGAAGGGATTGCGCGTCAGGTCGTAGATCTGCCAGCCGACGGCCACCGACACGATCTGGGTGGCGAAACTGGCGAAGAACCGCGCCGCCCAGTAGCGCAGGAACGCCTTATGTCCGAAAGCGGCATATCGGACCGAGCGGTCCGTCATATCTGCGGGTGTCATGGGAAGCCTGTTCCGGCGCAGGGATGCGATATCGCTCGATAGCGCAAATCCGCGATGCAAGCGCGCAAAAATTCACATCGCCATGCAATGCCGTATCGGCGGCCTATTGTGGCCCGAGCGGCACCGAGGATGCGACACGCCGCGCCGCTTCGATCAGCAGCGGCCCGCGTGCCTCCACATCGTCGATGACGTTTGGAAAGAGCACCGTCACGCAGGCGCGGCTCGGCCCGTCGCGTTCGCGCACCGGCGCCGAGATGGCGGTCGCCTGATAGCCCATCACGCGATCGCGCGCGGCGAAGCCGCGCCGGCGCGCCATCAGCAATTCCGCGTCATCGTCGGGGCGGGGCGGCAATGTCATGCGGATCGCCAGGCCCGACGTGCTGTCGAACGGCCGGCGCGAGCCCTCGCGCGAGCGTACCGCCATGCGCGCCAGCTCCGCCTCGACGGTCAGGACATAGACGATCTCATTGCCGTCGAGCAGGCCGAGCACGGCGGTAGTGCCGACCTTCTCGGCCAGTTCCCGGATGATCGGGAACGCCGCCTGCCGCAGGTCCCGCTTGACGTTGCGCGTCAGGCTGAGAAGGCCCAGCCCGAGCTCGAAATGCCCGTCGCGCGTCTGCGCGCCGAGAAGCTGGTGCTGCTCCAGTGTCTTCAGCAGCCGGTAGACGATCGGCCGCTTGAGGCCGAGGCGCTGCGAAATCTGCTGCACGGTCATCGGCTGGCCGGCCTCCGCCAGCACTTCGAGCACCTGGATGCCGCGGCTCAATGTCTGCGACACCGACCGGTCAGCCACACCCTCTGATGCATCTTCCGGACGCGCCACTTGCCTGCCTGCCACGTTTGCCCCTGCCCCTGTTGCGCCGCGCGATCATAGCGCCGGCGGCGGTTCAGCCAAGACCGGGCGCGCGCCGCGCGCTGCGCCATGCCATGCGCAGCAGGGGCAGCACAAGCACGAGCACCGTCAGCGCCAGCAAGGTGACCGTGATCGGCCTCGTATAGAAGATGTCGACCGAATTCGCCGACAGCAGAAGGCTCTGGCGCAGGTTCGTCTCCAGCAGCGGCCCGAGCACGACGGCCAAGATCAATGGCGCGAGCGGATAGTTATAGATCCGCATGAAATAGCCCAGAATGCCGAAGCCCAGCATCACGCCTACGTCGAAGAACTGGAAATTGTCGAAATAGACGCCAATCACGCACAGCACGGTGATGAAGGAGATCAGATAGGGCTGGCACCAGCGGATGAGCATGGTGAAGGCCGGGACGAAAGCGGTGTTGAAGACCAGCAGCATCGCATTGGCCAGGAAAAGGCTGGCAATAGTGGCCCAGATGATGTCGCCCGAGGTCTGCATCATGCGCGGACCAGGCTGGAGTCCCACGGTGATCAGTGCACCGAGCAGAACGGCGGTCACCGCGCCGCTGGGGATGCCGAGCGTGAACAGCGGCACGAGCGACCCGCCGACCGAAGCATTGTTGGCGGCTTCCGGAGCGCTGAGGCCCTGGTCGGCGCCGTTGCCGAATTTCTCCGGCGTCTTCGACAGCTTCTTCTCCACGCTGTAGCTCATGAAGGTGGCGATGGTCGCGCCGGCGCCCGGCAGCACGCCGACGACATAGCCGATGATGGAGCCGCGCAGGATCGAGCCGGTATTGTTGGCGAGATCGCGCCGTCCCGGAATCAGCTCGCGCAGCTTGATGTCCGGCAGCTTCTCCTCAGGCCGGCTGCGCTCCTTCAGCAGCGCCAATGCTTCGGAAATACCGAACAGGCCGACCGCGATGGCCACGAAGCTCACCCCGTCCCATAGAAGGAAGGTGCCGTAGGAGACGCGCACGTCGCCGGTGATATTGTCGAGGCCGACGACCGCGACCAGCAGGCCGAGCCCCAGCGAGACGAGACCCTTGAGCATATTGTCCTGCCCGAAGCCGCCGGTCGAGACCAGCGCGAACAGCATCAGGGCGAACATTTCCGGCGGGCCGAATTTGAGGCCGAGCGCAGTGAGGTAGGGCATCAGGAAGATGAGGCCGGCAAAGCCGATCATGCCGCCGACGAAGGAGGCGATGGCGCTCAGCGACAGGGCATAGCCGGCGCGGCCCTGGCGCGTCATCGGATAGCCGTCGAAGGTCGTCACCACGGCGCTCGGTTCGCCCGGTACGTTGATGAGGATCGAGCTGATGCGGCCGCCATACATGGCGCCCTGATAGATGGCCATCAGCAGCACCAGCGCCGGAACGGTCTCGAGCGTGAAGCTGAGCGGCAGCAGGACCGCGATGCCGGCGACGGGCCCCAGTCCGGGCAACGCGCCGATAAGGGTGCCCAGCAACACGCCGACCACGCTCCACAGCAGGACCTCGAGCGTCGCCAGATCGGCGAAGCCCTGCATCAGGCTGGCGAGATTATCCATGAGAAAGCAACTTCCTGATTTGACGCGCGGCTATCGCAAGAGGCCGCGCAGGCCGACATCCATGCCGAGCCAGAAATCGAAGACGAGATAGACGCCGACAAGCGTGCCGAGGGTGAACAGGATGCCCGCACGCCAGCCGACGCGCTCGATGAAGACGAGGCCTGCAAGCAACAGGACGCCTGCGACGGCCAGCAGGCCGACATATCCGCCCAGCAGCGTGGCAAGGACGAGCAGGCCCACCATCATCAGCTGGTCGCGGGTGACGATGGGCTCGTCCGCACCCTCTTCCTTCACCGCCGGTCGCGGCTGCTTCGTCCATATCGTGAACACAAGGAAGGCGCCGACCATGGCCATCATCAGCACCGACAGCA
>Ga0182747_1003087_pt1 | contig 11385 bp, 9 predicted proteins | sample eDN3rd30CBELigBY_FD_128526 | JGI IMG/M metagenome (GOLD analysis project Ga0182747, IMG submission 128526) | Enriched backyard soil microbial communities from Emeryville, California, USA - eDNA 3rd pass 30_C BE-Lig BY (version 2) (version 2) | ecosystem: Environmental > Terrestrial > Soil >...
CTGTGCATAGCCCTTGCGGGTGTTGGTAAGAACAGTGGCCTTGCCGAAGTCGGGTCCGAAGAAGTCGTCGCCCCCGGTCAGGTACTGCATCTTGAAGCGGGTGTTCATCGGGTGCGGTTCCCAACCCAGGAACACCAGCGCCTCGCCGCGCTTCTGCGCGCGGTCGACCTGCGACAGCATGCCGGCCTCGCTGGACTGGACGATCTTGAAGCCGGCGTCCTTCAGGCCGAAGGCGTTCTTGTCGATCATGCTCTGGATGGTGCGGTTGCCGTCGTTGCCGGGCTCGATGCCGTAGATCTTGCCGTCCAGTTCCTTCTTGAACTTGGGAATGTCGGCGAAATCCTTCAGGCCCTTGTCATACAGCGCCTGGGGCACGGCCAAGGTGTACTTGGCGTTTTCCAGGTTGGCGCGAACCGTCTCGACCGTGCCGGCATCGCGGTACTGCTTGATGTCGTTCTCCATGGTCGGCATCCAGTTGCCGAGAAACACGTCCAGGTCCTTGCCGGCGGCCAGCGACTTGTAGGTCACCGGTACCGAGATCATGGTGGTGTGGGTCTTGTAGCCCAGGGCTTCGAGCACGACGCTGGTGGTCGCGGTGGTCACGGTGATGTCGGTCCAGCCGACGTCCGAGAAGCGTACCGTCTGACACTGCTCGGGTTCGGCGGCGTGGGCCAGCAACGGTGCCGAGAGCAACGCAACCAGCAACAGCGAGGGTGAACCTTTCATGGATGGACTCCTGTGATTTTATCTTCGGGTTCGCGCGGGTCGCCGGGCTTTCTCAGGGTCCGGTCGACCAGGCCTGCAGAGGGCAGGTTGCGAGGCCGTGCAATACGAGTCGCTTTCGATAATCCTCCAGCACAGGGCTTACGCCTACTGGTGGGGTCGTAACCAGTACGCAACGGGTCGTATCCAGTACGGGCGATGTCGCATATGGATTTTTCCACCTCCGCGGCCGCGTTTTTGCGTCACCAGAGCGCTGGAAAGCGGCGCGCAGGCGGCGCAAAACAGCGCGGCGCTGCTGGACAAAAGTACGTCGGTTGCAGACGGCGAAGAGGGCGGCAAAACCCCGATGATGCGTGCATTCGTGGCGGCTCGCAGCTTCAGCCTAGCAGTTGCCCCGCCCTGCGCATGGCGCGCAGAGACAAGCCCAGCAAGAGGTGAAGCGACAATGGCCATCAGCGTGTTCGACCTGTTCAAGATCGGTGTCGGTCCCTCCAGCTCCCACACCGTCGGCCCCATGCGTGCCGGTGCCCTGTTCGTTCAGGGCCTGCGCGAACGCGGCGAGCTGGAGCGGGTGAAACGGATCGAGGTGCAGCTGTATGGCTCGCTCTCGGCCACTGGCATCGGCCATGGCACCGACAACGCCACCATCATGGGCCTGATGGGCGAATGGCCGGACGCCATCGACCCGACCCAGATCATCCCGCGCATCGCCGACCTGCGCGAAACCGACACCCTGCTGCTGGACAACCGCCTGCCCATCAAATTCGTCTGGGCCCGCGACATGCGCCTGCTGGAAGAGAACCTGCCGTACCACCCCAACGCCATGACCCTGGTTGCCGAAGGCGAGCAGGGCGAGCTGCACCGCGACACCTTTTACTCGGTGGGCGGCGGTTTCGTGGTCGATGCCGCCCAGGCCGCCAGTGGCGTGCTGGATGCTGACCAGACGGTGCTGCCCTACGATTTCAACAGTGCCGCCGAGCTGCTGCGCCTGTGCAAGCAAAACGACCTCAGCGTGTCGCAATTGATGATGGCCAACGAGAAGGTCTGGCGCAGCGAGGAGGAGATCCACGCAGGCTTGCACAAGCTGTGGGGCGCCATGCAGGAATGCGTCAACAACGGCCTCAAGTATGAAGGCACGCTCCCTGGCGGGCTGAATGTGCGTCGCCGCGCTGCCAAGTTGCACCGCAGCCTGCAAGAGATCGGCAAACCCAACGTGATCGGCTCGACCATGAGCGCCATGGAGTGGGTCAACCTGTTCGCCCTGGCGGTCAACGAAGAGAACGCCGCCGGCGGGCGTATGGTCACCGCGCCCACCAACGGCGCGGCCGGCATCATCCCGGCGGTGCTGCACTACTACATGCGCTTCAGCGATGTGGTGGACGACTCCAGCGTGGTCGACTTCTTCCTCGGCGCTGCCGCCGTGGGCATTCTGTGCAAGAAGAACGCGTCGATTTCCGGTGCCGAGGTTGGTTGCCAAGGTGAGGTCGGCTCGGCGTGCGCCATGGCGGCGGCGGGTCTTGCCGAAGTACTAGGCGCAACGCCGGCACAGGTGGAAAACGCCGCCGAGATCGCCCTGGAGCACAATCTGGGGCTGACCTGCGACCCGGTTGGCGGGTTGGTTCAGGTGCCGTGCATCGAGCGCAACGCGATTGCTGCGGTCAAAGCGATCAATGCCGTGCAGATGGCCCTGCGGGGCGACGGCGAGCACTTCATTTCCCTCGACCAGGTGATCCGCACCATGCGCGACACCGGTGCCGACATGCACGACAAGTACAAAGAGACCTCGCGCGGTGGCCTGGCGGTCAGCGCTATCGAATGCTGACAGCCTGGGCTGGCCCCATCGCCGGCAAGCCGGCTCCCACAGGGAATGCACAAAGCTCAGGCTCTGTGGGGTTCCTGTGGGAGCCGGCTTGCCGGCGATAGAGCCGCCGCATTCCTAAAAGGGGCACTACACTCGGTGGCGCCCTGTTCTGGAGCACTGCCGGCTGTCGGATGTCGCGATCGGTGTGGGCGTTGTCGGTGACACTCAAGAGTGTCGTTTCTGGGCAACCTGCACTGCGCCTGTCACCGAATTGCTCAGCCGTTACACGCAGAGGCGCTGGCTCGGGTGTTTGCGCAAGTCGACCCACTCGACTACAACCCCCGGAATTGCCGAATGAATGCGTCGTTTTTGGTTTTTTTTGGATGGCCGTTCAATTTTAGGCACGGCGTTTGCGTTGAGATTGGCAAAACCCTCGGAAAATGACCGAGGGGTCATAACAAGAAATCAGTGCCCGCCTGAGGCACACCCAGCATTTGTGTGAGGAGAAATCGCGATGACGTCGTACACCTCCGGGAATCCAACCCAGAACCGCACAGCACCCCAGTCCATCGGGTTTCTTCTATTGGACAACTTCACCCTCATTTCCCTCGCATCGGCCGTCGAGCCGCTGCGCATGGCCAACCAGCTGTCCGGGCGCGAGCTGTATCGCTGGCACACCCTGACGGTCGACGGTGGCCAGGTGTGGGCCAGCGATGGCCTGCAGATCACCCCGGATGCAGCCATCAGCAATGCACCGCCCATGGACACCGTGATCGTCTGTGGTGGCGTTGGCATTCAGCGTTCGGTCACCCGTGAGCACGTCACCTGGCTGCAGGCTCAGGCCCGCCAGTCACGTCGCCTTGGCGCGGTGTGCACCGGTAGCTGGGCGCTGGCCTGTGCCGGCTTGCTCGACGGCTTCGACTGCAGCGTGCACTGGGAATGCCTGGCCGCGATGCAGGAGGCCTTCCCGCGGGTGAACATGAGCACCCGCCTGTTCACCCTCGACCGCAACCGCTTCACCAGCTCCGGCGGCACTGCGCCGCTGGACATGATGCTGCACCTGATCAGCCGGGATCACGGCCGCGAGCTGTCGGCGGCGATCTCCGAAATGTTCGTCTACGAGCGCATCCGCAACGAGCAGGACCACCAGCGTGTGCCGCTCAAGCACATGCTCGGCACCAATCAGCCGAAGCTGCAGGAAATCGTCGCGCTGATGGAAGCCAACCTCGAAGAGCCGATCGACCTGGATGAGCTGGCGGTGTATGTGGCGGTATCGCGGCGCCAGCTTGAGCGGTTGTTCCAGAAGTACCTGCACTGCTCGCCGTCGCGCTATTACCTGAAGCTGCGCCTGATCCGCGCGCGTCAGCTGCTCAAGCAGACGCCGATGTCGATCATCGAAGTGGCGTCGGTCTGTGGCTTTGTGTCCACGCCGCACTTCTCCAAGTGCTACCGCGAGTACTTCGGCATTCCGCCGCGGGATGAGCGTGTCGGTTCCAACACCGCGCAGCAGGTGGCGATGATGCCGATTCCGCAGGCCATGACCCTGTCGCCGCACAGTGGACCGATGGCGGCCCTGAGCCAGGCGCGCAACGAGTCGACGTTTGCCAGTGTGAGGCTCTGATACCGCACCGGCCTCATCGCCGGCAAGCCGGCTCCCACAGGTACACCACCGCTCTTGAGGGCTGTGGGCTACCTGTGGGAGCCGGCTTGCCGGCGATGAGGCCGGATCAGGAAAAACGCCTCAGGCGCGCTTGTTGAAGCTCGCCAACGCAGGCAAAAGCTGCTGTTCGATCGCCTGGCGCACCGCCGGCAAAATCGTCGCACTACCGGTATACATCTGCTCGACCATGCCCTTGAGCGCACGGGCATTGGGTTCGGTCAGCCCGCGTACCACCGCCTCGCAGGCCTGCTCGGCAGTGGCCCCGGCGGGGATGTCGAAACCGCGCGCGCGCAGGTGGCCTGCCAGGTCGTCCTGATCAATCAAATCCGCATGCATCATGGCTGTTGTCCCTTTTATCGCGAAGAGAGTGCTGCTTGATTCACGACCGATTCTGTGACGAGCACGACAGCCCCGCAAGGGCAGAATGTTGCAATGGCTGCTTTGGCTAAGAACAGGTCGTTTACGGCTAAATCCTGCACCGGGGAAGCCCGCACACTGAAGCCATTCACGGTACCGGAGGGTTTGGTCACCCTCGCTCAAGCACAGTGGATGTTGCTCGCTCTTGGCCCCGGATGCTCACGGCTTTCCGGGGTTATTTTTTGCCTGCGAAGCGGTATTTCTGAGGCTGCCGGCCTTGGGTAGCAGCCTGCAAGTAGTGATCCGTGTTGACGAATCGAAACTGCCTGCCCAAGCGCAGCCGATTTCAGACCCCGCACAACCCGCAGTGACATCGCGTCGAGATAACGTCGCACCGACATCACAGTGGCGCACCCCTTCGATGACTATCGCCATACCGTGGAAAACGTCTCGCCACCTAGTATTTTTGTCAGATGACGTACTGCCTGTTTTATTGCTCTTATAGGGGTAATTCCCAGAGGAGCGGGCGTTATGCAAAGAGCAATCAGAACCACATTACTGGCATCGGCGGGCATGTTCATGGCGGCCGCATGTACGTCAACAACTTCATCGCTTCAAGCTGTCGCACCGGCGTTGTTCACCGTGCAGTCAACACCAGATCGCAATACGCTTCAGAAATCGGCCGAGGGTTATTTGGCGACATTGCTGGCCGACCCCGCCAACACTGAGATCACGCTGGTTTCCGTCAATACTTCACTGATCAGCAGTGGTTCGGAAAAGATGCTGGTGTCCTTGCCCAATGGTAAAGCGGCACAGTTTGAGCGGCACAGTTCCAATGCGATCGCCGCCGGCTTGAATGGGTGGGTAGGTTATAAACCCTCCGAGTGGAAGTCGCAGCACGCTTCATCCTCGTCAGAAATCGATATTGATCCGCTCTATTATCTGTCGCTTGTACGCGAGGGCGACTCGGTGGTGGGCAATGTGATCCTTGACGGGCAGCGTTATCGCCTTGAAACCGTGGGCACCGACAAATATGCGCTGATCAAGGTCGATGAGAGCAAACTGCCGCCTGAAGCAGAGCCTCTGGTTGTTCCGGATAATCGCAACGCCGTGTCCTCCCCTGAGAGCCCCCGCTCCGAACACAGTACGATTCGGGTACTGTTGGTTTCGACCAACACGGTCCGTGCCGCGGACCCAAACTACAGAGTCGCGATGGCGCAGGCGCTGCAGGATGCCAATGCTTACATGGAGAACAGCGGGGTTGATATTACGTATGAGATGGCTGGCTTTTACGACGCGGACTATACAGAGACCGGTGATAACAACCAGCTTTTAGACTTGCAGAACCGCAGCCATCCATTAGGTGCTTCCGTTCGTCCCGTGCGAGAGTCGCTCAGGGCCGACCTGGTCACCATGTACACGACCAGCAGAGCCTATTGCGGCCATGGCTATGTTGATGCGACACGTGATTACGCCTTTTCCACAGTGGCCTGTTTGCCTTCAATGAGCCATGAACTTGGCCATAATCTTGGCGGCAATCATAACTGGGAAAGCGGCGACGCGTATGGCAATCCGCCTTATAAGTTTGGTTACCGTTATTCTGCAACGCCACGTTTTCGGACCCAGCTGTCCTATGAGTGCTTGGACGGTACGTGCCCGAGAATTCCTTATCATTCGAATCCCCGGCTCACCTATCAAGGCAAAGCCCTCGGAACGGTTGCGCACCACGATGTTGCCCGGCGCTTCAACGAGCGCAGGCAAATAATTGAAGATTTCTATCCCGTACCCCCCAAGGGCGAGTGGACCATGCTGGAGAACCAGGACAGGCGTAACCGTCTAAAAACACATGCCGCACTTTTTGCGACTTACCCCAGCACCGAGGTGGATCTGCGCCAGATGGGCACAGGTAGTTTTTGGATTATCGATACTGTACCCGATGGGAAAATCATAAGAATGGCCGCTGTTCCCGCTTACTGCTTGGTCCCGCACGGCGATGACCGTGTGAAAATAGGTAGGTGCGCTGACGAGCCCTCTACATGGGATATCCAGGTGCGCTCGAGCGGTTTCAAAAAGCTCCGAAACAGCGCCACTGGGAAGTGCTTGGCAACGGAGATGAATTTGAACATTCCTGTGTTGCAGGCTTGTGATCTCAGGTCCACCCAGGATTGGATCACTCAATAAGCATTCGCAAGTCAGAGTACTGTCAGCCTTACCCCGGCAGCCCCGATAATCCAGGGCTGCCGAGGGCTTTCACTGCTTCAGTTGCATCACCCGACCGATGAAAGCGGGCGTTGGGCAATCGTGTTGATTGTTCACCAGCGTTTGTAATTGCACAGTGCTCGATGGTGTAAAAGGTGTCGACTTTGGCCCGGCCAGATCGACATGTAGCAGCATCTGCTCACTCGCCGCCAATGCTTCATCAAGCCCTGCCCGATGCAAGCTGTGGTACAGGTGCAGGCGCTTGTGATCAAAGCCGATGATCTGCGTCTGCACCCACACTTCGGTGCCAAGCTTTACTTCGTGCAAATAGTTCAGATGCGCCTCCAGGGTAAACAGCGAATTGCCACTCTGCCCACGGCTGTCGGCGTCCAGGCCGATGCGCTCCATCAGCGCGTCGGTGGCATAGCTGAAGATCAGCAGGTAGAAGGCATCGCGCAGGTGCCCGTTGTAGTCGACCCAGTCCTCCTGGACTGGGGTGCGGTAGGTGATCAGTGCGGGCATCGGGGTCTCCTCAGTCGCTGAATGACATGCCGTGGCTGGCTTTGCTGGTTTTCACGGCTTCCAGTACGGCCAGCAAGGTGTCATCACGATAGCGCTCCAGCGCGGCGATGCTGCGGTCGCCCAACTGCTCGGAGGTGCCGTCCACCACATCGTCGATCAGCTTGTCGGTCAGCTCGGGGGCCGGCAGGTAGGTCCAGGGCAGCTTCAGGGCAGGGCCGAACTGCGACATGAAGTGGCGCATGCCGGCATCGCCACCGGCCAGCGTGTAGGTGAGGAAGGTACCCATGAACGACCAGCGCAGGCCGGCGCCGAAGCGGATGGCATCGTCGATTTCACCCGTGGTGGCGACACCGTCGTTGACCAGGTGCAGCGCCTCGCGCCACAGCGCTTCGAGCAGGCGGTCGGCAATGAACCCCGGGACTTCCTTGCGCACGTGCAGTGGGCGCATGCCCAGCGCGGTGTAGATGGTCTTTGCTGCCTCGATGGCTTCGGGGGCGGTACGGTTACCGCCGACGATCTCCACCAGCGGCAGCAGGTACACCGGGTTGAACGGGTGGCCGACCACGCAGCGTTCGGGGTGGGTGGCCGACTCGTAGAATTCGCTGGGCAAAAGGCCTGAGGTGCTGGAGCCGATAATGGCGTTGGGCTTGGCGGCGGCGCTGATCTTCGCATGCAGGTCAAGCTTGAGGTCCAGGCGCTCTGGCGCGCTTTCCTGGATGAAGTCGGCGTCGCGAACACATTCCTCGATGGTGGCCACGAACTTCAGACGGTCCTGCGCCGCGCCAGGTGCCAGGCCTTGTTTCTCCAGCGCAGGCCAGGCATTGGCGATGCGCTTGCGCAGCGCCTGCTCGGCACCCGGTGCAGGGTCCCAGGCGACCACGTCCAGGCCGTGGGCCAGGGCGCGGGCGACCCAGCCGCTGCCGATCACGCCGCTACCCAGGGCGGCGAAGGTCTTGATCTCGGTGATGAAGGGCATATCGGGCTCCTGAAGGGATCAGCGGCGCTTGAGGTTCATTTTTTCCCGACCTTCTGCCGGGGACAGGACGCGGCCACCCATGCGGGTGATGATCTCGGCCGCGCGTTCCACCAGCTGGCCGTTGCTGGCCAGCACGCCACGGTCCAGGTACAGGTTGTCTTCCAGGCCGACCCGCACGTTGCCGCCGAGCAGCACCGCTTGTGCGGCCATCGGCATCTGCATGCGACCGATACCGAAGCCGGCCCAGGTGACATTGGCCGGCAGGTTGTCGACCATCGCCTTCATGGTGGTGGTGTCGGCCGGCGCGCCCCACGGGATGCCCAGGCACAGCTGGAACAGTGGGTCTTCGAGCAGGCCTTCTTTCATCATCTGCTTGGCGAACCACAGGTGGCCGGTGTCGAAGATTTCCAGCTCGGCCTTCACGCCCAGCTCGGTGATGCGCTTGGCACCGGCGCGCAGTTGCGCGGGGGTGGAAACGTAGATGGCGTTGCCGTCGCCGAAGTTGAGGGTGCCGCAGTCCAGGGTGCAGATTTCCGGCAGCAGCGCTTCAACGTGAGCCAGGCGCTCCAGCGGGCCGATCAGGTCGGTGCCTGGGCCGAATTCCATGGGGGTTTCGCCCGGGCCGATTTCCAGGTCGCCGCCCATGCCGGCGGTGAGGTTGACGATGACGTCGACGTCGGCTTCGCGGATACGCTCCATGACCTCGCGGTAGAGGTTCACGTCGCGGCTGAAGCGGCCGGTCTGCGGGTCGCGGACGTGGCAGTGGACCACGGTGGCGCCGGCCTTGGCGGCTTCGACGGCGGATTCGGCGATCTGCTTGGGAGTGACGGGGACCAGGTGGCTCTTGGCGACTGTGTCGCCGGCGCCGGTGAGGGCGCAGGTGATGATGACGTCGTGGTTCATGGCGGTTCCTTGTGGTGTCTGTTCTGGCCCTATCGCCGGCAAGCCGGCTCCCACAGGGTTTGCGCAGAACCCTGATTCAGTGGAAATCCTGTGGAAGCCGGCTTGCCGGCGATGAGGCCCTGTCAGTTGGCGGTGAGCTTGAGGTTGTCTGCAGCAGGCTTGCCCTCGAAGGTGGTCACACCCTCAAGCCAGCGGGCCTTGTCCTCGGGGTGGTCCTTGAGCCATTGGCGGGCCGACTCCAGGGCGTCCTTGTGATCGAGCAGCGGCTGCATCATCCGGCTCTCGTCCTCGGCGCTGAAGTTCAGGTTGGCCAGCAGGCGGTGGGCGTTGGGGCAGCGGTCGGCATAGTCCGGGGCGGTAACCGTCCATACCGTGGCACGGCCTTCGTCAGGCCCCAGGGCATCCTGGCTTTCACCCAGGTAGGCCATGTCGATGTTCACGTTCATCGGGTGCGGCGCCCAGCCGAAGAACACCACCGCTTCCTTGCGCCGCACCGAGCGGTCGACGGCGGCGAGCATGCCGGCTTCGCTGGACTCGACCAGCTGGAACTTGCCCAGGTCGAACTGGTTCTTGGTGATCATCGCCTTGATCTGGGTGTTGGCACCGGAACCGGGCTCGATGCCATAGATCTTGCCGCCCAGCTCCTTCTCGAACTTGTGAATGTCGGCGAAGGTCTTCAGGCCCTTGTCATACAGGTACTTCGGCACCGCCAGGGTGGCCCGGGCATCCTCCAGGCTCGGCTTGTCGAGCACCTTGACCTGCTGGGCATCGATGAACGGAGTGATGGTCTGGGTCATGATCGGGTTCCAGTAACCCAGGAACATGTCCAGGCGTTTGTCGCGGATGCCGGCAAAGATGATCTGCTGCGAGGCGCTGGTCTGCTTGGTCTGGTAACCCAGGCCGTCGAGCAGCACCTGGGCCATGGCGCTGGTGGCGATGACGTCGGTCCAGTTGACCACGCCCAGGCGCACGTTCTTGCAAGCCGCGGGTTCTGCGGCGAAAAGCGGGGTAGCGACGATGCTGCTCAGGGCAAGGGACAACAGGCTGCGGCGGATCAAGCTGTGCATGGTGGCTCTCCATCGGCAGTGCATATTGTTATGGTGGGCGGCCTCTGCGGACCGTGTGGATACGCTACGCCGCTGGCGGGGTGGAAATTCGCACCCTGGCGACCAACAATTGCACGCAAGCGACCACCTCCACTGTGGAGCATTCGATGCCGGACACCATCCACTTTCTATTGCTGCCGGGCTTTTCCGCCATGGGCTTCATCAGCGCCCTGGAGCCACTGCGCGTAGCCAATCGTTTTCGCGGCCCGTTGTACCGCTGGCGCGTGCTCAGCCTGGACGGTGGCCCGGTGCAGGCGAGCAATGGCATGTCGGTGAACGCCGATGGCGCGCTGGCGCAGGAGGCGCCCGGGCGCATGTTGCTGGTGGTGGCAGGGTTCGACCCGCTGGTGCACTTCGGCCCTGCGCTGCAGCAAGGCCTGCGCCGCTTCGACCATGACGGGGTGATCCTCGGCGGTATCGACACCGGGGCCATGCTGCTGGCCGAGGCGGGTTTGCTCGACGGCTACCGGGCGACGTTGCACTGGGAGGCGCTGGACGCCTTCAAGGAGCGCTACCCGCGGCTGCAGGCGACCCAGGAGCTGTTCGAGATCGACCGTCGGCGCATCACCTGTGCCGGCGGCACCGCCTCGATCGACCTGATGCTCGACCTGATCGCCCAGGCCCATGGCAGCGAACTGGCGGTGCAGGTGTCGGAGCAGTTCGTGCTCGGGCGCATCCGCCCACGCCAGGACCATCAGCGCATGCAGATCGCCAGCCGCTATGGCATCAGCAACAAGAAGCTGGTGAAAGTGATTGGCGAGATGGAGCGCAATATCGAGCAGCCGCTCAATACCCAGGTGCTGGCCGATGCGGTGCAGGTGACCCGGCGGCAGCTGGAGCGGCTGTTTCGCCTGCATCTGGGGGACACGCCCAGCGGTTTTTATCTGCGCCTGCGGCTGGACAAGGCGCGACAGCTGTTGCGCCAGACCGACATGAGTGTGCTGGAGGTGGCGGTGGCGTGCGGGTTCGAGTCGGCGTCGTATTTCACCCGGTGTTATCGGGTGCGGTTTGAGCGGTGTCCGCGGGAAGATCGGTTGGCGCGGACGGTTTGAGGGTGGCTTTACCGGCCTCATCGCCGGCAAGCCGGCTCCCACATGGAGCGCACCGCCCTTGAGCGTAGCGCTGTACCTGTGGGAGC
>Ga0182747_1003091_pt1 | contig 11374 bp, 10 predicted proteins | sample eDN3rd30CBELigBY_FD_128526 | JGI IMG/M metagenome (GOLD analysis project Ga0182747, IMG submission 128526) | Enriched backyard soil microbial communities from Emeryville, California, USA - eDNA 3rd pass 30_C BE-Lig BY (version 2) (version 2) | ecosystem: Environmental > Terrestrial > Soil >...
ACAGGGAGGTGGCCGTCTTTATGGAACGTCCCGAACCGTCCTGAACCACTACTCAATATTCTGCGCCTGCTCGCGCATCTGCTCGATCAGCAGCTTCAGGTCGATGGCCGCCTGGGTGACCGATAGCGCCGCGGATTTCGAGCCCAGCGTATTGGCCTCGCGGTTCATTTCCTGGAACAGGAAGTCGAGGCGCTTGCCGCGGCTGCCCTTGGGCGGCGGCTGCCGGCCGGCGGCGCCGGCATCGCCCAGGATGTGCTGCAGCTCGGCCAGGTGCGAGCGCAGGCGGGCGATTTCCTCGGCCACGTCCACGCGCAGGCCGAACAGCCCCGCCTCCTGGGCGATGCGCGCCGAGAGCTCGGCGCCGCCGATCTGGGCGAAACCCTCGGGGCTCGCGGCCTCGAGCGCCTCGCGCAGGCGCTGGGCCACGCGGGCCTGCTGGCTGTCGATCAAGGCGGGCAGGTCGGCTTCGACCTGCTCCACGATGACGGCGATCTCGCGTGCCGTCTGCAGCATGGCGTCGGCCAGGCGCCCGCCCTCGCGTGCGCGCGCCGCGGTAAATTCGTCGAGCGCCTGCGTCATCGCGCGTTCGCACAGCGGCAGCCAGGTCTCGGCATCCAGCGCCGTGCGTTCGCCGCCGCCCAGCAGCTCGGCCAGCGTCGGCGCCGGGACGTCGGGGATGAGGGCGCGCGCCGCATGCAGTTGCGCGGCCAGGGCGCGCAGGGCGTCGGGGTCGATGCTGCGCGGCGCATCGCCGGCGGCCATCGCGTAGCTGACGCGAACCTCGATCTTGCCGCGCTGCGCATACCGGCCCACCAGCTCCCGGAGGCGGGACTCGGCGAAGCGCAAGTCGTCGGGCAGGCGCAGATTGAGGTCCAGGTAGCGGTTGTTGACGCTGCGGATCTCGATGCCGATGGCGCCGGGCTCGGATTCCAGGCGTGCCGCGCCGAAGGCCGTCATGCTGCGGATCATGGGACGTTCCGTGTTTATCTACAATGTGGGCGTATTGTAGTCTCGAACATCGGCAAGCCCGCTTGCCTCACCCACGGAATCTTTGATGACTCAACATTCATCCGCCGGCGCGCGCCCGTCCGGCCGCGCCCCCGACGAACTGCGCAAGGTGCGCCTGCTGACCGGGTATACCCGATACGCCGAGGGTTCGGTGCTGGCTTGCATGGGCGACACCCAGGTCTTGTGCAACGCCAGTGTGCTGGACAAGGTCCCGCCCTTCCTCAAGGGCGCAGGGCGCGGCTGGGTTACGGCCGAGTACGGCATGCTGCCGCGGGCCACACACACGCGCGGCGAGCGCGAGGCCGCGCGCGGCAAGCAAAGCGGCCGCACCCAGGAGATCCAGCGCCTCATCGGCCGCAGCCTGCGCGCCGTCTTCGACCTGCATGCCCTGGGCGAGCGCACCATCCACCTGGATTGCGACGTGCTGCAGGCCGACGGCGGCACGCGCTGCGCCGGCATCACCGGTGCCTGGGTCGCCGCCGCCCTGGCGGTGCGCGGCCTGCAGCGCCGCGGCCTGCTGGCGGGCGATCCGCTGCTCGGGCAGGTGGCCGCCGTCTCGGTCGGCATCGTCGGCGGCCGCCCGGTGCTGGATCTGGACTATCCCGAGGATTCGGCCTGCGACACCGACATGAACGTGGTCATGACCGATGCCGGCCGCTATGTCGAGGTGCAGGGTACGGCCGAGGGCGGCAGTTTCGGCCGTCCGGAGCTGGATGCCTTGCTGGATCTGGCCGGCGCGGGGATCGCCCGCCTGGGCGCCCTGCAGGCCCGTGCCCTCGAGGAGGCGACAGTATGACGATGCGGGTCGTGCTGGCCTCGAACAATCCCGGCAAGCTGAAGGAATTTTCCGCGATCCTGGGCGCGGCGGGCATCGAAATGGTGCCGCAGGGCGACCTGGGGGTGCCCGAGGCGGACGAGCCCCACGGCACCTTCATCGAAAACGCACTGGCCAAGGCGCGCCACGCCAGCCGTCTGACCGGCCTGCCGGCCTTGGCCGACGACTCGGGGTTGTGCGTGCGCGCGCTGGGCGGCGCGCCCGGTGTGTATTCGGCGCGCTATGCCAGTCGGCGGGGCGGTCCGCGCGGCGACCAGGCCAACAACGCGCAGCTGGTCGCGGACATGGCGGGACGCGAGGATCGGCGGGCCTGCTATGTGGCGGTACTGGCCTATTTGCGCTCGGCCGAGGATCCGCGTCCTGTGGTGGTCGAAGGCGCCTGGGACGGCGAGGTGCTGGATCAGCCGCGAGGCGCCAATGGTTTTGGCTACGACCCGTATTTTTATCTGCCAGACTTGGGCCTGACGGCGGCCGAGCTGCCGCCGGCCCGCAAGAACACCCTCAGCCACCGCGCCCGCGCCCTGCGCGGCCTGCTCCAGGCCCTGCAGGGCGCGGTGCGCTGAAACCAAGCGAACGACACCCTTGAAGAAACTCGTCCCAGTCCCGATGCCCGAGCGCGATGACGGTCGCCCGGGCGTACGCGGCAAGCCCGGGCTTGTCGCCCTCCCACCCCTGTCGCTGTACGTGCACGTGCCGTGGTGCGTACGCAAATGCCCGTATTGCGACTTCAATTCGCACGAGCGCACCGAAGGGGCCCCCGAGGAGGATTACCTGGCCGCCCTGGCGGCGGATCTCGAGCAGGCCGTCCCCTCGGTCTGGGGACGGACCGTGTCCACGGTGTTCATCGGCGGCGGCACGCCCAGCCTGCTGTCCGCCGAGACGGTGGACCGGATGATGGCCTTGTTTCGCGCATGCCTGAACCTGGCGCCGGATGCGGAAGTGACCCTGGAGGCCAATCCGGGCACCGCCGAGGCGGACCGTTTCGAGGGCTATGCGCGCGCCGGCGTCAACCGGATCTCGCTCGGGATCCAGAGCTTCGATGATCGCGCGCTCGAGGCCTTGGGCCGCATCCACGACGGCGCGCAGGCGCGGCGCGCCATCGGGATGGCCCAGCATGCGGTCGAGCGCGTGAACCTGGACCTGATGTATGCGCTGCCGGGGCAGACTCTGGAGGCGTGCGAGCGCGACCTGCGCGAGGCCATGTCCTACGGCACCGGCCATCTGTCGCTCTATCACCTGACCATGGAGCCCAACACCGTCTTTGCAAAGTACCCGCCCAAGGTGCCCGACGATGACGCCAGCGCCGCCATGCAGGACCGCATCGTCGAGCTGACCGCGGCCGCCGGCTGGGAGCGCTACGAAGTCTCGGCCTATGCCCGCCCGGGGCAGGCCTGCCAGCACAACCTGAATTACTGGCGTTTCGGGGATTACCTGGGCATCGGCCCCGGCGCGCATTCCAAGCTGTCGTTCCAGGATCGCATCCTGCGCCAGGCGCGTTCGCGCATGCCCGACTCCTGGATGCGCCAGGCCTTGGCGCGCGACGGCAGCCACATCGCCGAGGAAAGAGTCCTCGGGGCAGCCGACCTGGGGTTCGAATTCATGCTCAATGCGCTGCGCCTCAGGGACGGTGTCGAGGGCGGCCTGTTCATCGAACGCACGGGCTTGTCCTTGATGTCGATCCTGCCGGCGATGCGGCACGCCGCCGAGCGCGGCCTGCTGGAACCGGGGCTCGAGCAGATCCGCGCCACCCCGCTGGGCTGGCGATTCCTGAATGAGTTGCAGATGGAGTTCCTGGCGGAATAGATGTTTTTCCTGTCCGGAGTGCACTGAAACAGGGCATGCACGCCCTATAATTTGCACTCTTATGGTGCGACATGGCGTCAGGTCCGCCGATGGGTCGTTTTGCCGCCCTCCAGCACGCCCAAAAACTTGGCACGCTTGTTGCTTTACGCGTTGTAAGCCATCGGCTTTTCCCTCAATCGAACTGTGCTAGACAGGAGCTCTCATGTCCACCAACGAAGAAGTCATCAAGATGATCGCGGAGCGCGAAGTGGCTTTCGTCGATTTTCGCTATACCGACACGCTGGGCCGCGAACATCACCTGACCACCCCGGCGCACGTCGTGGACGAGGACAAGATGGAGGCCGGCGTGGCCTTCGACGGCTCGTCGCTGCCGGGCTGGAAGGGCATCGAAGCCTCGGACATGCTGCTGATCCCGGACCCGACCACGGCCCGCATGGACCCGTTTCGGGAGGAGGCTACGCTGATCCTGACCTGCGACGTGGTCGAGCCGTCCGACCTCAAGGGCTATGACCGCGATCCGCGCTCGCTCGCCCGGCGCGCCGAGGCCTATCTGAAGTCCAGCGGCCTGGGCGACACCGCGTATTTCGGTCCGGAGCCCGAGTTCTTCGTGTTCGACAGCATCAGCTGGAATGCCGACATGTCGGGCTGCTTCGTCAAGATCCGCTCCGAGGAGGGCGCCTGGTCCAGCGCGGACGACGCCAACGGCACCAATCTGGGGCATCGGCCCGGCATCAAGGGCGGCTACGTGCCGGTGCCCCCGGTCGATTCCTTCCACGACATGCGCTCGGAAATGTGCCTGCTGATGGAGCAGCTCGGCGTGCCGGTCGAGGTCCATCACCACGAGGTGGCGACGGCCGGGCAGCTCGAGATCGGCACGCGCTTCAGCACCCTGGTGCAGCGCGCCGACTGGAACCAGGTCATGAAGTACGTCATCCACAATGTGGCCCACGTCTATGGCAAGACCGCGACCTTCATGCCCAAGCCCATCGTGGGCGACAACGGCTCGGGCATGCACGTGCACCAGTCGATCTGGAAGGACGGCCAGAACCTGTTCGCCGGCAACGGCTATGGCGGCCTGTCGGAGTTCGCGCTGTACTACATCGGCGGCATCATCAAGCACGCGCGCGCCCTGAACGCCATCACCAATCCCTCGACGAATTCCTACAAGCGCCTGGTGCCGCACTACGAGGCGCCGGTCAAGCTCGCGTACTCGGCGCGCAACCGCTCGGCCTCCATCCGCATTCCGTACGTCGGCAATCCCAAGGCCCGCCGCGTCGAGGCGCGCTTCCCCGATCCCCTGGCCAACCCCTACCTGGCCTTTTCGGCCCTGATGATGGCCGGCCTGGACGGCGTGCAGAACAAAATCCATCCGGGCGATCCGGCGGACAAGAACCTGTACGACCTGCCGCCCGAGGAGGATGCCAAGATCCCCACGGTCTGCGCCTCGCTGGAACAGGCCCTCGAGGCCCTGGACGGCGATCGCGAGTTCCTGACGCGCGGCGGCGTGTTCAGCAATGACCTGATCGACGCCTACCTTGGCCTGAAGGCCAACGAGCTGGACCGCCTGCGCGTGACGCCGCATCCCGTGGAGTTCGACATGTACTACAGCCTGTAGCCGGCGGGCTGCGCCATGGACCCCGCCGGCTACGACCTGCTGACGACCGCGGTCCTGCTGCTGGACGGGGACCGGCGGGTCCGCCATGCCAACACGGCCGCGGAGGAATATTTCGGCCTGTCGCGCCGTCAGCTCGAAGGCATGGACGCCGACCCGCTCATCGGCATGGTCCAGAGCGTCGTCAAGGTGCCGCTGCGCGCGGCGCCGTGGGCCTGGCTGTACGAGATCCCCGTGCGGGCGACTTTGCTGGACGACCGGCAGCACGCCCATGCCGAGCAGACCGCGCAGCGCGAATCGCTGCGCAATCTTGCGCACGAGATCCGCAATCCGCTCAGCGGCCTGCGCGCCGCGGCGCAATTGCTCGAGGGCGAACTCGAGGATCCGGGGCTGCGGGACTATACCGGCGTCATCATCGCCGAGGCCGACCGCCTGGTGGACCTGGTCGAGCGCCTGGTGTCCTCGCAGCGGCAGGGGCTGGAGATCCGGTGCTTCAATATTCACGAGGTCTGCGAGCGGGTCTACACGCTGCTGGCCGCCGAGTATGGCCGGCGAATCGAGATCGTGCGCGACTACGACGCCTCGGCGCCCGAGTTGCGGGGCGATTTCTCGCGCATCCTTCAGGCCTTGTTGAACGTGGCGCGCAACGCGGGCCAGGCCTTGACCGAGAACCCCGGGCTCCAGGCCCCACGGTTGATCCTGCGCACGCGCGTCGGCCACCAGTTGGTGCTGCTGCGCCGACAGGTGCGCATGGGCCTGGTGCTGTCCGTCATCGACAACGGCCCCGGCGTGCCCGATGCGCTGCGCGACAAGATCTTCCATCCCCTGTTGACGGGGCGGGCCCAGGGCTCGGGACTGGGTCTGAGCCTCGCCCAGGAATTCATGCAGCAGCACGGCGGCCTGGTCGAGTTCGACTCGCGGCCCGGCCATACCGAGTTCCGCCTCATCCTGCCCATGGAGCCGCTATGAATCCCGTGTGGATCGTTGACGACGAAAAGACCATGCGCTGGGTGCTGGAGAAGGCCCTCGACAAGGAAGGGCTGCCGGTGCGGGGTTTTTCGGACGGCGTGGCCGCGCTGGACGCGTTCGACGCGGGCGAGCGGCCGTCGGTGGTCCTCACCGATGTGCGCATGCCGGGCCGCGACGGCTTGAGCCTGATGGCCGAGATCAAGGCGCGCGCGCCGGACATTCCCGTCATCGTCATGACGGCGTTCACCGATCTGGACACGACCGTGGCGGCCTTCCAGCACGGCGCATTCGACTACCTGGCCAAGCCCTTCGACGTCGAGGCCGCGGTGCTCACCATCCGCCGTGCCGCGCGCGAGCAATCCGATGCCGGGCCCTTGGCGGGCGAGGCGGCGCGCGGCATGCTGATGCCCTCGCATGCGCCGGCGATGCAGGAGGTCTTTCGCGCCATGGGGCGCCTGGCGGCCTCCAAGGCGACGGTGCTGATCACCGGCGAATCCGGCACCGGCAAGGAACTCATTGCGCGCGCCCTGCACCAGCACAGCCGGCGTGCGGCCGGGCCCTTCATTGCCGTCAACGCGGCGGCGATCCCGCGTGACCTGCTGGAAGCCGAATTGTTCGGGCACGAGCGCGGCGCCTTCACCGGCGCGGTGCAGACGCGTCGCGGGCGCTTCGAGGAGGCGCGCGGCGGCACGCTGTTCCTGGACGAGATCGGTGACATGCCGGCCGAGTTGCAGACCCGCCTGTTGCGGGTTCTGGCCGAGGGCAGTTTCTATCGGGTCGGCGGCACCCAGGCCCTGGCCGTGGACGTACGCGTGGTGGCGGCCACCCATCAGCCGCTCGAGCGGCGCGTCGCGCAGGGTCTGTTTCGCGAGGACCTGTTTCATCGGCTGAACGTGATTCGCCTGCGCCTGCCGCCGCTGCGCGAGCGCCGCGAGGACATCGCCGCCCTGGCCGCGCATTTCCTGCGCACCAGCGCCGCCGAGCTCGGGGTGCCGGTGCGCACCCTCGGTCCCGACGCGCTGGCGACGCTCGAGCGTTTCGATTATCCCGGCAATATCCGCCAGCTCGAGAACATTTGCCAGTGGCTGACGGTGATGGCGCCCAGCCAGACGGTCGAGCGGCACGACCTGCCGCCCGAGGTCCTGGAGGCCGCGCCGGCGACCGCGGCCGAGGCCGGTGCGGGCCGCGCCGGAACCGACCCGTCGGAGGGGCGGCCGGGGCCCGGATGGGCGGCCGCCCTGGCCGAGGACGCGCGCCGCCGTCTGGGACGCCAGGAGCCTTGTGTGATGGACACGCTGGCGGCGGACTTCGAACGCGCGGTGATCGGCGCCGCCCTGGCCTATAGCGGCGGCCGGCGCGGCGAGGCGGCCCGGCGCCTGGGCATTGGTCGCAATACGCTGGCGCGCAAGTGCCGGGAACTGGGGCTGGATGCGGGCGGCGGGGAGGCGTGAGGACCAGGCACCAGGCGCCTGCATGGGTTGCCCGAACAGGCCCCTAGGCCGCCGCGGGCGCGCCCGGTCTGCCGCGCAGGCAGGCCTGCGCGCGCTGGGCCAGCAGGGCTTCACGGCGGATGAAGGCCGCGATCTCGGGTGTCGCCGGATGGTGGTGCAGGCCATAGGGGGAGTCCCATTGCGCCAGTGTGCGCTCCTGCATCACCCCGATCCGGTCGGCGATGGCAAAGGCCTCCGCCTGGTTGTGGGTGACCAGCAGGGCGGTGCGGCCGGCCGCCTTGAGGATGTCGCGCAGCTCGAAGGCGAGTTTCTCGCGGGCGTCGATGTCCAGGTTGGAGAACGGCTCGTCCAGCAGCAGCAGCTGGGGCTCGGGCGCCAGGGCGCGGGCCAGCGCCACGCGCTGCTGCTGCCCGCCCGAGAGCTGGTGCGGATAGCGGTTGCCCAGGCCATCGAGATCGGTGAGGGCGAGCATCTCGCGCACCGTCTGCGCACGCGCCTTGGCCGACAGGCGGCGCAGGCCGAAGGCGACGTTCTGCGCGACCGTCAGGTGGGGAAAGAGGGCGTAGTCCTGGAACATCATGCCGACCCGCCGGTGTTCGGGCTCGACCTGGCCGCCGACCGTCGAGAGCACGCGCCCCGCCAGGCGGATCTCGCCCTCGTCCAGGGGCTCGAACCCCGCAATGGCCCGCAGCACGGTTGTCTTGCCGCAGCCCGAGGCGCCCAGCAGGCAGGCGATCTGGCCGCCCTCGAGAGACAGGCTGAGGTCGCTGACGGCTTGCAGGCGGCCGCCGGCGGCGGGATAGCTCAGGTGAATGTGATCCAGTTCCAGCATCGGCGCCTCAGGCGGTTTTCCGGTTGTGCATGCGGGCCAGCAGGATGACGGGAATCAGGCCGGCGAGCACGATGCCCAGCGCGGCGATCGCACCTTCCTCGTAGGACCCGCGGGCGGCCTCGCCGTACAGCCATGTCGCGAGGGTATCAAAATTCATGGGCCGCAGCAGCAGCGTGGCGGGCAGCTCCTTCATGCTGTCGACGAACACCAGCAGCGCGGCCGTGGCCAGCGCTGGCCGCAGCAAGGGCAGGTGGATGCGGCGCAGGGTGCCGTTGACGTTTTCGCCCAGCAGGCGCGCCGCCTGTTCGATCGAGGACGGAATGCGGGTGAGGCCGGCCTCGATGCTGCCGACCGAGATCGCCAGGAAGCGGATGGTGTAGGCCGCCGCCAGGGCGATCGGCGTGCCCATGAGGATCAGTTCGCCGGGCGCCATGCCCAGGGCCTCGCGCGCCAGCGCGGCGCCGCGCTCCAGGCCCATGACGGGAAAGAGCAGCCCGATCGCCAGCACGGTGCCGGGCAGGGCGTAGCCCAGGGTGGCGAGGCGGGGCAGGGCGCGCAGCCAGCGGGGAGGGCGCTGCATGATGCGCGCGCTCCAGGCCACCACCAGGCCCAGGCCCACCGTGACGGCGGTGGCCGCCAGGGACACGGATACCGTGTTGGCGCCGGCGCGCAGCAGCCGGGGCGAGGGCGCGCCGCTGATCAGCAGCCATTCGCCGGTCTGAACCAGCAGGTAGGCCGCCGGCGCGCCAAAGCCCACGAGCACCGGCCAGGCGGCCAGTCCCGTGGCCGCCCAGGCGGCCGCGCCACGCAGCCGCCGCGCCTGGACGGGATGGGTGCGCCGCGATCCCGTGTAGCGCAGTCTGCGCCGCCCATGGCGTTCGGCCGCGATCAGCAGCATGGCGAGCAGCAGCATGACCAGGGCGATCTGCGCGGCGCCGGCCAGGTCGGAGCGGCTGACCCAGGTGGAGTAGACCGACACGGTCAGGGTCTGGATGCCCAGGAATTCAGAGGCGCCAATGTCGTTGAGGGTCTCCAGCAGGACCAGGCTCAGGCCGACGGCGACCGCCGGCCGCGCCATGGGCACGGCGACGCGAAAGAACGTGCTCCAGGGCCCATGGCCCAGCAGGCGGGCCGCCTCGAGCAGGCTCGCCGCCTGGGTGGCGAACATGCTGCGCGTGGTCAGGTAGACGTAGGGATAGAGCACGAATCCCAGCAGGACGATCGCGCCGGGCATGTTGCGCAGGTCGGGCAGGCGGAAGTCGCGCGGGCTATCGTAGCCCAGCACGGCGCGCAGCGCGCTTTGCACCGGGCCGATGGGATGCAGGATGTCGAGATAGGCGTAGGCCACGATGTAGGTCGGCACCGCCAGCGGCAGCAGCATGGCCCAGGACAGCGTGCGCCGGAACGGAAAATCGTAGGCGGTCACCAGCCAGGCGCCGCCCACGCCCAGCCCGGCGCTGAGGACGCCGACGCCGGCCAGCAGCAGCAAAGTCTGTCCGACGGCGTCCGGCAGCACGTAATCCAGCAGGTGCGCCCAGTGTTCGACCGAACCCTGGGCGGCCAGGCCCAGCAGGGAGACAATGGGCGCCAGCACGCCGATCCCCGCGAGGATCATGCCGAAATGCCAGGCGCGCGCCTGGGCGCGCGACCCCGAGGGAAAGCCGGTCAAGCCCCCACCATCCTGCCCTAGCGGTTCAGGCCGACTTTATCGACCAGTTCGCTGGCCAGCTTGCGGTGCCGGGCGATCTCGGTCAGCGGCAGCTCGTCCACCTGCAGGGCGCCGAAGCTCGCGACCACCGGGTCGAGTTCGACACCGGCCTTGACGGGATATTCGTAGTTGGCCTTGGCGTACAGGCTCTGCGCCTCGTCCGAGACCAGGTATTCCAGCAACTGGATCGCCTCGGCCTGGTGGGGCGCATGCTTGGCGACCGCCGCGCCCGAGATGTTCACGTGCGTGCCCTTGGAGTCCTTGAAGGTCGGCCGGATCACCTTGATCGCTTCGCCCCATTTGTAGCTGTCCGAGTCCTGCGGGGCGTTCTTCATCCGGCCCACGTAGTAGGCGTTGGCGATGCCGATGTCGCAGATGCCGCCCAGGATGTCGCGGGCCACGTCGCGGTCGCCGCCGGTCGCCGGCCGTCCCAGGTTGGCCTTGACGCCGCGCAGCCATTGCTCGGTCGCTTCGGCGCCGTCATGGGCGATCAGCGCCGCGATCAGGGCGGTGTTGTAGGGGTGTTGTCCCGAGCGGATGCAGACCTTGCCTTTCCACTTCGGATCGGCGAAATCCTCATAGTGCAGCGCCTGGATGTCGAGGTCTTTGGCGACGTAGGCGACGCGGTCGCGCAGCGACAAGGTATACCACTGGCCGTCGGCGCCGCGTAGATTCGCGGGGATGACCGCATTCAGGGCCTCGGACTGGATGGGCTGGGTGACCCCGCCGTCGACCAGGTCGAGCAGATTGCCGATGTCCACGGTCATCAGCACGTCGGCCGGCGACTGGGCGCCTTCGGCCTTGACACGCTCCAGCAGCCCGTCCTTGACGAACACGGTGTTGACCTTCACGCCCGACTGCTGGGTGTAGGCGTTCAGCAGCGGTTCGATCAGTTTGGGCTCGCGGGTGGTGTACAGGTTGACCTCGGCGGCCATGGCGGCCGAGGCGGCCAGCAGCGGCAGGCCGATCGCCAGCGTGGCCAGCCGGCGGGCGAGTCGGGACGTGGGCGGAAAGGGCGAGGTCATACGAGTGGCTCCTGTGGCAAGGTACGCTGAAAATAGGATGTCGGGGGGAATGAGGCGAGAATGATAATGATTATTAAAACTACCGCAGGGCAAAGATTACCCGAGCACGACCTGAAAGTAAACTGAACGCC
>Ga0182747_1003092_pt1 | contig 11374 bp, 11 predicted proteins | sample eDN3rd30CBELigBY_FD_128526 | JGI IMG/M metagenome (GOLD analysis project Ga0182747, IMG submission 128526) | Enriched backyard soil microbial communities from Emeryville, California, USA - eDNA 3rd pass 30_C BE-Lig BY (version 2) (version 2) | ecosystem: Environmental > Terrestrial > Soil >...
AACACTCCTTTCAGATGGGGATGGCGGCAGTCTAGACCTTGCCATGCTTGGAAGGTCAAGGGGTGTTAACAACAGCGGATCAACAGCACTCGGAAATCGATGCTTCAGTGAGCGGTATGAGAGCATGGTTTGGCTCGTTGAACGGATCGGGAGCCGACGTATTAAGCAAACACGACACTAGATCCACCGACGTACTTTGTCTTTATATGCGAGGAAATCTGCACCGAATTTCTCTTGGAGCAATCGCTCTTCGGGAAGAATCTGATAACGGTTGATGTACAACGCAAAGCCAACGATAAGCAGCGCCGATAGCAGATTGCCCAGGAATAGCGCCCACCCGACGAGAACAAGTATTACGCCCAGGTACATGGGATTGCGGCTATAGAGATATATACCGGAAGTGATGAGTGTCGTTGCTTCAGCGGGTCGCCTCGGGTCGACCGTCGTGCGGGCGTGTTTGAAGGTGGCAACGGCTGACAGGCTGATGGCCAGGCCCAGCAAAGCGGTGGCTGCGCCCCACGCGCCGCTGTGGATCCACGGAAACGCAAATCCTGAAAGCAGCTTGGAAAACACCCACATGAGGACGCCTGTCGCTAGCATGATGACGGGCGGAGGAATGAGGAGCTCGAGTCTATTCATGGCGATTCTCGCGTCAGTCTTATTCGGCCAGCAGCAGCGCGTCGAGATCGAGAATAGTGATCTTGCGCTGTCCGATTTGGTGGATCCATCCGGCCTCTTCGAATTCCCCCAGCCTACGGCTGACGGTTTCGGGAGTGGTGCCCATGAACGAGGCGAGATTTTTACGACTCATGGGCAGGCTGAACGTGGTGGCGTTCTCTTGTTCCGCTTGGGCGGCCAGGTACTGTGCCAGACGGGCATTGATTGACGCTGTGGCAATGGCCGTGATTTGCTTCTCGCTAGTGCCTAGGCGCCGGGACAGCTCGCCCAACACGTGCAGACTGATGTCCGGATATTGAAGCAAAAGCTCGCGCACGTCGGCTCGTTTGATCGTACAGACCTCCGATGACTGCATGGCTTCAGCATAGGAATCATGCTCCGTCGACGAAAACAGAGCGAGCTCCCCCGCAAAATCGCCTGGGTCCAGGATGCGCATAAGCTGTTCTTTGCCGGTATCGGCCAAGCGATACACTTTGATTTTGCCTTTATGGACAATGAACAGCTTATCGGACGGGTCACCGGATCGATGGATGAATTGCCCGCGCTCGTAAGTGCGCATGGTCGCTTTGCCAGCGATCACCGAGAGCGCTTGGGTGGGCAGGTGGTTAAAGATCGGTACACGCGAAACGCACAGGGCGGGCACATGCTCGCGGGTTGTATAAGTAAGTTCTGAAAGAGGGTTGAGGTTCATGCTAGAACACTCCTGTATGACTGGGACTGTTGAGACGAACGCTCCGGCAGATTGGCCGGAGCGTTGCTTTTAGCGTCAAGCTTGATTCATGTGACGGCGCTTTTACTGTCCCACGGTTTATGCGGCTTGGCTATTGACGCTGCGGCTCACTGTGCTATGAGAGGTCCGGCCGTTGCTGCCTCGAGCTCGATAGCGTATGAGTCTAACGGCATTGAGTGTCACCAGCAGCACACTGAGCTCATGGACCAGCATGCCCGACGCAAGGAAGATCTTGCCCAGCAGCACGCCGGCGAGCAGCAGGGCTACGGTACCCACCGCCAAGATGGTGTTCTGTTGCATGTTGCGTACAGTGGCTTTGGCCAGGGAATAGGCATGGGCGAACTGATCCAGCCGGTCTGACATCAGGACAATATCGGCGGTTTCCATCGAGATATCAGTACCACCGACACCCATGGCCAGACCGACATCGGCGGTGGCAAGAGCTGGAGCATCGTTGATGCCGTCACCAACCATGGCGACTCGATAGCCCTGGCTTTTAAGTGCATTGACCCACTTCACTTTGTCCTGGGGTAGCAGCTCGGCGTGAACAGCATCAAGGCCTAGTTTATCACCCACCAGTTGCGCCGTATGCCGATTGTCACCGGTCAGCATGATCGTTTTCTTCACGCCGGCCTGCCGTAACTGCTCAATGGCAGCCTTGGCTTCGGGCTTGATCTGGTCGGCGATCGAGATGACTCCTGCCAGTTTCTTGTCGATGGCGATCAGCACGGCGGTATTGCCTGCTTTCTCACGGCTGGTGGCGTAGGCCTGGATGTGCTCGTCGATGGGTACGCCTTGGTCTGCCATGAGCTTGCGGTTGCCGATGGCCAGATGCTGCCCGCCGACGGTGGCGACCATGCCGCCGCCCTTGATGATGGCGACATCCTGAGGATCTTCGTTCAAGGGCAGTTCGCGCTTTTTGGCTTCAGCCACGATGGTTTGCCCCAGATGGTGTTCCGAAAGCTGCTCGGCCTCTGCTACCAGGCGCAGCAGCGTGTTTTCTTCTATGCCCCAGCTTTTCACTTCAGTGACTTCAGGCTTGCCCTTGGTGAGGGTGCCCGTTTTGTCGAAAATGACCAGGTCGATCTTAGAGAGTTTTTCCATGATTTCACCCCCCTTGACGAGCACCCCATTACGCGCACCGTTGCCGATGCCTGCGACCATGGACACGGGGGCGGAGATGACCAGCGCACCGGGACAGGCGATGACCAGGAAGGTCAGGGCCAGTTCAACGTTGCGTGAGAGGACGTATACCAGTATGGAGAGGATCACGATGGTTGGCGTATAGATCTGGGCGAACCGATCGAGAAACTTCTGCGTGGTGGTCTTGGTTTCCTGGGCTTCTTCCACCATTTCGATGATCTTGGCAAAAGTGGTATCGTCGCCCACGCGGTCGGCGGTCACTTCAATGTAGCCGTTGTCGATGATGGTGCCGCTAAACACTCGGTCGCCGATGGCCTTGCTGGCCGGGACGGATTCACCGGTAATGGCGGCTTCAACAATCAGTGCCTGACCCGACACGATGGCCCCGTCGACCGCCACTTTCTCGCCGGAGCGAATCAGTATTCGATCTCCCTTCACCACGTCTTCGACGGGAAGCTTGATGTGGCCTTCCGGGCGAATCGCGGTGGCTTCAGTCGGGGTCTGGTCGATCAGGTTACGCAGGGACGAGCGCGTCTTTTCCAGGGTGCGCGATTCCAGGTACGCACCAAAGATAAAGAGAAAAGTCACCACTGCCGATTCGACATATTCGCCGATGATCAGGGCGCCTATGACGGCGATTGTAACCAGCAGCTCAATGCTAAAGGCCTTCATGCGCAATGCTTGGAAGGCCTTTATGGCGATAAAGTAGCCGGCGAACAATGAGGACGCAATCAGGACATAGTCCTTCCACTGCGAAAGATCGGCCCAGTGCAAACCAAAAGCAATCAGCAGCAACAGGCCGGTGATGCCAGCTATGTGGGAATTTTTGAGGTTTTTCATGTCATGCTCCAGTGCATCCAGCCAGGAGGCCCGATATTGGCCGCTTGTGACGGCCAATATCAGAGGGTCGTTAAAGGCGACTGATGCCGGGTTATGCGACTTTCTTTGAGAGCACTGGATAACCCAGTTTCACGATGGTCTCTTGTACTGTATCGGCCGTGGTTCTGTCTTCATCGAACTCGACCCGGACGCGCCCCGAGTTGAACATCACTTTCACTTCTTGCACGCCGTCGATTTTGCTCACCGCATTTTCGATCTTCTTCACGCAAGACGGACAGGTGAAGGGCTCCATGGTGAAAACGGCTTTTCTCATGATCATCTGCGTTGTCATTTTTTTACTCCTTGACGTTTGTTGATGGCTTCATCGTAAGACACAAGGCCGCTCTCAACCATTGACGGGTGACAAGTTTCAAGAGAGATTCAGCTGGAAGGTGATGCAGCTCATTCTCATTAATGGTTCTGATACTGCATGCGGGGCGCATTTTGAGCACCCGAGCTGGGAGGGTTTTTAATACTTCCCACTGAGCACGTATAACCTTACTGAGCAGCTACTTCCTGAGCGCTACTATCCAGCGACGGATATAGATTTATTGTCAACAGCCGACCGCAGGCAGGCTGATTCTGAGTTCCGTGAATTCAGAGGCGGAGCTTGCGTGGATCTTGCCGCTATGGGCCTCCACAATGGATTTGGCTATCGCCAGTCCCAGACCGGCTCCTTCCACACCGCGTTGCCGTGAAGCATCCGTCCGGTAAAACCTTTCGAAAATTCGATCAAGGTGCTCCGCGGGAACGACCGAACCCGGATTCTTGACGCGTATCGTCGCGACTTTCATGCTTGACTCCAGGGTCACGTTGACCGTGTGCCCCGCTGGTGTATAGCGGATGGCATTGGATAGCACGTTGCTCAGCGCCCGGCGAATCATCAGCCTATCCCCTTGCACGCATATCTGTTCGCCGGATAGTTTCAGTTCCACCTCACGCTCTTCAGCCCATGCGCCAAAGTAATCGAAGAGATTGCGCATTTCGGCCCCCAAGTCGATCTTGACGAGTTCGGGCTTGAGCAAATTGTTGTCTGCTTGCGCTAAAAACAGCATGTCGCCAACCATTTTTGCCATGCGTTCGTACTCTTCGAGGCTGGAGTACAGAACCTCGCGATATTGCTCGATGCTGCGTGACTGAGAAAGCGCGACTTCAGTCTGTGTTTTCAGGTTTGTAATGGGCGTGCGCAATTCATGCGCAATATCCGCGGAAAAGCCAGATAAACGTCGGAACACATCCTCCAGTCGCTCGATCATGTCATTGAATGAAATGGACAGTTCCACCAGTTCTGCCGGCACTGTGTGAGGCTCCAATCGAATATGCAATTGATCGGATCTGATTTGTCGTATTTCCCGGCTGATTCGCCGAATGGGGGCATGTCCCTGATGGACGGCTAACCAAGTAGCCAGAATGGCAATGAGGCAGGCAATGGTCGTTATGACGCGAAGATAGGTGCGAAAGCTTTCTAGATAGTGCAAATGGAAGTTGATGCCTGTTGCAACTGCGATAGTGAATTTTTTCAGTCCAGGCGTGCTGTCTGGCGTGGTGTGTAGAACGGCGCCGCGGAATGTCTCCCCATGATCTTGCCAGGTGCCGACTGTTTCGATGGAAATTTTCTGTACGGGTCGGGAAATTTTCGCGAAACGATCCAGATCCGATCCGGGAGAGGCATAAATCTGCATACCGGTGCCAGAGGAAATGTAATATTGCGCGTTGTGGTGTCCGGATACTGCGGCAGCAAACCGTTCTTGCAGGTCTTCAGGCGTGGCGTTTTGAGGTAGTGTAGCCAAGGTGTGCTGTAGGGACTGAACCACGGCATTGAGTTCATCGACATCCTGCTGGACGAAGTGCTTATTAATGGACCGCTCAATCATCCAGCCGAAGGTGAGGAGCACAACTGTAATCACAGCCCCTATTGAGACGGTGAGCCGTACTGCCAGGGAAACGGGGCGTCGTGCCATCTGTCAGCCCCGGAGTTCGATATCCAGCATATAACCCATGCCGCGCACTGTATGGATAAGCTTGGGTTCGAAGTTGTCGTCGATTTTTGCGCGTAGCCGTCTTATGGCAACATCAATGACATTCGTATCGCTGTCAAAGTTCATATCCCAAACCTGAGACGCAATAAGCGATCTGGGCAATACCTCGCCCTGGCGACGAACCAGAAGCTCCAGCAGGGCGAATTCTTTGTTGGTCAGGGTGATGCGCTTGTCTTGGCGTTTGGCGCGACGACGTGGGATATCAAGGACGAGATCGGCAACCTGCAGCTTGTCTTGGAAAGAGGAAGCGGTGCCGCGACGCAGCAAGGTGCGTACACGCGCCAGCAGTTCCGAAAAAGCGAATGGCTTGACCAGATAGTCGTCGGCGCCAAGTTCCAGCCCCTTTACGCGATCTTCGACGCTGTCTCTGGCTGTCAGAAAGAGCACGGGCGTCGAGGACTTCGCCTCCCGAAGCGCCTGCACGATTCGCCAGCCGTCCACGTCAGGCAACATGACATCCAGGATGATCAGATCGTACGCGCCGGTGAGTGCCAGGTGATGCCCATCAAGGCCGGTTCGAGCCAGATCCACGACAAAGCCGGCTTCTGCCAAGCCTTGACGGACATAATCTCCTGTTTTGACCTCGTCTTCGACCACAAGCAGCTTCATGGCTGTGTACCTCTTAAAACCAGATTTCATCAACATTGCATGGACGGCTGTAATCCTACCGTACTGTCATCAACATGACATCAACACCTCTCTGAGCGCGAGTGCGGTATCCGTCCTGGATTACATAAAAGTAATGAAGCTGTAATCGGTGCGACAGATTCGCTTGATTAAAGTTAAGAAATCAACGCCTTGGCGCGTCAATAATTCGCACAATTATTTTCCGATAACAAATTAATACAGGAATCTCCTCTGGTGAAACGCCCAACTGCTCTCGCTGTTCCTATTCCGATCGTTCCGCGCCGCCGTTTCGTTCAAGGCCTTGCTGCAGGCGGCGTACTGTTGGGTCTATCGCCATTTGTTCGTGCTGCTGGAGTGCGCTCGGATGGAACACGCACCGGCTCAGCGGCGGTGCTGAGCGGAACAGAATTCAATCTGGAAATCGGTGAATCGATTGTGAACTTCACCGGGAACCCCCGTATCGCCACGACGGTGAATGGTTCGCTACCGGCGCCCACCTTGCGTTGGCGCGAAGGCGATACGGTCACTATTCGAGTCAGGAATCGTCTGAGGGAAACCACCTCCATCCATTGGCACGGCATCATTCTGCCGTATCAGATGGACGGCGTGCCAGGGATCAGCTTTGCGGGAATCCCGCCGGGCGCAACCTTCACGTATCGGTTCAAAGTGCAGCAAAGTGGCACCTACTGGTATCACTCGCACTCGGGCATGCAGGAGGCCACGGGTGTCTATGGGGCGATCATTATCGATCCGCTGGACAGCGACCCCATACAGGCCGACCGCGAGTATGTGGTTCAGCTCTCTGACTGGACCGACGAGGATCCCATGCGGGTGCTGGCCAAGCTCAAGATGCAAGGCGACTACTACAACTACAGCCAGCCCACCGCCGTGGATTTCTTCCGGGACGCCTCGCAGATGGGCCTGAAGGCCGCCCTCGACAAGCGCAAGATGTGGAACGAGATGCGCATGAGTCCAACGGACTTGGCCGATCTGTCTGCCAATGTGTTGACCTACCTGATGAATGGCACGACGCCCGCAGGCAACTGGACGGGTCTGTTTCGGCCAGGAGAGTGTGTGCGGTTGCGCTTCATCAATGGAGCCGCCAACACGTTCTACGATGTGCGCATTCCCGGTCTTCAATTGACAGTGGTGCAAGCCGATGGCGTCAATGTCGAGCCGGTCACCGTTGAGGAGTTCCGGTTCGGCCCGGGGGAAACCTACGATGTGCTGGTGCAACCGAAAGATGACGCCTACACCGTTTTTGCGCAAGCCATGGACCGCACAGGCTGCGCACGGGGGACATTAGCCACCCGCACAGGTCTGGAAGCGCCGGTGCCAGCACTTGACCCCGTGGAGTGGCTGACCATGGCGGACATGATGGGTGCCATGGGTACTGGCGGCATGGCTGGCATGAATCACGGCGCCATGCCGGTGGCCGGTGCCAGTACATTAGTGCACCATGCCAGGACGGAATACGGGCCAAGCATCGATATGCGGGTGGACACGCCGCGCACCAATCTGGATGATCCGGGCATCGGGCTGCGCAACAATGGTCGGCGCGTACTGACGCTCGCCGACCTGCATACGGTGGGTGGGCCGATGGACCCGCGTGGCGCCGAGCGGGAAATTGAGCTGCATCTGACCGGAAACATGGAGCGCTACGCCTGGTCATTCGATGGTGTGGAATATGGAAGGTCGACGCCGATTCATTTCGGCTATGGCGAGCGGGTCAGAGTCATATTGCACAACGACACCATGATGACACACCCCATGCACTTGCATGGAATGTGGAGCGAGTTGGAGGCGCCGGATGGACAGTTTCAAGCTAGGCGACACACGATTCCGGTGCAGCCGGCCCAGCGGATCAGCTTCCTGGTGACGGCGGATGCTCTTGGGCGCTGGGCATGGCATTGCCATCTGATGTTGCACATGGATGCGGGGATGTTCCGCGAAGTGGTGGTGGCATGAAAAATATGAACAGTCAATTGAAGAGGTTTCTTGCGGCGACCATCGCTACAGTGGGGATGATGCCCGTGCTTGCCTGCGCGCAGGCCGATGGGGGCCATGTCGACCACGCCTCGATGGACATGTCCAGTACGGATCATGGTGCAGGGGAAGCGCCAGCACAAGGCCATGACTCTAGTATGGGCGCCATGGACCACGGCGACATGCAAATGCAAGGCGGTTCGGCGCCACTCGACGCCCGCGATCCCGATGCCTACTCGGATGGCTACGTTCGCAATGCGGGCAAGTATGCGCTGCCACCCTCAGAGAAGTTGGTCATGTCGGACATGCACAACTTCGGTTCAGTGAATTTCGACCGATTGGAGTACGTCAGGGCGCAAGGTGAGGAGTGGGCGGCCTATGAAGGTGAGGCGTGGTATGGCAGTACCTATAACCGCGCCGTGATCAAGGTCGAAGGCGAAGTGGCGAGCGGGAAGCTGCAAGAGTCCAAGACGCAATTGCTGTGGCGTCATGTGGTGTCAACATTTTGGGACACAGAGCTGGGCATGCGTTTCGATCATGATCGAGGTGCGCCAAACCGTGAATGGTTGGCATTCGGCTTCAAAGGACTGGCGCCTTACTGGTTTGAAGTCGATGCCACCGCTTATGTTGGCCCGAGCGGCCGCACCGCTCTGGGGCTGAAGGTGGAATACGATATATTGTTGACCCAAAAGCTCTACCTGCAACCAAGCGTGGAAGTGAATTTTTATGGCAAGAACGACGAGCGCCGGGGCTTGGGCAGCGGCTTGGCGGACGGCACGGCGGGCTTGCGCCTCAAGTACGAAGTCACGCGTCAGTTTGTCCCGTACGTTGGCGTTGAATGGTCCAGCAAATTCGGGCAAACGGCGGATTATGCACGAGCGGCAGGCGACGCCAAACAGGAAACCCGTTTTGTGGCCGGTTTGAGCTTTCGCTTTTAATGCCCCCTTTTCACCTTTTCACAAGAGCGGCTTAAGTCAGCCACCTGCTGCGAATTAACCTAAAGAGAATATTCATATGAAGAAACCCCTTTCCGTGCTGGCCTTGAGTCTGCTCCCTGCCCTTGCATTGGCGGCGGGCAATCACGCCGGTGGGCATGGCGCGCCGGCACATGGGATGCCTGGCCACGACATGTCCACGATGTCCAAGACAGTTTCGCCGGCAGGCCAGCCAGGCGACCCGGCCAAAGTCACTCGAACCATCGAACTGACGATGGACGACACCATGCGGTTCACGCCAGGCGAGGTCCAGGTGAGTGCCGGCGAGACCGTTCGTTTCTTTATCAGAAACACCGGCAAGATTCCCCATGAAATGGTGATTGGATCCCTTGCCGAGTTGAAGGCTCATGCGGCTGAAATGCAAAAAATGCCGGGGATGCAGCATGCCGAGCCGAATATGGTTACATTGGGTCCGGGCAAGATCGGCGGCCTGGTGTGGCAGTTCGATCAAGCGGGTACCGTGGACTTTGCCTGCCTGATACCGGGCCATATGGAGGCCGGGATGCTCGGCAAGATAAAGGTCGGCTGATCCAATGTCCCAGAAGAAATTGATCTTTGGGGTGGCCGGCGCCGTCACTCTCGGCGCCGTCGCTACCCTTTACACTATGATGCGGCCAACAGGCCCGGCATTCATCGACCCTGCGGATCAGTCCCTGGTGGTTCAAGGCAAGACGATCTATGCGAACAATTGCGCGGCTTGCCATGGCGAGTCGCTGCAAGGGCAGCCCAGTTGGCGCGAGCGCATGTCCAATGGCAGATTGCCCGCGCCACCCCATGACAAGACGGGCCATACTTGGCACCATCCCGATGCGATGCTGGTCGATATGGTGAAAAACGGCTTGGTTCCAGGGAGGACGGCACCTCCGGGTTACCAGAGCGACATGCCTGCATACGGGTCGATACTGACTGACGAGCAAATCGTTGCGGTGCTGGCTTATATCAAGAGCAGTTGGCCGCCCGAAGTCTTGCAGGCACAAAAAGAAGTGACCTTGCAACGACATGATTAGGGCTGCTTGCATGGCGATGCGTGCCGTCTTCTCACGTATGCTGCTGCTTGGAGGAAAACCCCAATACGTGCTCGCAAATGACTGGTCTACGTTGAGCGTGTGTGATATGCGCTGATAAAAGCACAAAGGAGATCCCGTGACGTTCATCCTGTACAAAGACAAGGCCGGGGAATGGCGCTGGCGGCTCAAGGCTGCTGTAGTGTCGGCATCGAAAAGCACGCGGTAGTTGCCGACTCGCATGCGGTATCCATAGTTCAATCTGGGCGGCCCTCAGACCATGATCGGCAGCGTGCCGCTGGATGCGTTACTGACCGAGGACACGGAGGTGACCGTTGCGCCGCTTCCTCCGTTTGCCGTGCTTGTAAGTTCAGCACCTCTTGCCGCGCATGGGCCATCTGAAGGTCTGCCAAGCCTGGACCCACTGTCAAAGGTCTCAATCTGAGGAAAGCCCTGGCGAGATCGTCGATTGATGGGGGCTTGTCTGCTTCCGGGCGCATTTCAGGCGTCTCCTGGCGCTGTTGGCAGCGAAGGACATAGCCTATGCAAGGGGTGATCGAGGTTGATCAGCGCAGCCCGAAAATGCCTACATGGAGACAGAAAGCAAAAAGGCCAGTTCCGAAGAGCTAGCCTAAACGCTTGATGCTACTGGTGTTTCCGTGGCTCCCCGACCAGGGCTCGAACCTGGGACCTGCGGATTAACAGTCCGTCGCTCTACCGACTGAGCTATCGGGGAACTGCAAAGAAGCGAAACTATAGCATAATTTTTTTCGTCTAGTGCGCCCCGGCCCCGCCGCCGGACAGGTTCTGCGCCGCGGATTTGGGCTTGGCCATCCAGACCAGGCCGATCAGCACCAGGAACAGTATCGCCGAGGCGTAAAAGATGTCGGTGGCCGACATGGTGTAGGCCTGCTGGCTGATGGCATTGTCGATCAAGGCGGCGCCCTGGCGGGTGCTCAGGCCCAGTTGGTGCAGGCCGCTCATCACCTGGTCGAAGGCGGGTTCGCCCGGCCGCGCCACCTCGGTCATGCGGCTGTGGTGCAGCGTGGCGCGGTTGTCCCACAGCGTGGTGGTGATCGAGGTGCCGAAGGCGCCGCACACCAGGCGGGCGAAGTTCGACAGGCCGGCGGCCGCCGGGATGCGGTCGGCGCTCAGCCCGGACAGGGTCAAGGTCGTCAGCGGGATGAAGAACGTGGCCATTGCCGCACCCTGGATGAAGGTCGGCAGCATGACGGCATACAGGTCGACCTGGGTGTTGAATTGCGCTCGCATATAGCTGATCAGGGCAAAGAT
>Ga0182747_1003094_pt1 | contig 11372 bp, 6 predicted proteins | sample eDN3rd30CBELigBY_FD_128526 | JGI IMG/M metagenome (GOLD analysis project Ga0182747, IMG submission 128526) | Enriched backyard soil microbial communities from Emeryville, California, USA - eDNA 3rd pass 30_C BE-Lig BY (version 2) (version 2) | ecosystem: Environmental > Terrestrial > Soil >...
CCCACCATTTTCCTATGTCGGAAAGCGCGGCCCACACGGTCGGCGGCGGCACACCCGCCACATCCACGACCTGGCGAATGCTGAATCCGGTCGGCTCGGCGCTGACGACTTCGGCGCTGGCGCCGCGCATGAAACCCAGCCCGACCAGCATGCCGGCCAACGTCACTGCGATTGTTTTTGCTCGATGCATCGTGATTCACCCGCGACCCGAACTGTCGTCAGGCGGATAATACGTCGCCGGGCGCGACCGTGCGCCCAAACTAAGTTAGCCTTGAACTCGAATGATGCAACCGGGCACCCGTCGATCATGAAGAAAAAGACTCCACGCACCGGCAAGGCCGGCAACTCCCTGCCGGGCGCCAGCGCACCCACGGTTACCGCGGAGGAAGCAGAGCAGGCAGTACGCACGCTACTGCGCTGGGCCGGGGACGACCCCACCCGCGAAGGGCTGCGCGATACCCCAGGACGCGTGGTGCGCGCCTACCGCGACTGGTTTTCCGGCTACCTGAGCGATCCGGCGGACTACCTGCGCCGCACTTTCGAGGAAGTCGAAGGCTACGATGAAATGATCGTACTGCGCGGCATTCAGTTCGAATCGCACTGCGAGCACCACATGGCCCCCATCATCGGCCACGCGCACGTGGGCTACCTGCCCACCAACAAGGTGGTGGGCATCAGCAAGCTGGCGCGCGTCGTCGACGGCTACGTGCGACGGTTCCAGGTCCAGGAAAAAATGACGGCGCAGATCGCGCGCTGCATCGACGAAGTCCTGAAGCCACGCGGCGTCGGTGTGGTCATCGATGCAGCCCATCAGTGCATGACGACACGAGGCGTCCACAAACGCGGCGTTTCGATGGTCACGAGCACGATGCTCGGAACCTTCCGCAAAGACGCGCGCACCCGGGCGGAGTTCCTGCGATTCATCGATATCCACAGCTCGTAGCAAGACCGAGCAGCTTTGCGACATCCACCACCGCTTTCATCGGCAAGTGGTCGGAGGCGTAGCGCGCGGAGGGACGGTGCACCCGTAGCGACAGCAGCGAACGCAGCGGCCGCACCCAGATTCGAGTCAGCGCCAGACAAGGCGCGAAAGAAGGAAACCCGACGGGCGCCGGCGGCTCACCGAACGCCGTGTGAGCCTGTCGCAGGGTCGCGGCGCGTCGATACCACTCGTTCATGTCACCGATCAGGATGGTGGGAAGATCGTCGGGCGCCTGCGCCAGCACGGCCATCAGCGTTCGCCATTGCGCGCGGCGTTCGGCACGACGTAGACCCAGATGGGTTGCGATTACACGCAGTTCGCAGCCTTGCAGCTCCATCCGTACATCCAGCGCACCGCGCGGTTCGAAGCCCGAATGACTCAGGTCATGGCGACGCACGCTGATGACCGGTAGACGCGTCAGAACGGCGTTACCGTACTCGCCCGTATGGCGAACGATGCGCAGACCGGGCACCGCAGTCATGTTCAGCACGCGCGCGAAATAATCGAGCTGCATCGACTCCTCGTGCTCACCCGGCTGATTGTCGACCTCCTGCAAGGCAAACACGTCGCAATCCAGCTCCTGCAACACCCGCGCGATCCGGCTGGCACTGCAGCGGCCATCCAGACCGACGCCGCTGTGGATGTTGTACGACGCAATCGAGAGCGCGCCGGATCGAGCGCACGCATCGTCGACGCTGGCATCAGATGGTTCTGGTGCTGGCCGGGCCATGCGGCGCTTCTGGGTGACGTGAGGCAGCAGTCCTGGCAGCCGAGAGCATGAGCCAGCGGCGCACAGCCAGCGTGGCTGCGGCCATCACCACGATGACGGCCGCCAGCAGCCAGTAGTTCACCGTGGCCGGATCCTTGAGCGCGGCGTGCAGCTGATCGCCGAAGATGGTCGAAGCCAGGGTGCCGGGCAGGATGCCGATGGCCGAGCCCAGCATGAAATGCCAGGCATTCACGCCGACGGCGCCGGCCACCACGCTTTCGACCGAGAACGGCGCGAGCGGCACCAGCCGCAGCGCGGTGATGGCCAGCAAGCCGCGGCGACGCAGCACCTGGATCATGTCGTTGAGCCGCGCACCGGCCACTCGCCGCACCGTATTGCGATCGAGCTGCTTGCCGGCCACGAACGTGAGGCCCGCAGCCAGCTCCGCGCCCAGCATTGCGTACAAAAATCCCAGCCACGGCCCGAATGCGATCACGGCAAACAAGGTGATCGGCGACCGCGGAAACATCGTGATGACCGCCGGCGTGTACGCCAGGACCGTCACCAGCGGCGCCCACCATTGATGGCCGAATTCCTCGGCCCAGGCGGTAATGCGATCTGCATCGAGCAGCTGCGACAGCGGCGTGAGCTGCCACAGTGCCGTCAGTCCTGCCAGCACCACCACAAGGGCTGCAATCTTGCCCCACGCCGGCCCCGCCTTGACCGGCTCCCCGGCTTCGCCCGCACCCGAGCTGAAGATCTTCACCAGGTCGGCCAGCGCCACCGGCTTTTCCGGGTCCACTACGCTGGCGACCTGGATCAACCCGGCGGAGACTTCCGGCAGATCCTCGAGCGGCTTCAGCGTGCGCAACTCCTGGCGCAGCTCGACGATGGTGGCGCACAACGAGCCGGTTCGCTCGATCGTCTCCTGCACCAGGCGCGGCGTCGATCCCAGATGCTCCGCCAGCAACGTTGCGCGCAACATGCGGATCGCCTGGCGCACCTCATTGCGACCATCGCAGTCGAGGGTCAGGTCGCACTCCGTATCCAGTCCCATGGAGCGGTTGGCGAGGTTGGAAGAGCCGATGCGCGCCAGATCATCGTCGACGATCATCAGCTTGGAGTGCAGGTCGATGCAGCTGCCCTGCTCCAGACCGTCGACATGCGGATATACCACCGCAAGACGACCGTACCGGTCCGCCTCGCGCAGCCGCGCCACCAGCAGCGAGCGCAGCGATTCCATGCTCAGCTCTTCCAGCCAGCCGCGACTGAGCTTGCGCACCACGACGACGATCTCGGGTCCCTGCGGCTCGCGCAGGCGAGCCTCCAGCGCATCGCCGATCCGGCCGGCGGTGAAATATTGATTCTCGATGTAGATCGCATGCCGGGCGCTGGCGATCATGTCGACGTAGAGTTCCTCCACTTCCCTGACGCCTTCCTGGCTTTCGCTCGGAGGTGCGGTGCGCGAAATGGCGACACGCACCCTCTCCGCGTTGGCATGTATCGTGTCGGGCCACGGCGTAGTCGGTGCATCGGTGCCGGAACGCCACATTCTGCGCGGCCAGCGCGATCGGCGCGCGACAACCGGCCGCAGTACCTCACCCGTAGCAGGCTGCCAGCGTGCACGCACCAGATCGCCCAATGCCGCAGCTGCTTCACCTTCGACCATCATCATGAGATCGTGGAACGGCGGATAGGGCGTTCCGTGCGCCACGCGACGACGCTCATCAGCCGCGTGCTCACACGTATCCCAGCGCCGGCTGGTCAGATCGATACCGCCGTTGAAGGCCAGCACATCGTCGATCACCACGATCTTCTGATGGTGCGAACCACCTACCGGATGAGTGTTGTCGTAGCGGAAGTGCACGCGGCGCCGCGGCTGCCAGCCCAGGCCATAGACCGGCGCCCATTCGCGATCCATGCCGAAGATCATGGGATAGTCCCAGATCAGGATGTGGACCTGCAGATCGCGGCGGCGCCGTACCAGATCGTTGAGAAAATCACCCAGATGCAACTCGGGCTGGCGCGAGTCGGCAGGACAGATCAGCCGCGTGCGGCTGTGAAAATCCCAACCCACGATCAGGATGGACCGCTGCGCCTTGCGCGCGGCCGCAACGAACGCGTTGAAATAATCGTCGCCGTCGATGAGAAACGCCGCGCGCGTCGCGTGCTCGACACGCCAGCAGTTACGCCCGATCTCGAACAGGCCGGCATGCACTTGGGAATCTGCGTCGCGATGTTTCGCCATCGTCTCCCGCTCCATTAGGGGAGAAACGCCCTCGACGCGCAGCAGTTCCGCTCACTGCGGGTAGTCAATAGCCGCGCGCCACGTCGACTACGGACAACATGCGCTCGCCGGCGACGTAGCGCCGCAGGTTTTCCTTGGAGATCGCCAGCTCCACGTCGGATCCGAGATCCGAGTCGTTGGCGACGTGCGGCGTGATGATGACGTTCGGTGCGCTCCACAGCGGATGATCCGGCGGCAGCGGCTCCGGGTCGGTGACGTCAAGGCCGGCACCGGCGATCCTTCTGCTCTCGAGCGCCGCGACCAGCGCATCGGTGACGACACTGCCGCCGCGCGCCACGTTGATGAAGTACGCCGTGGGTTTCATCCTGGCGAAGAATGCGGCATCGAAGAGACCTTGGGTCTGCGGCGTCAGCGGCGCGGTGTTGACCACCACGTCGGCATCCGCGGTGAGCTTCAGCAACTCCTCTGGCAGGCCCACGTAGCTGACGAAATCAGGACCAGTGCGGCCGCTCGCGCGAGTCGCGACGACGCGCATGCCAAGCGCGTGCGCACGCTTGGCAACCTCGCTGCCGATGCCGCCGAGGCCGACCACCAGCATGGTCTTGTCCTGGACGACTTCGACGCGACGCTGTGGCACGGTGCGCCGCCATTCATGCTGGGCCTGCGCCGGAAAATACAGATCCAGGCCGCGCGCCAGCGCGAGCGTCATGGCCATTACGTGCTCGGCGATCACCGGACCACCGAGGCGCTGCATGTTGGTCACCAGGATGTTCCGCTCGCGCACTGCGGGAATCGCGACGCATCGCTCGACGCCAGCGCTCAACAGGCTGATCCACTGCACCGACTTGCCAGCCGCCACGGCCTGCGGCGAACAGATACCGAACAGCACGTCGGCCGCCGCCGCCTGGCTTGCGAGATTGGATGAATTGGCCACGATGAACTCGACCTGCGGCGCCACCGCCTGGAGCGCCGGAAGCATCGACACGGCCGCGCCGCCCACCAGAATCCGCCTGGGCTTGCGCCAGCCCGGTCGCTCCTTCACCGGCACCGTCGACTGCTCCAGCTGGTAGCGCTGGATCAGGCTCTCCACGGAAGCGGGTCCTTCGGCGCCGTGAGCCGGATCGCCCAGGGCCAAAGCGACCGCCGCCAGCAGCGGCAGGCGAAACGCAGACGGGCCCATCGCACACCTACGGCTTGGGTTCATCGGCCCCGGACCTCGAACAGGATGCAGTCGCGACGTCGTCGCAACGAGCCGACCCTCGATCAGGTTCCCTGCGCTAGCGCCTTTCCAGGCGCGCCGGCGGCATGCCGACCTTGCCCGCATGCAATTTCCGGGCATGCGGCATGCAAGGCACTCGAGCTACACCAGCACCCGTTCGATGCCACCGTTGTTCGCCGCCTTCACGTACGCCGGCAGCCAGTCCTCGCCCAGCACATGGCGGGCGATCTCCACCACGATGTAATCGGCCTCCGTGTCGGCATCGTCGTTGTAACGCTTCAGGCCCTGCAGGCAGGACGGACAGGAAGTCAGGATCTTCACGTCGCCCTTGAAACCGTCGGCGCGCAGCTTGTCGGCGCCGGCGCGCATTTCCTGTTCCTTGCGGAAGCGCACCTGCGTGGCGATGTCGGGCCGCGAGATCGCGAACGAACCGGACTCGCCGCAGCAGCGATCGTTCTTCTCGATGCGGCCGTTGACCTGGTCGTTGATCAGCGTGTTCACCACCTTGAGCGGATCGTACTGCTTCATCGGCGTGTGGCACGGGTCGTGGTACATGTAACGCGTCCCGGTGACACCCTCGAGCCGCACGCCGCGCTCCATCAGGTACTCGTGGATGTCGATGATGCGGCTGCCCGGGAAGATCTCGTCGAATTTGTAGCCCTGCAGCTGGTCGTAGCAGGTGCCGCAGCTCACCACCACGGTCTTGATGTCGAGGTAGTTGAGCGTGTTGGCGACACGGTGGAACAGCACGCGGTTGTCGGTGATGATCTTGTCCGCCTTGTCGAACTCGCCCGAGCCGCGCTGCGGATAGCCGCAGCACAGATAGCCCGGCGGCAACACCGTCTGCACACCCACCTGCCACAGCATCGCCTGCGTCGCCAGGCCCACCTGCGAGAACAGGCGCTCCGAGCCGCAGCCCGGAAAATAGAACACCGCTTCGGACTCGGCGCTGGTGCGCGCCGGATCGCGAATGATGGGCACGTAGTGCCGATCCTCGATATCCAGCAGCGCGCGGGCGGTCTTTTTCGGCAGGCCGCCCGGCATCTTCTTGTTGACGAAGTGCAGCACCTGCTCCTTGAGCGCCGGCTTGCCGGTGGTTGCCGGCGGTCGCGCGGTCTGCGAGGCAGTGAATGCACCCAGCGTGCGATTCGCCATGCGCTGCGCCTTGTAGCCCCAGTCGATCATCGCCTTGCGGGTCAGCTTGATGGTCTCGGGGTTGGTCGCGTTCAGGAAGAACATGGAGGCGGCGGTGCCGGGATTGAAGCGCTTCTTGCCCATGCGCCGCAGCAGGTCGCGCATCGCCATCGAGACGTCGCCGAAGTCGATGTTCACCGGGCACGGCGTCACGCACTTGTGGCAGACGGTGCAGTGATCGGCGACGTCGGAGAACTCGTCGAAATGACGGATCGAGACGCCGCGGCGCGTCTGCTCTTCGTACAGGAAGGCTTCGGTCAGCAGCGAAGTGGCCAGGATCTTGTTGCGCGGCGAGTACAGCAGGTTCGCCCGCGGCACGTGCGTGGCGCACACCGGCTTGCACTTGCCGCAACGCAGGCAATCCTTGATGGCGTCGGAAATCGAGTTGATGTCCGACTGCTGCATGATGAGCGACTCGTGGCCCATCAGGTTGAAGCTGGGCGTGTACGCATTGCGCAGATCGGCGCCCGGCATGAGCTTGCCGCGGTTGAAGCGGCCGTCCGGATCGACCCGGTCCTTGTAGCGCCGGAACTCGGCCGTCTCCGCGTCCGAGAGGAATTCCAGCTTAGTAATGCCGATGCCGTGCTCGCCGGAGATCACGCCGTTCAGGCTGCGCGCGATGCCCATGATGCGCTCGACCGCCCGATTGGCTTCGCGCAGCATCTCGTAATCGTCGGAGTTGACCGGGATGTTGGTATGCACGTTGCCGTCGCCGGCATGCATGTGCAGCGCCACCCATACGCGGCCGCGCAGCACGCGCTTGTGAATCTCCTCGGTCGTCTGCAGCACCGGTGTGAACGCGCCACCGACGAACAGCCGGCGCAGATGCGAGCGCACTTCGGTTTTCCACGAAGTGCGGATCGAGCGATCCTGCACCAGATCGAACACGGTGACGCCGGGCTCGTTCTCCACGCGCTTGGCGAAATCACCGCGCATCGGTTCGAAGCCCAGCGCAGTCAGCTGCGCCAGCGCATCTTTCAACGGCGTATCGAGATTGGCGTACAGGTAGCCCCAGCGCGCACGCGTCGCGGCGAGCACCTGCTGAGCCTGCACCTGCCGGTCGCCGATCAGCTCCTGGCGCGAAGCACGCTCCATGTCCGGATCGTCGACCTTGCCCAGCTCCAGCTCGCCGGCGAAGTAGCTGGCGAACTGGTCCAGCATGGTCAGCTTGTTCTTGAACGACAGCTCGATGTTGATGCGCTCGATGGCATCGGTGTAGTCGCCCATGCGCTCCAGCGGAATCACCACGTCTTCGTTGATCTTGAAAGCGTTGGTGTGCCGCGCGATCGCGGCCGTGCGCGAGCGGTCGAGCCAGAATTTCTTCCGCGCATCGGCATTGACGGCGACGAAGCCCTCGCCGGAACGCGCATTTGCCAGGCGTACGACTTCCGAGGTGGCGCGCGCCACGGCATTGTCGTCATCGCCGACGATGTCACCGATCAGCACCATCTTCGGCAGTACGCCGCGCTTGGATTTGGTCGCATAACCGACGGCGCGCAGATAGCGCTCGTCCAGGTGTTCCAGGCCAGCGAGCTGCACGCCGGTGGTGTGTGCTTCGTTGTCGAGGAAGTTCTTGATCTCGACGATGGAAGGAATCGCATGCCGGGCGTGACCGAAGAACTCCATGCACACCGTGCGGATGTGCTTGGGCATCCGGTGCAGCACCCAGCGTGCCGAGGTGATCAGGCCGTCGCAGCCCTCTTTCTGCACGCCCGGCAGGCCGCCGAGAAACTTGTCGGTGACGTCCTTGCCCAGGCCAACCTTGCGGAAGCGCCGGCCTTCGATGTCGATCCGGCCGGTATTGATCACGCGCGCGCGATCCGGAGATTCGCGGCCATCCTTCCAGACCAGCTCGAACGAAGCGACGTCGACCTCGTGGATCTTGCCGCGGTTGTGCGCCAGGCGTGTCACTTCCAGCCAGTTGCCTTCCGGATCGACCATGCGCCACCAGAGGAGGTTGTCGACCGCGGTGCCCCACAGCACGGCCTTCTTGCCGCCGGCGTTCATCGCCACGTTGCCGCCGATGCAGGAGGCATCGGCCGAGGTCGGATCGACCGCAAACACGAAGCCTGCGCGCTCGGCTGCGTCCGACACGCGACGCGTCACCACGCCAGCTTCGCTGTAAATCGTCGGAATCTTGCCTTCGACCTGCGGCAGGTCGCTCATCTCCACCGGATCCAGGCGCTCCAGCTTCTCGGTGTTGATGACTGCGGACATCGAGGTGAGCGGAATCGCGCCACCGGTGTAGCCAGTGCCGCCGCCGCGCGGAATCACCGTCAGGCCGAGCTCGATGCAGCTGCGCACCAGCGCCGGCACCTCGTTCTCGGAATCCGGCGACAGCACCACGAACGGATACTCGATGCGCCAGTCGGTGGCGTCGGTCACGTGGGACACGCGCGCGAAGGCATCGAAGCGAATGTTGTCGTCGCGGGTATGCCGCTCCAGCTGCCGGCGCGTCCGCTTGCGCAGCTCAATGACTTTCTCGAACTCTCTCGCGAACGCTTCCACTGCCTGGCGTGCCGCACGCAGCAGCTCTCCAACCTTGCGATCACGCTCGGGATCGTTCGGATCGCGCCGCCGCTCGACTTCGTTGAGCCGGTGATGCAATGCTTCGATCAGCAGCCGGCGCCGCTTCGGATCGTCGATCAGGTCGTCCTGCAGGTACGGATTGCGCTGCACGACCCAGATGTCGCCCAGCACCTCGTACAGCATGCGCGCGGAACGCCCGGTGCGGCGCTCGGTACGCAGCTCGTCCAGGATCCGCCATACCGGCTCGCCCAGCAGGCGAATGACGATCTCGCGATCCGAGAACGAGGTGTAGTTGTACGGAATCTCGCGCAGGCGCGCCGGCGCTTCGGGAACGACGGCGCCTTGCGACTCGATCGGGTCGAGCGGCAGGGGCAGATTCAACAAGGGTGTGGCTCGAAATGGCGGATGGCAGAACGAATTGTAGTGGCCCGGGCCGGGCTGTAGAAGGCTTACCTCGATATCTTATAGTCCCCTAACCAAATCGCATAAGGATCCGTCCGCAGTGAACATCGAGCTGACTGCCCTGGAAGCGCGCGTCATCGGTTGCCTGATCGAAAAAGCCATCGCCACGCCGGATCAGTACCCGCTTTCCCTGAACGCGCTGACGGCCGCGTGCAATCAGAAGAGCAATCGCGATCCCATCATGGATCTGGACGAGCGCACCGTGCAGCAGACCGTCGATGCGCTCATGCGCAAGCACCTGGTCATGGAGAAGTCCGGGTTCGGCAGCCGCGTGCCCAAATATCAGCATCGCTTCTGCAATACCGGTTTCGGCTCACCGGACTTCACACCGCAGGAAACGGCCATCCTGTGCGAGCTGCTGGTGCGTGGCCCGCAAACGCCGGGCGAGCTCAGGACCCGCGCCAGCCGCCTGAGCGAATTGCAGGGCGCGGATGACGTGGAGCTGGCCTTGATGAACCTGGCGACGCGCGAGGATGGCCCGTTCGTGGCGCAGCTGCCTCGCGAAGCCGGCCGCCGCGATTCCCGCTACACGCATTTGTTCAGCGGCGATGTCGACATGTCGGAAATCGTCGTTGCAGCACCTGCAGCCGAGCATCGCTCCCCACCGCAGGCCGAACGCATCGAGCGATTGGAAGAGCTGGTGTCGGCGCTGCGTCGCGAGCTCGATGAGCTCAAGGAAAAGCTGGGCGACGCCTAGGAAGATCCGACTGATTCCGCCTTAGTCATTCCCGCGCGGGAGCTTGTCTCTCGCGCAGGCGGAGGCGGAAATCCATCCGAGTCCGCCGGATGGACTGCCGCATGCGCTGGAGCGACGAGCAAAAGCATCTCCGGCATCCACGGCAATCAATCCTTGCCATAGCGCCACAGCACGCCCACCGAAGGCACCAGCGGCAGCCAGTCGTCGATCTTCCGGTTCAGCACCGGCGCGCCGGCCGCGTTCTCGACAGTCGAGTATTCGGTGCAACAGGGATTGGATTCGGACAACAGGTTGGTGGCTTCGAGGAACACATCCAGCTGGCCGCGCGGCAGTGCGAACGTACGCGTGACACGAAAATCCAGCGAGTTGAAATCATCGTAGCGTTGCGCGTTGCGCGGTCCGACGACAACCGGCGCAGCACCGGGCGTCGGCGCAGCAGCCAGAGACAACTGCGTGGTCGGCCAACCGGTGTGATAGACGTCCGCCAGCGTCACTGCCCAGGGGCCGCGCGTCCATGCAATGCCGAGACTCACTGCATGGCGTTGACCCCAGCTGCGATACACATCCTTGCCGTCGATGCGATCCTGAGCGCGCGACCATGAATAACTGAGCCAGCCGCTCCACGAATCCATCGGCTGCCAGTTCAGCAACAGCTCGACGCCATCGGCGCGGGCGCCGTCGGGCGCGACCATGACGCGATCGAATTCGACTTCAGGCAGCAGCACCAGCGGATCGAACAGGTTCTCGAAGCGCGGATTCACCTTGCGATACTGCTTGTGATACGCCTCCAGCCGCAGGTCGAGTCCGGCGCCGAAGCCGTGTTCGAGGCTGAGAATGGCGTGATCCGCCTGCTGCGCCGGGTAGAAGCGATCGATGCCGTCCTCCACCTGCAGTTCGTTGATGCCCTGCGACTGGTGGAAACGTCCCCAGCTGGCGCGCAATCGCGTCTTCGCGCTCACGTTGTACAGCACACTCAGGCGCGGACTCCATTGCTCGGCGTCATCGGAGCCGTCGTAGGTCTGCGTGTCCACGCGCAGGCCGGCCTGGATCGTCCACCGGCGATCGATCTCGAAGCGGCTGTCCCAATAGGCGGAGACTTCGTAGCCGTCCGGGTGCAGGCTCACGGCGCGCTGCCTGGCCAGCATCGGCGAACCTGCAAAGGGGAAATCCGGCTCGAACCGCACCTCGGCGGAATAGTCGTACTTGGCCCACAGGCGGCGCACTTCGGCGCCGAAACGATTCGTCATCGCGTCGGTGCGCCATTCGTTGTCGGCACGCAGGCCGATCACATGAAACGTCCGACGGTCCAGCACCTGCCCGCTGCGCCGGCCC
>Ga0182747_1003097_pt1 | contig 11360 bp, 8 predicted proteins | sample eDN3rd30CBELigBY_FD_128526 | JGI IMG/M metagenome (GOLD analysis project Ga0182747, IMG submission 128526) | Enriched backyard soil microbial communities from Emeryville, California, USA - eDNA 3rd pass 30_C BE-Lig BY (version 2) (version 2) | ecosystem: Environmental > Terrestrial > Soil >...
CGGGCGACTATCAGGCGCGGCTGACGGTCGGCGACGAGACGTTCAGCCAGCAGTTCACGGTCGTCACCGACCCACGCCTGGCGACGACAGCCGAGGACTTCGCCGCCCAGACGGCCCTCGGCCTGAAGGTTCGCGACAAGCACAGCGAGCTGAACCGCGCAGTCAACCGCATCCGCGCCCTGCGCGAGCAGGCGAACGGCTGGGTCACGCGCTCGAAGGACTCGTCGGCAGCGGAAGCGATCGAAACAGGCGCGAAGGCGCTGGTCGAGAAGCTGGATGCGATCGAGGGCGAGCTCCTGCAGGTCAAGGCGCAGTCGAGCCAGGACACGCTGAACTACCCAGTGAAGCTGAACACCAAGCTCGCGACGCTCGGCCATGCGCTGGAGACGTCAGACACCGCGCCAACTGACCAGATGATCGAGCTCTACGACAACCTCGCCGAGCGTATCGACGAACAACTCACTGCGCTCAATCAGGTGCTGGCCGAGGACGTTCCGGCGTTCAACGCCGTCATTGGGCAGGCAAAGATCCCAGCGGTCGCCACGGCCTGACACCCCGAGTCGCTTCTTCCCGACGCCCGGCAAGGTTGAGTCTTGCCGGGCGTCTCGCGTTCTGTCATTGCGACGCCCGCGCCACAGGCACCCGCGAACGCTGTCCCATAGCCGGTCTATCGGATCGACATCCTGGTACGAATTCCCCTGTCGGTGAAATCGGGACACGCGCCCGACTGCGATTGGGACACTGTCCGTTGAGTTCGGGACACCTCAGATCCTATTGTCGTCACAGGCGCCTGGTTGATGACGAATGCACACCTGAGGGAGAACGTCGGTATGAAACGTGTCCTGTCAATCCCGGCCATCGTGCTGATAGCGAGCCTTGTCGTCGTTACCGTGTTCGCAGGCTGCGGTAAGCAAAGCGACGATACCGTCACGCAGACGTTCGAGCTGAAGCTTGACGGCGAAGTGGACCAACCAGATGACCGGTTGTTTGTCGTGACCTACTTCTACTCCTCCGAGCTGGAACCGGCCGAGCTCGCCGACGCGTTGACGAAGCTGTACACGGGTAACCCGCCGGGCGAGCCACCCGAAAGCCTGGTGCAGAAAATCGGTGGATTCTGCGGCCCTGACGGCTGGGCGGATCAGGTTGGTGAAGCGCTCGGGATGGAGGTCACGAAGGATGATGCCGGGGAGTGCCGCGGAGACAAGACGTACTCCGTGAAGCTGGAGGTACCGCGCGGGACGGCCATCCACTACTCGCTCGATACAGCGCTCCTGAGCAATCTCGACGATTCGGAAACCTTCGGTGGCAACACCGTCGGTGACCCGATGGATCTTCCTACCGCAGAAGACTTCGACGTGCTCGAAAAGGATGAGCGCAGTGAGGTCACCTACACCTTCAAAACGGGCGGACAATAAGCATTGTGTGCGCGGGGCGCTGCCAGAAGCAGCGCCCCTTCAACATATAATCACCACCACTTTTGCAGCAGGACAGTTCCAGGAGGGCGATGGGATGGGCGCCGAGACAGGGAAAGCAGCGACGCCGAGCATTCCTCCCACTACTGCGCTAAGCCATCCAGCAGCCCGATCGCTGCCAGTCGGCCTGATCGCCTGGTTCGTGCTTCTGGTAGCCATTCTCGGGCTTGATATGGTGGGGATTCCCGCCGCCTACACGCAATACGCATCCGTTTGTATGCAGGCTGCCGAAGACTGTCGGCAAGACGGACTACTCACGGCTGAGGACGTTCGGACATTGCGCGATGTCGGCCTCGCGCCGGAGGTCTACGCAGCCTACAGCGGCGTCATCCTTCCATTCATCATCACGCTCGGATTCGCCGCGGTGTCTGCCGTCATTATCAGGAAACGAGCCGACGAGCCGGTCGCGCTATTCACCGCCGTCATGCTCCTCGCGTTCGGCGGAGCGTCGGTCACCGGGACGATGCACGATCTGGCCGAGATGCAGACCGGATTGCGCCTCCCTGTGAATATGTTCGACTACGTCGGTCAGGTCGCCTTCGGGATCTTCTTCTATATCTTCCCTGACGGTCGCTTCGTTCCACGCTGGACGTGCTGGCTCGCGGTGGTGGCCGGAATACTGTTCGCGATCAACGTCTTCGCCCCCGGCGGAAGTCTGGACCTCTTTCGCGGGCCGTTCTTTCTCGTCTTCATCGCTAGCCTGATCTTTTCCCAGGCTTATCGGTTTCGGCGCGTGTCTACCCCGATCCAGCGCCAGCAAACCAAGTGGGTGCTCTTTGGTTCGGCAATCGCGCTCGCCGGGTTCTCCGTGCTCTTTGCACTCGTCCTGCTCATTCCCGCGCTCTATGCCAACCTGCTCGGCGCGCTGGCCATCCGCTCGTTGATCAACGGGTTCATTCTGCTCATCCCACTCAGCATCGGGATCGCAATACTGCGCTACCGGCTGTGGGACATCGACATCGTCATGAACCGCGCATTGGTGTACCTCTCGCTCACATCAATGGTTGTTGTGCTGTACATGCTTGTGGTCGGTGGGCTCGGCGCTCTTCTGAACGGACGCGGCAATCTGCTGCTGTCGATCGGAGCGACAGGGCTCGTCGCCGTTCTGTTCGCGCCGCTTCGCACGCGGGTGCAGCAAGGGGTCAACCGTTTGATGTATGGAGAGCGCGACGAGCCATATGTCGTGATCAGCCGACTCGGGCAGCAGCTTGAGACGACGCTGTCACCGGAGAACGTCCTCCCAACAATTCTGCGAACGGTCCAGGAGGCACTGAGGCTGTCGTCTGTAGCGATCCAGATTCACGAGGCGGATGAACCCGCCGTAATAGCTTCGATCGGTCAGCTAACTGCTGATATGACGCGACTTCCGCTCATTTATCAGGGCGAGCGCATTGGTGACCTCCTCCTCGGCGGTCGCCCCGGTGAAGACAACCTCAGCGAGAAAGACCGCCGTTTGCTCGCCGTCGTGGCTCAGCAAATCGGTGTCGCACTGCATGCCGCCCTCTTGCGCGATACGTCCGCCCGTCTCGCCTCCGACCTGCAGCGCTCACGCGAACGCCTGATCACTGCACGAGAGGAGGAGCGTCGCCGCCTGCGGCGCGACCTGCACGACGGCCTGGGGCCACAACTCGCCAGCCTGATGATGAAGGCCGAAGCGGCACGGGACCTGATCTCCACTGACACGACCCTCGCGACAGGCTTGATGGACCAGATCATCGAGCAGACACGGGAATCCGTCACCGATATCCGTCATCTCGTATACGCATTACGACCGCCAGCGCTCGATGATCTCGGCCTGGCGGGCGCGCTGCGAGCGCACGCGGCCCAGTATATGCATGGAGCAATACAGGTTTCGCTTCGTGTTGAGGAGCCCTTGCCGACGCTGGCCGCGGCGGTCGAAGTCGCCGTCTACAGGATTGTCCAGGAGGCGCTGGCCAACGTCGCGCGGCACGCGGAGGCGCGGACATGCGAGATTGTCATCACGTTTGCCAGCGGCACACTCGATCTCCAGATTGTTGACGATGGCCGTGGCATTCCCGATGAGCATCGCGCAGGTGTCGGTCTGGCATCGATGCGCGAGCGAGCAGCCGAGCTGGGCGGATCATTGACCATCGATCGACGCCCGGAGGGCGGGACGCGTGTCCATGCCCGCCTCCCGGCCGCGAGCGGTACATCGGAGGAATGAACGTGGAGCCTCTGCGTATCCTGATCGCCGACGACCACCGCCACTTTCGGGATGGACTTCGCGCGCTGCTCCGTTCGGCGAGCGGAGTCGAGGTGATCGGCGAAGCCGGAAGTGGCGATGAGGTTGTCCAACTCGCGAACAGATTGCAGCCCGACGTCATTCTGATGGATCTCCAGATGCCCGGCACCAACGGCATCGAAGCGACACGTCGGATTTTGCATACCAGCCCGCACATCAGCATCCTGGTCATCTCGATGTTCGAGGACGACGATTCCGTTTTCGCTGCTCTGCAGGCTGGAGCACGAGGCTATCTGCTCAAGGGCGCACTCAAGGCGGAGATTCTCCGCGCAATCCACGCGGTCGCTAGCGGCGAGGCGATCTTCGGCCCAGCTATCGCGCGGCGAGTGATGACCTACTTTGCGAGCCCGCGGGTCGTGCCGCCGCAGGCCTTCCCGGAGCTAAGCGACCGCGAACGTGAGATCCTTGACCTCGTGGCCCAACATCTGACGAACCCGGAGATCGCAGCGCGGCTCAGCCTCAGCCCGAAAACTGTTCGTAATCACGTCTCGAACATCTTCAACAAGCTTCAAGTGGCAGATCGCGCGGAAGCGATCATACGCGCGCGCGAACCGCCGAGTGGGGCACGCTGAGCAGGTCATGCTTCGTCACCGAAACTGGCAACCAGCGCTGCCCGTTGCCGGAACCCGATATTCAGCGATCCGACACTTACCGGCCGCGCGTACGCCGGCTGACCCTAGACCCCGGACGTTTCGGGAAAGGTGGAATCGCGTTGACCCGTCGATAACCGGCGACGTTGCCAGTGTTGACTCGTCCAGCCGCGGTTTCACACGTCATCGATTTCGCCATCGCCATGCGTCTGAGGCCCGAAAACGTGGCCGAAATACCGACTGGCCTGCAATTCGTGGCATGCCGATTGCCTCTAGAGTCGTGCCGTCGGCAATTCGGCCGAACCTGGCGGACGACATGAGAGGGATTGTTCCGTATGTATATCGGTGGCGGTCTTCTGGTTCTGATTATCATCATCATTCTGCTGATCATCCTGTTCTAAACTCACGAACAATACCGGATCTGCCGGGGCGTGGAACACGTAGCCCGGCTACCGGTGCGCCCGGCTTCTGGATATCTTTTCCGTACGGACAAAATCTCAATCCCCCAGAGGTGCGCCTCGGATAAGCCACAGTTTGCACCTGTTCTCGATCGACTTTGACATTTTTCCGGGGGGGGTAACATGGCCTCAAGCAGAGACACAGATCATGCTTGGTGCTTTGCACCATGGCTGTGCCACGATACTCACTTATTCCTCGCGCGCAGCCAGAGGAAAGGGCTGCGCAGTGGAAACTACCGACCAACCACAACGCCGACGATGGCTCCTCATCGCGATTGTGGCCATCTGCCTGGTGCTCGCCGCATGGATAGTCGTGCAGTGGCGCGGCAAGGACTCAGGCGATCAAAGCACAGCGACGGACAGCCTCATCGTGCGCGAATCCGGCGGCGTGACGATCACGCTCGATGGCGTAGATACCACACAGATACAGACCGAACTGACGTTCACGATGACGTTGCCGGAGGAAGCAATCGAGTCACACGTGCCGGACGTGCTGGGGCCAATCTTCCCTGGCAACCAGCTCAAGCTTGATGGCATCGAACCACAGGCCACTGGGCTGAACATACGGATGAAGCCACACCAGGCTGGCGAGTCCTCGCTTACCATGACGCTCATCCTTGGCCCCGTCATCGATCCGGCACACGGTGCGACCGTGACGTTCGCCAATCTGCCGTTCGCGCTGGACGAGGGCGGCCCAGTCGTCGTTGATGGCGCCTGGGAGTTCCCACTGCAACCTGAGTTGTTCACTGACCTGGAGTCGACGACAAGCGTTGATATCGGCAAGAGTACGAGCAGCGACGGACTCACCATCACTGTCGACCGCATCACCAATAGTGATGACGGACTGTTCGTGGACTTCACGATTGCCAGTGATCGCACTGGTGTAACGGACCGAGCCACGAATAAGGTTCGGTTGATCTTCTAGGATGGCTCGACAATTGTTGCAACTCAGACCGAACAACTCGATGGAGACGGCGGGTCGATCCAACCAAACGCGTCGAGTACGTTCGTCGCGACGTTCCCACCGCTTAAGGAATCCGGTTTGCCAGCGACAATCACGTTCGGCCCATTCACGAGCGGTGTCCCGGAAACGGCATCGATCGTTATCAATGATCCGTTCGGCGATTGGTCTTCCGAGCCGTTGATATTGCATGGTGAGCGGCTTGAAGTGACGAAGGTCACGGTTGACGAGGTGACTGGCGATTTGACCGCAGCCGTTGGAAATACCGAACCAGCTGAGGAAGCAACCCGAATGTTCGGTTCGCCAATGGGTCAACTGATGACAGCCACTGACGCAGACGGCAATGTCTTCATGCCGGTGATGGGTGCGACCGGTTTGCACAAGAGCGAAGATGGAACATTGAGCGCCGGGGAGCACGGCGCGACATTTGCTGGCATTGACCCCACGACACCGATGCTGACGCTCAGCTCGCCACAGACCGGCGAGTTTCTCAGTGGCCCGTGGGAGATTGACGTGCAACTGCCGTAATGATTGGCCACGCTGGCAATGGCGACCAGGGTTTTAGTGGATGGTCAACGCCCAACTGTCCGATCAGTAGCCACTCTTTTGCCCTGTCATCTCGAACCGCGTTGAGAGATCTCCGGCCCGTCCGATGCAGTCCAACGCAGGGGAGATTTCTCGCGTGTGCGCTCGAAATGACAGAAGGCGGGGGTGACTGCCGATCAGATCGTCTGATGTTGACAACTGGCTTGCGCGGTCGACATTGTCATGAAACGGGTGTATTCGCTATATTCTGCAAGCATCGCTTCGCGACAAATTCGCGCATGGTTCAGTCAAGACTACTTCCTGCTTTATTACTCAACGCCTCCTTATGCGCTACGTGCCCGCTAACCTACACTTGTTGAACACGACACATAACGTGCGGCGTGGCTGCCCGGCCTGCGGGTCCACTTTCGGCGTCCGCGTTCCGGCCAGCGGCTCTCCGTTCGTGCAGGGAGGCGCGCATGATCCCAGGTCCGTTCGAATATCACGCTCCAACCAGTCTCGATGAGGCCATCGGGCTGTTGGGGCAGTATGGCGACGATGCCAAAGTTCTCGCCGGTGGGCAGAGCCTGATCCCGGCGATGAAGCTGCGACTCGCCCAGCCCGGTCATCTCATCGACATCAGTCGCATGCCTGACTTAGCCGGACTGACAAACAGCTTCGATGGCTTACGCATCGGGGCGCTCACGCGTGAGACCGCGCTAGAGACATCCGCCGACGTGCGTGAGCGCTACGCAATGCTCCACGACGCTGCTGGCGTCATCGCCGATCCGCTGGTCCGCAATCTGGCGACGGTCGGCGGCAACATCGCTCACGCCGATCCGGCGAACGACCATCCGGCCGTCATGCTCGCCTACCGCGCCGAGGTGGAAGCACAGGGACCAAACGGCAGCCGAACGATCCCGATTGACGACTTCTTCCTCGGCGCGTTCGAGACGGCGCTCGCTCCCGACGAGATCCTCACTGCCATCCGGATCCCGGCCCCGCCTGCGCAAAGCGGGGGCGCCTACGTCAAGTTCGAGCGCAAGGTCGGCGACTACGCGATCGCCGCTGCTGCCGTCCAACTGGCACTCGACGCCGACGGCACGATCGCCTCGGCCGGGTTGGCGCTCACGAATGCCGGCTACACGCCGGTCCGTTCGAGCCGGGCTGAGGAGGCACTGGTCGGGCAGGCGGCGAGCGACGAGGCATTTAAGCGCGCGGCAGACCTCGCTGCCGAGGACGCCGATCCAACCGGCGACCTGCGAGGTGAGGCCGACTACAAGCGGGCAATGGCTCGCACGATGACTCTTCGCGCCCTGCGTATCGCTGCCCAGCGTGCCAGCGGCCAAGCCGGCCTGAACGGAGTGAATGGATGAGCAAGCACACGATCAGCGTCACCGTGAACGGTGAGTCGCATACGGCCGAGGTCGAATCCCGGCTGCTGCTGGTCCACTTCCTCCGCGAGACACTCGGCATGACCGGCACCCACATTGGCTGCGATACGACCAGCTGCGGCGCTTGCACGATTCAGCTCAACGGCACGCCAGTGAAGTCCTGCACCGTATTCGCCGTCCAGGCCGACGGCGCTGAGATCCTCACCGTCGAAGGGCTCGACAAGGACGGGCTGCACCCGTTGCAGGAGGGCTTCTGGCAGGAGCACGGCCTGCAGTGCGGCTTCTGCACGCCGGGCATGCTAATGACCAGCGAGGCGCTATTGCGCAGCAACCCTGATCCGTCCGAGCAGGAAATTCGCGTCGCAATTTCCGGCAACCTGTGCCGCTGCACCGGCTACGTCAACATCATCAAGTCAATCCAGTACGCCGCCGACAAGATGAAGACCCCCGTCGAAGCCGACTAGCATCCGCAGGCGCGTCATGTACCGGACAGGGTCACCGAAGGAGCAGACAGTATGAGCGCACCAAAGGCGCCCGAAATTCAGGGCCTCGGCAAGTCGGTCAAGCGCAAGGAGGACCCGCGCTTTATCCGCGGTCGGGGCAACTACGTCGACGACATCAAGTTGCCCGGCATGCTCTACCTCGACATCGTCCGCTCGCCGTACGCCCACGCGAAGATCCTCAATATCGACGCGTCGGCCGCGCTGGCGATGGACGGCGTGCTGGCGGTCGTCACCGGCAAGGACCTCGAAGCCGCCGGTCTGGCCTGGATGCCGACGCTGATGAGCGATCAGCAGATGGTTCTGCCGATCGACCGCGTCGTCTACTACGGCCAGGAGGTCGCGGCCGTCATCGCCACCGACCGCTACATCGCCGCCGATGCCGTGCTGGCTGTAGACGTGGACTACGAAGAGCTTGAGCCAGTCATGGATCCGTTCAAGGCGCTCGAGCCGGACTCGCCCCTCGTCCGCACTGACCGCGAGGACAAGACGAACCACATCTGGACCTGGAACGCCGGCAATAAGGACGAGACCGATCGCGTCTTCGCCGACGCCGAGATCGTCGTGTCGGAGAAGATGCACATCCCGCGCATCCACGTCGCCTCGATCGAGACGTGTGGTTGCGTGGCGTCGTGGGACACGGTCGCCGAGAAGCTGACCCTCTATATGACAAGCCAGGCACCGCACGCCCACCGAACCGTGTTCTCGCTCGTCTCCGGCATCCCCGAGTCGAAGATCCGCATCATCTCGCCGGACATTGGCGGCGGTTTCGGCGGCAAGGTGCCGGTCTATCCCGGCTACGTGCTGGCCACCGTCGCCTCCCTGCAGACCGGCAAGCCGGTCAAGTGGGTCGAGGACCGCACCGAGAATCTCATCGCCGACTCGTTCGCCCGCGACTACCACATCAGCGCCGAGCTGGCGGCCGACAAGGACGGTCGCATGCGCGGACTGCGGGTCAAGACGCTGGCCGACCACGGCGCATTCGACGCCGCGGCGAACCCGTCCAAGTTCCCGGCCGGCCTCTATTCCATCGGCACCGGTTCATACGACTTCGAAGCGGCCGACTTCGAGGTCTCCGGCGTCTACACGACCAAGCCGCCGGGCGGCGTCGCCTACCGCTGCTCGTTCCGCGTGACCGAGGCAGTCCACATGATCGAGCGCATGGTCGACGTGCTGGCCGACGAGCTTGGCCGAGACGCCGCCGACCTGCGCATGCAGAACTTCATCCAGCCGGACCAGTTCCCCTACAAGTCGCCGACCGGCTGGGAGTATGACTCCGGCAACTACCCGGCGGCGCTGCAGAAGGCGCTCGAAGGCGTCGGTTACCAGGAGCTACTGCGGGAGCAGGCCGAGAAGCGCGAGCGTGGCGAGCTGATGGGCATCGGCATCTCGACGTTCACCGAGATCGTCGGTGCAGGACCGTCGCACACGTTCGACATCCTCGGCATCAAGATGTTCGACTCAGCTGAAATCCGCGTTCACCCGACCGGTTCGGCGATCGTCCGCATCGGCGTCCAGACACAGGGCCAGGGGCACGAAACGACGTTCGCCCAGATCGTCGCCGAAGAACTTGGCCTGGCGACTGAGAACATCATCGTCGAGCACGGCGATACGGACACCGCGCCCTACGGCCTCGGCACCTACGCCAGCCGCAGCACGCCGACCGCTGGCGCAGCAACGGCCGTGGCGGGCCGTAAGATCCGCGAGAAGGCGCGTCATATCGCCGCCCATCTGCTCGAATGCAGCCCGGACGACCTCACCTGGGAGGACTACGCCTTCCACGTCAAGGGCGATCCGGACCGCAAGAAGACGATGCCGGAGATCGCGTTCGCCGCTTACACCAACTTCCCGCAGGGGATGGAAGGCGGCCTCGAGGCAGTCACCTACTACGATCCGCCCAACCTGACCTTCCCGTTCGGCGCGTACATCTGCGTCGTCGATATCGATCGCGGAACCGGGCAGGTCAACGTGCGTGACTTCCTGGCAGTGGACGACTGCGGCACGATCATCAACCCGATGATCGTCAACGGTCAGGTCCACGGCGGCCTGACGATGGGGCTGGCCCCATCGCTGTACGAGGAGATCGTCTACGACGAAAATGGCAACAACCTGACCAGCACGTTCATGGACTACCTCGTCCCGACCGCGATGGAGACGCCCGCATGGCGGACCGACAAGACCGTTACCCCGTCGCCGCACCACCCAATCGGTGCCAAAGGCGTCGGCGAGAGCCCGACCGTCGGCGCGCCGCCAGCCATCGTGAACGCGGTTGTCGACGCGCTCAGCCACCTCGGCGTTCGCCACGTCGAGATCCCGATGACGCCGGCGAAGGTCTACGGGATTCTGAAGGAGAAGGGGGTGGCGGAGTAGGGACCTCATCCCCCCCGCCCCTCTCCTCGGAGGAGAGGGGGAAGTAACCGGAGGGATTTGCGAGTGTCCCGTACTCCGATTGACAACCATCACGTTAACCACACGACACCCCCTCTCCTGTGAGGAGAGGGGGCCGGGGGGTGAGGTCCATGCCCAAGATGCTCGACATCCTGAATCGCGCAGCGGCGCTGCAACAGCAGGGCGTGCCGTTCGCGCTATGTACGGTGACGTACTCGCAGCGTCCGACGTCGGCGCGGTCCGGTGCAAAAGCGGTCGTGACACCGGACGGCGCGATCTTCGGCTGGGTCGGCGGTGCCTGCTCGCAGCCCAGCGTCGTCCGCCACGCCCGCGAGGCGCTGGCGCTCGGCGAGCCGCGCACGATCCGCCTCTCGCCGGACGGTGATGGCGGCGGAGATCGCGACGGGCTGGTCGTGCTGGCGATGACCTGCCACAGCGGAGGGACTTTGGAAATCTTCATCGAGCCCGTGCTGCCGGAGCCATACCTGATCGTGGCAGGTGACACACCGGTCGCGCGGTCGCTGGTTGAGATCGGCCGCGCCCTCGGCTATCACACCGCCACGCTTGCCTGTCCCGGCTCTGGCGCTGATGAGGAGCACGCCGACCTTGCCTTCGATGCGCTCAGCCGCGCACGCGTGCCATTCATCGTCGTCGCCAGCCAGGGCACGCTCGACGAGGAGGCGCTGCTCGGAGCGCTGGCGCTCGATCCGCCGTACCTTGCCGTCGTGGGCAGCCGCCGCCGGATCGCGACAATGCTCGACTTCTTGCGCTCGCGCGGCGCAACCGACGAGCAGATCGCGCGCATCCAC
>Ga0182747_1003099_pt1 | contig 11357 bp, 10 predicted proteins | sample eDN3rd30CBELigBY_FD_128526 | JGI IMG/M metagenome (GOLD analysis project Ga0182747, IMG submission 128526) | Enriched backyard soil microbial communities from Emeryville, California, USA - eDNA 3rd pass 30_C BE-Lig BY (version 2) (version 2) | ecosystem: Environmental > Terrestrial > Soil >...
CACGTCGGTAGAGACCTTCCGGTCGAAATGCTCGTACGTGAGGCGGAAGCGCTGGCGGGCGCTGGCCTCGAACACCCCCTTGGCCAGGATGGCGTTGGAATACCAGTCCTGCGGGTTGGCGCTTGTCCGGTCGGTGTTGGCGGCGTCGTTTTCGCCCTGGGTCTTCTGCGCCTCCCCGTCGCGCCGGTTATAGGCCAGCATGCCGGACCAGCGTCCCTCGCGGCCCGCCGCCACGACGCCGAACTGCCGGCTGTCGTCGGCGGAGGCGTAGCCGGCCTTGCCCTGGACACCCCACGCCCTGCCGGTGCGGATCAGGTCCGAAGGATCCTTGGTGGTGAAGCTCACCGCCCCCGCGACCCCGTCGCTGCCGTACAAGGCCGAGGCGGGACCGCGCAGGATCTCCGCCGACTTGAGCAGGTCGAGGTCGCCGTAGTCGCCCCGCCCGACGCTCTGGGCTCCGAACACGAAGGCGTCGGGCTGGCGCACGCCATCGACCTGGATCAGAACCCGGTTGCCTTCGAGCCCTCGAATATTGAATCCGGCGTTGCCGTCCCGTCCCGTCGTTCCCAATGCCGCGCCGAACCGGGCGGGACTGTTGCGGACGCTGATCCCCGGTTCGAGGCGGATCAGATCCTTGATATCGGTGACGAGATTGGCCTCGATGTCCTCGGCGGTGATCACGCTCACCGTCGCCGGCGCCAGGCTCAGCGGGGTGGCGCTGCGGGTGGCGATCACGGTCAGCGGATCGAGGGCGGCGACCGTCATCACCTCCGCCGCCTGCGCGCTCGCCGCAAAGCCGAGACAGGCCAGCGCCGTGGTCCCGAGAAGCCAAATCCGCATCGCTCAAATCCCCAACTGCAAAGGTCGAGGGGAGCATTATTGCGAATGACTCGCAGAATCAATCTCATTGTTGGTTGGCGGGAGGGGGACGCCGCCTTGGAGGTCTCGCCCGAACTGCTAGGTTGCCCCTGATGAACCGCTCCTTCCGCCAAGCACTCGCCTGGGCCGGCCTGCTGATGCTGGTGTCGCTGGTGGCGATGGGGGTGGCGCTGGGGGTTGGCCTGAAGAGGGCGGACCACCTGCTCGACCGCCTCGGCCGGTCGCAGGACCAGCTCGCCCGGGTCACGCGCATCGAGGCCGACATCAACGCCCTGCTGGTCGATATCAGCCTCGGCGTCGGCCGCGGCGGCAGCCGGGACGAGGCGGTGGCCGACATCGAACGCCAGTTGCGCGAGTACCAGCGCTCCATCCTGGCCGAGCAGCAGGTGCTGGGCGCCGGCGCGGAGGCCGCCGCCCAGGCCGGAGAGGCTCGCAACGCCGAGACCCTGGCCGCCCTGTTCCAGGCCTTGAAGACGGACCTGCCCCTCGCGCAAGGCGTTCCCGCCGGGCCGCCCAATCTGCTGCAGAACGACCTGCGCCGCTTCTACGGCCTCGCCCAGGCGCTGGAGGCGGGGGAGCGGCAGGAGGCGGTGGAGGCCATCGAGGCCATGCGGCGGCTGCGCCTGACCACCACCTGGGTGGGCGTGGGGGTGCCCTTGATCGTGGCGGTGCTGGGCGCCGCGGGGGCGTGGCTGATGCTGGCCGGCATGGTCAGACCGCTACGGGCCCTGGAGGCCGCGGCGGCGCGGGCAGGCCGGGGGGAGCGCCCCGCGCCGGTGAACGTGCGGGGCTTCGCCGAGTTCGAAGGTTTCGCCCGCGCCTTCACCCGCATGGACGAGCAGATCGCCGCCCAGCGCTTGGCCCTGTCGCAGGCCAATGAAGGCCTGGAGCAGCAGGTGCAGGCGCGCACCCGCGAGATCGAGGCCAGCCACGCCCGTCTGGCCGAGATCGACCGCACCCGCCGGCTGTTCTTCTCCAAGATCAGCCACGAGCTGCGCACCCCCGCCACCGTCATCCGAGGCGAGGCGGAGGTGGCGCTGCGGGACTCCAAGGCCCCTCCGGAACGGTTGCGCGAAGCCCTGGAGCATGTGGTGGCCAACGGAGCCTTCCTGCAGCGTCGGCTGGACGACCTCTTGGCCCTCGCCCGCGCCGAGGACGGCCGTGTGGCCATGCGCCGGGAGGCGGTGGACCTCGTCAAGCTGGTGCAGGACGCGGTGGATCTCGCCGAACCCTACGCTCGCTCCAGCGGGGTCGAGCTGGTCGCCGAGCTGCCGGCGGGGGTGCGGCCTGTCGTGACCGGTGACGCGAGCTGGCTGCAGCAGGCCTTGCTGGCGCTGGTGGACAATGCGGCCAAGTTCTCCGGCGGCGCCGAGGCGATCCGTTTTTCCCTGCGTATGGACGAGGGGGTCGCCCGCATCGCCGTGGCCGACGGCGGCCCAGGCGCCGACCCGTCCGACCTGCCCTTCCTGTTCGAAAGCTATTATCAGGCGCCGGCTGGCGCCGCTCGTGGAGGCGCGGGCCTGGGCCTGTCCATCGCCCGCTGGGTGGCCGAACAGCATGGCGGGGAAATCTCCGCGCAAAACATCCCCGGTAGCGGACTGGTGGTGGAGATGAGGCTGCCGGTGGCCGCATGAACATACTGCTTGTCGAGGACGACCCCGGGATCGGCCGCTTCGTCAGCCGCGGCCTCGCCGCGGAGGGCCATGCGGTGGACTGGCTGCGCGCCGGCCGCGACGTGGCCGCCAGCCTGAAACGCGACGCCTACGCCGCCGCCATCCTCGACCTCGGGCTGCCCGACGTGGATGGGCTGGAGCTGTGCCGGGCCCTGCGCGAGGCGGGGGTGGAGACCCCGATCCTGATGCTGACCGCCCGCGACAGCCTGGACGACAAGCTGGACGGCTTCCGCTCGGGCGCCGACGACTATCTGTCCAAGCCCTTCGCCTTCGAGGAGTTGCTGGCCCGGCTCAACGCCGTGGCGCGCCGCGGCGACCGCGGCGTGGTGCTGACCGTGGGGTCGTTGCGGGTGGATGCGCGGGCGCGCACCGCCGCCGTGGGCGGGACCGCCCTCGCCCTCCCCCGCCGCGAACTCGACGTGCTGATCAGCCTCGCCCGCCGTGCCGGCGAGGCGGTGAGCCGGGAGCAGATCCTGGACGAGGCCTGGGGCGAGGGCGAGGACATCGCCGCCAACACGGTTGACGTCTATGTCGGCTACCTGCGCCGGCGCCTCGTCGCCTTCGACGGGGCGCCGACCATCGAAACGGTGCGCGGGCTGGGGTTCCGGATACTGGAATAGAGTCCGGTCAACGGCGCGTCTGGATGTTCAAGTCAGGCCCGAGCAAGGCGGGAGGGCGCCCCTAACCTGAAAGCCACCCTCCCGATCGACCGCTACTGGAACGACAGCCTCATGCCCACCCAGAAGGTCCGGGGTGCGCCCGGGGCGTAGAAGGTGGCGTGGCGCAGGGGCCGCTCGCCGTCGATCACCGGCGCCGAAAACGGCCGCGCGATGAAGGCGCCCGTGTCGGTGAAACCGGTGGCCGCCAACTGAGCCGCGGTCTCGTAGTTCTTGTCGAACAGGTTGTTGACCTGCACGAAGAACTTCAGGTTCTGCGTCGGGCGGTAGTTGGCCCCAAGGTTGAACACCGCATAGCCCTTGGTCTTGCCCGGACCGAGGTAGTAGGTCCCGTCCGGCTTGTGCAGGTTGTTCTCGTTGCCGCGGGCGTAGACCCCGCCGATGGCGATCATGTCGGCGCCCACCTGCAGTGTCTGGGTGACATCCCACTGGGCGTTGGCCTTGAAGATATGGCGGGGGATCAGCGGGATACGGTCGCCGCGTTCGATGTCGATCTCGCCCTCGAAGCCCGGGGCAGGACCATTGTTGCTGCTGTTCCCTTCGCCATTCACCTCTTCCGCGCTGCGGAAGGTGGCGTCGAGGAAGGTGTAGTTGGCGCCGAAGCTGACCGGGCCATACTTGGCCGTACCGCTCACCTCGATCCCCTGGCGGCGGGTCTTGCCGAAGTTCTTGAAGTAGCCGAACCCGGCCTGATCGTCGGCCACGAACAGGATGTCGTCGTGGTTGTCCGCCCGGAACACCCCGGCGTTCCAGCTTACGTTGGCGCCCAGCTTGCCGCGCACGCCGGCCTCGATCGTGCGGGTCACCACCTGCTTCAGCGGCGGGTCGCCGGCCATGGCGTTGGGCAGGCGGCAGGGGTTTTCCGGATCCGCGCAGCCAAGCTCGATGGCCGACGGGGCGCGGCTGCCCTGGTTGAAGCCGACGTAAGCGCCGAAGGCCTGGCTGGGATTGTAGGTCAGCCCCACCGCCGGATTGAAGCGGTTGAAGGTGTGGTCTCCGCTGAGCGTGCCGGCGCCGGAGGGCGTGATGGCGTCGCGGTTCTTCACCAAGGTGCGGTCGAAACGCCCGGACACGGTCAGGTCCAAGGCCGGCGCGAGACTGAAGGTGTCGGTGGCGTAGGCGCTCCACACCTTGGTGCGGCCGGTCAGGTTCACCCGTGCGTCGAAGGCGTTCTCGGAATCCTGGGAGCCGTCGGCGAAGGCGCCCCGCCCGTTGATGCCGACCACACCTCGATCCGGCGTGAGGTAGGCGAATTGAGACGACTGGATGAAGTGCGAGCGGCTGCCGATAAAGGCCGCCCCCACGGTGAGCTGGTTACGACGCTCGGCGATGTCCGAGGTGAAGGTGAACTGGCCCGAAACGCCCACGTCCCTCTGGCTGGCGGCGGTGCGGTTGATCAGGCCGTTGCACTTCTCGTTCGGTTCCGTGTTGAGCAGGCCGTTGGCCACGCAGCGCCAGAAGGGGAAGGGCGTATTGGTGGCGGTTTCGCCGGCGAGAGGGAAACCAGTGTAGCCGGCGGCGGCCAGGGCCGTGCGCTCCCCCGCGCTGGGCTGGTAGATGTTCTCCTCCAGCGCCTCTTCGTTGATGTCCCCGTTGTAGGTCTTGGTCTCGACCTTCCGGTAGTAGGCGTTTCCGGAGAAGGACAGCTTGTCGGAAAACTTGTGGGTTCCCGCGAAGTTCAGGACGCCGGAGCGGTTCTTGGTGTTGTCCGGCTTGGTGTAGACGCTGGACCGGTCGCGGGCGAGGAAACGCTGCTCCTGCAGGCCGTTGCCGTTGAGGTCGGTGTCGGCCAGCGACAGGCTGAGCGACAGGTCGGTGGTGGCGTTGCTCCAGCCCAGCTTTCCGAACAACTGCAATGCGTCGGTGGGGGAGTCGACCCTCCAACCGTCCTCCTGCAATTTGTTGGCGGTCAGATACCAGTGCAGGCCGTTGGAGGCTTGCCCGCCGGTCTCGATCTCCACCTGCCCGCGCTTGTAGGAGCCGTATCCCAGCTGGATCGCCGTGCCCGGCGCGGTGCGGCCGTCCTTGGTGCGGATGGAGACCGCGCCGCCGAGGGTGTTGAGCCCGAACAGCGGGTTGGAGCCCGGCACAAGGGTCATCTCGGCGATGGCCGCGCGGGGGATCAGGTCCCAGCTCACCACATCGCCGAACGGCTGGTTGAGGCGAACCCCGTCCATATAGACCGACAGCCCCTGGGGCGTGCCCAGCAGCGGCGAGGCGGTATAGCCCCGGTAGTTCAGGTCCGGCTGCAGCGGGTTGTTCTGGATGTCGTTGATGTAGACGCCGGCCAGGGTGCGGTTCATGTAGGCGGTGAGATCGACGGCGTTGCTGCGGGCGATGTCCGCCGCGCGCACGGTCTGCACCGGCGCCGCCACCCGCTCCCGCTCAAGGCCAGGGTCGGCGAGCGGCGTGGTCACCACGACGGCGGAGACGTCGTTAGGGGCGGCCGTGGTCGTCTCGGCGGCCAACGCGGGCGCACTGACGCTGGCCAGCAGGATGGCCGCGTACGCAAATTTCATGATCTCAATCCCTGTTACTAGGCGGCCGCGTTCACTCACGGCGCATTTGGCGGCGCGACACTAGGCGCCGCAGGCAGGGAAGTCCTGAGAGTTTCCTCAGACTTGGGACGGACGCGATCACCCCGCGCGGGGAACCGGATTCACTTCCACCGTGACATGGCTGAGGCCGGGCAGACCGGCCAGCCGCGCCTTGCAGGCGGCGGGGGTCACGGGCCGATGCGACTGGATCGACACCACCAGAGCCTGATGCCCCGGGCCGAGGCGCCAGACGTGCAGGTCCGTCACCCGGTCGCCGCCCACCTCCAGCCGCCGGCGGATCGCCTTGGGCAGCTTGGGATTGAGCGAGATGTCGAGGAGGGAGCCCCCCGCGACCTTGGCCAGCGACCAGGACCACTGGGCGATCACCAGACCGCCGACAATACCGATCACGGGATCCATCCAGGTCCAGCCCAGGAACCACCCCGCCAGCAGGCCGACGATGGCCAAGACCGAGGTCAGAGCGTCGGCCACCACGTGCAGATAGGCGGCACGCAGGTTGTTGTCGTGGTGATGCTGATTATGGTGGTCGTGATCCGCCTCATGAGCGTGGGCGTGCTCATGGTGCTCGTGATCGTCGTGACCATGGTCGCGGTGCTCGTGATGGTCATGGTCATGGTCATGGTCATCGTGATCGTGACCATCGCCGCCGTGCGCATGGGCATGGGCATGGGCATGGGCATGGCCGTGATCGTGGTCGCCCTGATGCAGCAGCCAGGCGCTGACGAGGTTCACCAACAGGCCGATCACCGCGATAACGGTCGCTTCGCTGAAGTGGATGGCGCGCGGATTGAGCAGCCGCGTCACCGACTCCCAGCCGATCAGCACGGCGATCACGCCGAGCACGATGGCGCTGGCGAAGCCGGCCAGCTCGCCGACCTTGCCAGTTCCGAACGCGAAACGCGGGTCGGCGGCGTGAACCCGCGCATAGCGATAAGCCAGGGCCGCCACCGTCAGCGCCCCCGCGTGGGTCGACATGTGCCATCCGTCGGCGACCAGGGCCATCGAGCCGTAGATCGAGCCGCCGATGATCTCGGCGACCATCATCACGGAGGCGACACCGACCACCAGCCAGGTGCGCCGCTCATTGCGGTCATGGTGAGCGCCCAGGAAGCCGCCGTGGTCGCAGATGCGCGCGCCATCGGCCCCTTCCGGCGCATGGGCGTGGATCGGCGCGGTGTGGGAGTGCTCCATGCCGATCTCTTTAATCCGATAGATGCAGATCGAACAACAGAGCCCGCCCCGCCCGGGGACAGCGGGCCGGACCTAGATGCGATGTGACGGAATGGGCGGCAAAAGCGCCCCGACGGAGAGCGTCAGGACTGAACGGGCAGAAGGTCAGTTCCGTCCGTTAGCGGCGCTGTCCTGGGCCAGGACGGCGGTCAGATTGACGAGGGCGGCCCGGACCGCCGGCGACGAAATGCCCGCGAACGCTTTCAGCAGCCCCTCCGCCAGCGGCGTCACCGCAACCTGAGCCTCGATCTCGGAGACCTTGCCCTCTTCAAATCCGGAGAGCAGCTCCACCGAGGAGACTTCCAGCGCGTTGGCGATGGACACCAGAGTCGAGGCCGAGATGCGATTGGCGCCGCGCTCGTATTTCTGAACCTGTTGAAAGCTGACGCCGAGACGCTCGCCCAATTCGGCCTGGCTCATCTGACGAGCGAGACGCAGGCGTCGCACGCGGGCGCCCAGAATGGAGTCGATCTCCTCCGAAGGCGTCATCGGTTTAGCATCTCGCGGCATAGCGTTCATGCAAATCTTCTCGAGCGGAGCGCCGGAGCGCCGGACCATAAGGATAGGGCGGCTCGACAGCGGCGCAGTTTCACCACCTGATCGTCGAGACGACGGAGGCGAAAACATATTTGAGTTATTCTCGCGGAGCTACCCCCCCGCAAATTCTGCAGCCTGCGGCTGAGTGACATATACAGCAGGTCGCAAAGCAACGATTAAATTGGGGCTTGCTTGATTTAGGGCTGGGATGTGACCGCCCAGTGCGACTATCGTTCAGGTTGATCCGGCGAGCGGCGACGGGGGAAGCGTCGCCGGCCGAGCTGCGACGGAGCGCCCCATGAAACCGGACGAATGTTCGTATATGAAGAAACAAATCGGCGGGGTTTCGAGTTGGAGCTCGAACGTCGAGAGGGTCGCATGATCAACTTGGACAACAAGGCCAGTGCAGCCATCGAGGAAGGAGCCCGGCTCTTTCTCCTCAATCGCAGCTCGAACTACGTCGAAGCGGCGTTCCGCATGCGTGCGCTGCAGGAAATCAGCGCCAACGTCACCACCGAATGCCTGCTTTTGCTGGTGCAGGTTTGCGCCGATGCAAAGCGGGCCGGCGCGCTGCGGGAAACCCTGGAGCAGAAGATCGGCGGTGCGGACCTGCCCTTCGCGCCCGGAGCCGCCACCGCCAAGTGATGGTCGCCTCCGCCCTATACGCTCGCCTGCTGCGTGTGCGCATGATGCGATTCAGCGCGCAACTGTAAGATGCGCACCCTCAAGTTCGTGCTAGTGATTGCTTCGTAGAGATGATGACGCTGGACCCCGGCCAGACCGCCTCGAATCGCTCCCCACCCTCGCCCGGCCGCCCCGCGACGGGGAGCGTGCGGTTGTGAGCGACGAAAATGCCGACCTGAGCCTGGCGATCCGTGAGTGCATGCAATTGTTTTTGCAGAACTTCACGACGAATCCCATCGAAACCACCCTGCGCATCCGCGCCTTGCAGGATCTGTCCGAAGGGATGGATACCGACCTTCTGATGCTGCTCGCCAAAGCCACGACCCGGGCCAAGTCTGCGGGTCAGCTTGAGGAGAATCTCAGGGCGATCCTGTCGTCCGGCAAGGGAGGCGGAGGCGGCAAGGCCGCCTGATCGTCAAGTATTCCAGGACGCGTAAAAGGACTCGACCGACATCTTGAGCGCTTCCGCCATGGCCAGAAGCCGCTCGGCGTCCAGGCGGAACTGTCCCTCTTCGTAGAGAGCCAGTATTTTCGGCGTCATTCCCACGCGAAAGGCGAGTTCATCCAAGGACACGCCCTTGTCGATACGCAAAGCGCGCAGCGTATAGCCCATCAACGCATCGAACGAATCGACGACACGTTCGTCGTCGTTCGCGGCCGATAGTCGGACAGGAGAAACGCGCATCAGAGTCTTTCAGGCCCGGTTTAAACCTACCTGAGGATGTATTGGCGTATATGAACAACCGCCGTCAAGTCCGCCTGATTGGGGACAAGCGAACAACCATGCTTCAAAGAGTCACAGGGGAAGAACTGGTGAAATGTTCGAATTCGCCTGGCAGGCGAACAATCCACTAGATCTTGGCGGCGATCCGTCACCTCTCCCGTATCTTGCAAAGAAACGTCCGGTGAGAGGTCCGGCTATTGGCCGATCTGCAACCGGGTCGGATTGTTGGTGATGCGGGTTCCGTCGGCAAGCACGATGTCGATGAGAGCGCCGCCATTGCGGCCATCCCTGAGCGGATGGGTGCGGATCGTGATCTTGTCACCGGGCTTGAGGCGCTCGGGGGTGATCCCCTGGGCCTTCATCCGCGCCGCGGTGCTGCCTTCGATGTCCCAGCGCGCCACCGCCCCCTTGCCGTCGCGGGCGGCGACCACAGAGATCCAGCTATGGGGTGCGATGAACTGGTACTCCTTCAAGGTTCCCTTAAGCACATAGGTCTTGCTGCGGTCGAACATGGCGCTGGAGTGGTGGGCGAGCCCCGCCGACCCTACAAACGCCGCCGCAGAAGCGACGACGAGAACGCCGGCTAGTCGCGTGTATCTGGCGGACATGACCTTGCCTCCTATTGGCCGCTGCTCGTGGCCGTTTCCCGGGCCTCGCGCTCCTGCGGCAGCACCAGACTCTGATACCCTTTGCTCATCTCCACCCCCTCTTCGGGCGCGCAGGTGCTGTCGAGCACCCGCGGCCACCGCTCCTTGTCGCGGCTGAGCAGGCGGGTGACCTCCCAGGGCCGGGTGAAGGCCACCGGGTCGGTAAGGGTCATCTTCACCTCGAGGGTGTTGGCGTCGGTCTGCCGGATACGTTCGACCACGTGCAGCTTGTCGCTGAACGGAGGGTCGGTCTGGTCGAAATAGGCGGGGTACATACCCACCGTGTCCACCACCAGAGTGTCGCCTTCCCAGTGGCCGATGGAGTGACCGTTCCAGCGGGGCACCACCTCCCCCGGCTCGAAGCCCTCGTTGGTCGGGTGCTTGCGGCCGTCGGTATAGATGTGACGCACCGCGCTGCCGGCGTCGAAATACATCAGCACGAGGTCCGGCATGACAAAGATCTCAGGGCCGCTTGGGGCGCCCCCCATCACCCGTGGAAAACCATAGGGCTCGCAGATGGCCGCCCGGTCGATGGACTTGCCCGCGATCGTGTTCTTGACGATGTCGTCGTACTTCTTCTGCCATTCGGCGTTGTAGGGGATCTTGGTCAGCTTCGTGCCCGGCATCGGCCCGGCGATGCCCGCCCCCTCGTCCTCCCCTGTCCCTGCGGGGTCGGGCGCGTCGAAGAAGTTCTCCGGGTCGAACATGATCTCGGCGGGCCTGCGCCGCCCGCCGCTGGTGGGCCGCCAGCGGCCGTTCCAGTCAGGTAACTTACGCAGCGCCTCGCCGTATTCGGTGCTGAACCGCGGCGCGACGAACTCGCCCTTACCAGCGGTTGCGGAGCCGTCCTTGCCGCAGGCCGCAAGGCCGCCCGCCGCCAGCAACAACGCCAGTCCGAGAACCTTCATCCCTATCGCCCCGCTGCTGTTGCTTTGTCGCCACCGAAGCCCGAGGCGGGCGGATAGGCGGCCGTATTCCCGAACTCTTCCACCGATCTGATCTTGCCGTCGACGATCTTCAGGATTTCGATCTCGTAGGTGGAGTCCGGCTTGTCCTTGTAGCGGTTGGGCATCAGGAAGCTGACGACGACGATCCCCAGAGCCTCGTCGACTACCGGGGTGCGGCGGTCGGCGGGGGGATCGGCGCGCACCCCGTTGAAGCTTTCCAGGCAGTCGCCCACGCTGCCGGCGCCTGCGTTGGTCACCCTACCGCCGAGATAGTATTTGTCGCACCGTAGCCCCATGGGAACCCTGGCTCCGCTGTGGGCGCCGATCCCCTCCATGTAGAGGTGGCCGATACGGATCAGCTCCCCCCGGGTCGAGCGCCGGGCCGGCGGCACGGGCGCCTCATAGAGGATGTCCGGCAGCAACAGCTCCTCCGGATGGAAATAGCGGCCCGGGGTCGTGTTGTAGGCGATCTCGGACTCGGCGATGCGGCCGGCCTTCACCTTCAGGCGCACAGCCATGGGCGTCAGGCCCCCGTCCTTGCGTTGGAAGACCCCGGCGAACACCACATCCCCCTGGACGGGATCGGCGAAGGTCCATCCGGCGCGCCGGATGGCGAGGGTGGTCCAGACCCCGGAGGCAAGGGCGGTCGCAACCGTGTTTTCCCGCGCGTTGAGGCCCCGGGCGACCGGGATGTCCGCAAATCTCTGCGCCGTCGCGGCGGCGAGGTAGCCGTCCATGGTCCGGATGAGGCAGGCCCTATCGCAGGAAGGGGCCGCCATGGCGGGCGTAGCAGACATCAAC
>Ga0182747_1003102_pt1 | contig 11355 bp, 14 predicted proteins | sample eDN3rd30CBELigBY_FD_128526 | JGI IMG/M metagenome (GOLD analysis project Ga0182747, IMG submission 128526) | Enriched backyard soil microbial communities from Emeryville, California, USA - eDNA 3rd pass 30_C BE-Lig BY (version 2) (version 2) | ecosystem: Environmental > Terrestrial > Soil >...
CTGCTCGCAGCCGGTGAGCACGCGAGGAATGAGCTTGAGACGGCGCAACGCCGCCTCGTTCTCGGCGAGGCCGGTTTCGGTCCCCGCGCCCCCGTCGATAAAATCGAACGCGAAGCGCGGCGTGCGCGCTTTCGCCGTACGCCGAAGCTGATCGATGGTATGGAAGCGCCCCGCCATGCCGGCGCACGGTTGCTCCAAAGCCGGCGGACACGCAAGATCAGACCCCGCCGCGCCTACATTAGATAGGCTGGCGGAACGAGGAGAACCCGGGTGAACGCTATCACCAACCTTCAGAGCCTGTTGGGCGCCGACGTGGTGCACGGGCCGAACGAGGCGGATTTCAGCCGTCACAAGGGCGACTTCCTCTCCACCATGCCCGAGCACATCCAACTCCTGGGCGCGGCCTATCCGCGCACGACGCAGGAGGTCTCGGCTATCCTGAAGGCCTGCCACGCGGCGAACATTCCGGTGACGCCCCAGGGCGGGATGACCGGCCTCGCCGGCGGCGGCGTGCCCGCCGTGGCGTCGCTGGTGCTGTCGCTGGAGCGGATGCGCACCATCGAAGAGATCGACCCTGCCGCCTCCACCATGACGGTGCAGGCGGGCGTGGTGCTGGAAACGGTGCAGAAGGCGGCGGAAGACGCCGACCTGTTCTTCCCCCTGGACCTCGGCGGCCGAGGCTCGGCGCGGATCGGCGGCAACGCGGCCACCAACGCCGGCGGCAACCGCGTGCTGCGCTACGGCATGATGCGCGAGCTTGTCCTGGGCCTGGAGGTGGTGCTGGCGGACGGCACCATCGTCACTTCCATGAACAAGATGCTGAAGAACAACGCCGGCTACGACACCAAGCATCTGTTCATCGGCAGCGAGGGCACGCTGGGGGTCATCACTCGCCTCGTCCTGCGCCTGTTCCCCAAGCCCCGCAGCGTCAACACCGGCCTCGTCGCGGTTAAGGACTTCGCCGCGGTGCTGGAGTTGCTGAAGCACGCCAAGGCCGGCCTGGGCCCGAACCTGTCGGCCTTCGAGACCATGTGGCCGGTGTTCTACCACATCGGCACCACGGAGCTTGGCCGCACCCCGCCGATCCCGCACGGCCACGGGGTCTATGTGCTGATCGAGACGCTGGGCACCGACCCCGAGAGCGATCAGACCCGCTTCGAAGAGACCATCGCCGGCGCCATCGAGGCTGGCGTGGTCGAAGATGCGGTGGTGGCTAAGTCGCAGAAGGAATCCACCGACCTGTGGAACATCCGCGACTGCCCCGGCGAGTTCACCAAGGTGTTCTGGCCGCAGATGAGCTTCGACGTCTCCATGTCGACGGGCGACATCGGCGCGGCCATGGAAGACATCGAGAAGCGCCTGAAGACCCGCTGGCCGGAGATGCGCACGGTGTTCTTCGGCCATATCGCCGATTCCAACCTGCATTTGTCGGTGAAGCTGGGCGATGGCGCCATGCCCGAGCATGACATCGAGGAGGAGGTCTACCGCGCCGTCGGCGACTGGAAGGGCTCCATCTCGGCCGAGCACGGCATCGGCACCATCAAGCGCCCCTTCCTGCATTACTCCCGCTCCCCGGAAGAACTGGGCCTGATGCGCACCTTGAAGGCCGCGCTCGATCCCAAGGGCATCCTGAACCCCGGAAAGGTGCTCTAGGGCGCCTAGCCCGCAGCAACGCAAATGCTCCGACCCATCTTCCTCACTCTGGCCACGGCCGCCGCTATGGCCGTCGTCTCCGGTGCGCAGGCGCAGGAGCCCGCGCTCAACGGCGTCTGGCGCAACCCGAAGGACAGCGTCCACGTGGACCTGCGCCCCTGCGGCGCCGGCCTGTGCGGCTATGTGGTCTGGGCCAGCCCCAAGGCCCAGGCCGATGCGCACAAGGCCGGCACGGAAAGCCTCGTGGGATCGCAGTTGTTGCGCGACTTCTCCCAGGAGAAGAGCGGCGTGTGGCGCGGACGGGTGTTCGTGCCTGACCTCAACGCCACCTTCCGCGGCACCGCCGAGCTGATCGACGGCAAGTCCATGCGGGCCAAGGGCTGCCTGATCGCCAACATGCTCTGCAAGTCGCAGATCTGGACCCGGGTGGAGATTCCGGCGGGCTAGGGGCGTCTTTGCCGCGGCGCGACCATCAGGGAATGCCGGCCGCTTCAGCTTCGCGCTTCAGCGCCTCCCCATCGGCCTTCAACAGCCAACGGTCCCTCACCAGCCCGTCTATGCTGGCGGTCACCTTCTGCACATAGACGGCGTGGGTGGGGTAGAGGCGCCGGAGGGTCTGCATCGGCAGCGGAACTTCGAGGCCGAAGAAGTTGCGATCGAAGCCGCCGGCTCTCGCCGGCGCCACGGCGATGTGCTGCGCGAACGGCACGTCGAGATAGCTGGACCGCACGCCGCCCAGCGCATTCCCATACACATCGCGGGCGACCGAGCCGTCGGCGTTGAGCTTCAGCCGCTCGGCGCGCGGCGGCGGGATGTCCTTCATCACCCAGGCGAGAAGGTTGGCGATCGCCGCCCCATAGATCATCGGGCTGGGAAACTGGCCGGGCCGTTCGCCGGGCGCGTAGTTGGCGCGCGCCTCGGCCGTCAGGGCGGCCCCGCGCGTAGGCACGTGCGACCCGCCCGCGATCTCGTAGAGACGGTAGCGGTCTCCGGGGGCATCGCTGTCGGGACGGCGATAGGCGTCCCGCCGCGTGGCCGCGTAGTTGGTGTAGTCCCCCTCCCCCAGGGCCTGGATCACCTTGCCGGGATGCTGGGGAACGGGCGTCTCCCCAGACGAGCCTAGGGGGAGATAACCGTCGTAGACCGGCCCGCCCGACGCCAATCGGGCCTTTTGCGCCGCGCCGCGCAGGTAGTTCAAGGTCAATTGACCGGTCTGCGAATAGCCGCCCGTGACCAGCCAGCGCACCGGCCTGCGAAACGGCCCCGCGCGCGCCCGGCTCTTCAACAGGGCGCCGGTCTGGCTGATGATCTCGTGGCTTGTCGGTCCCTCGGCGACGCTGGCGCGCAACTGCCCCGCCAGTTCCGGCGGGGCGGCGGCGAGCACGCCAGAGAGCGGGATGGCGGCGATGGCTTCGGGAGTCGCTTCCGGCAAGGTCAGATTGGCGTAGCGAGCCGGGTTCACCGGCCGTATCGCCTGGTTCAGCGGAATCCGCTGAGCGCCGAGGAGGGCGTAACCGTGCCCGCCCGACATGAGAACCTCCCCGCCGTAGGGCCAGATGACCGACGCCCCGCCCACATGCACCGGCTCGACCATCACCAGACCAGAGAACCGCCGGTCGTCGGCAGGTCGCCGCACCAAAAGCGTAGTGAGCCAGGGACGGCCGTCTACGGTCCCGGAGACGAAATACTCCTCCTCGACGTATCCGTGCCGACGCAGGTCGTCGATGGTCCCCCCGGCGCGCCCGCCCGTGTAGAACGGCCCGCCAGGAATGGGCCCTTCGATCACCGCCTCGACCTGCCCCGCCGTCGCCGCTGAACTGCGCCCGGCGGATAGCGTCGCCAAGACAGCCGCGCCACCGCACATGGCCCCGCGCCGATCGATTGTTGCGCCCACGCCCAGCCTCATTGATTCCACAATGCAGGCTAGCAGGCTCGCCGCCCGCTATTCCATCACCTCGCAGGTTCAGCGCCCGTGCGATGGCTCCGATGTCTCGAGCGCGTCGATCACGAGACGGCCGATACGCAATTCATGAATTCTTGCCCGCCCTACGGAGAGGCGACCGATCGCCAACGCACCGATGGCGAGGGCGCCGATCGCGATCGCTCCGACTGCAAGGGAGCCGACCACCGCGCCGCCGATCGCCGCCTTCCTGATCGCAGCATCGCTTGCGGACTTTCCGACCAGGGACGATCCACTTCGCCTTGGCGGATACCAGTGCACGATATCGGGATCGACTTCGTCCAGGTCCGTTTCGTCGCGCTCCGCCATCACAGTCTCCAACCTTGACCGTTCAACACCGGGCGCCGGGCAGGAGTTCCGGACCGGCGGCGCTATTCGGTTGCGAGCACGGTCTCGAGTTTCTTTAGCAACACCCGAAGCTCGCCCAAGGCTTCGCTGCCATATAGCCGCTCGATCTCCGCATAGATGGCCTCAGACGATGGGGCGACCTTGGCGATCAGCGCCTTCCCCTCGGGGCTGAGACTGACCAGGGAGCGGCGCAGGTCCGTCTCCGGCGTACGCCGCACGATCAGGTCGCGGGCGATCAGATCCTTCAGGATGCGCGACAGGCTGGGGGGCAGCAGCATAACCATGTCGGCCAGCCGCGTGGCCTCCACCTCGTCCGCGGCGGCGGCGAGGGCGCGCAAGACCCGCCACTGCTGTTCGGTGACGTTGTAGCGGCGCAGGTTCGGCCGGAAACGGGTCATCACCGCCTCGCGGGCGCGCAACAGGGCCATGGGCAAGGATTCGGAAAAATCCCTGATGTCCGCGGCGATCGTAGCGGACGGATCGGGCGCCGCCTCGGCCATGCGTTTCATCCCTCGCCTTGACAACTTATCATGTTAAGTACCATGTATCGCATCCGGGAGAGAAACAATCGCCATGAGCGCACTCGGTACTGTCTACGGTGTCATTCTCAACGTGCAAGGCGCCCTGGAGGCGCTGGGCGACGCAGTGAACACCGCACCCTACAAAGCGCCGCCCAAAGCGCCGGTGCTTTATATCAAGCCGGCCAACACCTTCCTGCCCGGCGGCGGCCCCGTGGGCGCCCCTGATGGCGTGGAGGAACTGGAGGTCCAGCCGACCCTCGGCCTGGTGTTCGGCCGCACGGCCAGCCGGGTGTCGGAGGCCGACGCCCTTGATTACGTCAGCGGCTTCCTGCCGGTGATCGACGTCACCGTGCCGCACGCCAGCGTCTATCGCCCCGCGATCCGCCAGCGCTGCCGCGACGGCTTCCTGCCCTATGGCGCGGTCGCCGCGCCGACGCGCGGGGCCGTGGATGTGCGCGTCCAGATCAACGGCCAGGACGCTGGCGGCTTTTCGACCGGCGACCTCGTTCGCCCGATCGCCAGGCTAATCGCCGACGTCACCGACTTCATCACCCTGTCCCCCGGCGACGTCCTGCTGGTGGGCCTCGGTGTCGGCAGCCCCCGCGCCAAGATCGGCGACCAGGTGACGGCCACCCTTTCCGGTGTCGGCGACGTGAGCTGCACCATCGTCCCTGAAGCTCAAATCGAGGAGCGTGCGGCATGAAGCGCGCCCGTGTCGCCTACGCCGGCCAAGTCTACGAAGCGACCCCGCACGACGCGGGCCTGAAGCTGGCCGACGGCCGGGTGGTGGCCGAAAGCGACGTGGTGTGGCTGCCTCCTGTCGCCAATGTCGGGACCATCTTCGCCCTCGGCCTCAACTATGCCGACCACGCCAAGGAACTCGCCTTCTCCAAGGCGCCGGAAGAACCCCTCGTGTTCCTGAAGGGGCCCAACACCCTGCTGGGCCACAAGGGCGTCACCCGCATGCCCGCCGACGTGAACCAGATGCACTACGAGTGCGAGTTGACCGTCGTCATCGGCAAGACCGCCAGGAAGGTGAAGCGCGCCGACGCCTATGACTACGTGGCCGGCTACACCGTGGCCAACGACTACGCCCTGCGCGAATACCTCGAGAACTACTACCGTCCCAACCTTCGGGTGAAGAACCGAGACGGCTGCACGCCTATCGGCCCCTGGCTGACGGACGCGGCCGACGTCGCCGACCCGATGAACCTGAAGCTGCAGACCACCGTCAACGGCAAGGTCACGCAGTCGGGCTCGACCAAGGACATGATCTTCGACGTACCCTTCCTGATTGAGTACCTTTCGAGCTTCATGACCCTGTCGCCCGGCGACCTGATCCTGACCGGCACGCCGGAAGGAACCGTCTACCTCAACTCCGGCGACGTGATCGTCACCGAAGTGGAAGGCCTCGGCGCCCTCGAAAACACCGTCCTGCGGGACGACGACTATTACGGGAAAGCCCAATGACCATTCAGCACCTGATCAACGGCGTCAGCGTCGACTCCAAGGACCGCTTCACCACCATCAGCCCGGCCACGGGCGAAGTACTGGCCGAAGTCGCCGCCGGCGGCGAGGCGGAAGTCGCGGCCGCGGTCGAGGCGGCCAAGGCCGCCTTCCCGGGCTGGGCGGGCAAGCCGGCCAAGGAACGGGCCAAGATCATGCGCCGCCTGGGCGAACTGATCGAAGCCAACGTCGCCGACATCGCGGCGATGGAGACCGAGGACACCGGTCTGCCCATCGACCAGACCTCGCATGCGCTGATCCCGCGCGCGGCGGAGAACTTCTACTACTTCTCCGAAGTGGCGACCCGCATGGACGGCCGCTGCTATCCGGTCGACCGGACCATGCTGAACTACACCCTGGTGCAGCCGGTGGGCGTGTGTGGCCTGATCTCGCCGTGGAACGTCCCCTTCATGACCGCCACCTGGAAGACCGCGCCCTGCCTCGCGCTCGGCAACACGGCGGTCATGAAGATGTCGGAGCTGTCGCCCCTGACCGTCGACCGCCTGGGCCAGCTCGCCCTCGAAGCCGGCGTGCCCAAGGGCGTGTTCAACATCGTGCACGGCTATGGCCGCGACGCGGGCGAGGCCCTGGTCAAGCACCCGGACGTGCGCACCATCTCCTTCACCGGCGGAACCGTCACCGGCAAGCACATCACCTCCACCGCCGGCCTGAAGAAGCTCAGCCTGGAGCTGGGCGGCAAGTCGCCGGTGCTGGTGTTCGAGGACGCCGACCTGGAGCGGGCGCTGGATGCGGCCCTCTTCACCATCTTCTCGATCAACGGCGAGCGGTGCACGGCGGGCTCCCGCATCTTCGTTCAGGAGAGCGTCTACGATAAGTTCGCCGCCGAGTTCGTGGCCCGCGCCCAGCGCGTCCGCATCGGCGACCCGCGCGAGAAGGCCACCCAGCTCGGCGCGCTGATCACGCCGCAACACTGGGAAAAGGTGCATGGCTACGTCGAGCTGGCGCGCAAGGAAGGCGCGACCGTCGCCACCGGCGGCGAGCGCCCGACCGGCCTGCCCGACCGGGTCAAGAACGGCAACTTCATCCAACCTACGGTGTTCACCGGGGTCGACAACCGTATGCGCATCGCCCAGGAGGAAATCTTCGGGCCCGTCGCCTGCCTGATCCCCTTCAAGGACGAGGCGGAAGGCCTGAGACTGGCCAACGACGTGCAGTACGGCCTCGCTTCCTATGTCTGGACCCAGGACATCGGCAAGGCGCACCGTATCGCCGCCGGTATCGAGGCAGGGATGGTGTTCGTGAACAGCCAGAACGTGCGGGACCTGCGTCAGCCCTTCGGCGGCGTGAAGGACTCCGGCATCGGCCGCGAAGGCGGCGAGGCCAGCTTCGAGACCTTCTGCGAAATGAAGAACGTCTGCGTGTCGATGGGCAGCCATCACATTCCGAAATGGGGGGTGCAGTGAGCCTCTACGCGCTTCAAAAGCTGATGTTTGTGCTGAACCGCGATCCAAAAGCTCAGGTGCGGTTCAAGACCGATCAAAAGGATCTGCTCGACGAGTACGAGCTGACGCCAGAGGAGCGCGGCGCGCTGGAGAAGCCCGATATCGGGCTCCTCTATGTGCTGGGCGTGAACGGCCAGCTGTTGATGCACTTCGCGGCGCTCGTGGGCATGGAATGGAGCAAATACATCCAGTCCATGCGCGACGGCATCGCCGAGCACGGCCCCGTGCGCGCCGGCATCTACGCCATGACGACCGAAATGGATGAAAAGGTGGCAGGCGTATGAGCCTCGTCTTCGCCGGTATTTCCAGTCACGCGCCCGGCATCACCGGCCGCGCCAGCCAGGCCGATCCGGACCTGCGCGAAACCTTCTACGGCGCCTATCGGCGCATGGGCGAGGCGATCAAGGCGGCGGGCGCCGAAGTGGTGATCGTGGTCGCCGCCGAGCACTTCGCCAACTTCTTCATGAACAACATGCCGGCCTACGCCATCGGCATGGCCGACCACTACGAAGGCCCGATCGAGGATCCGGAGTGGTTGGGGATTCCCAAGACCCGCATCCCCGGAGACGCGGCTCTGTCCAAGCGGATCATCGAATCCGTGATGCAGGAGGTGGACGTCGCCTTCGCCGAGGAGTGGAAGTTCGACCACGGCATTATTGTGCCGCTGCATTTCCTCACCCCCGGCTTCGACACCAAGGTGATCCCGGTCAACATCAACTGCCAGGGGCCGCCGCTGACCCCGCTGCACCGTGCCTGGGCCTTCGGCAAGGCTCTGCGGCGCGCCTGCGACGAGCAGCCGGAGAAGATCGCCATCGTCGGCACCGGCGGCATCTCCCACTGGCCGGCGACCCCCGACTCGGGGAAGGTCAATGAACCCTGGGACCGCGAATTCCTCAGCCGTTGGTCGGCCAACGACAAGGACGCCCTGCTCTCCTACACCGACGGCGCCACCTATCGCGAGGCGGGCCAGGGCGGGTTCGAGATCCGCACCATGATCAGTGTCGCCGCCGCCGCCGGGGGCAAGGGCGACATCTGGTTCTATTCGCCGATCCCGATCTTCGCGGTGGGCTGCACCGTGGGCGTGATGGACATCGCGTAACGCCATGCCCCACGTCACGGTCGAGTACACCGACAACATCCGGGCCGAAGCCGACATCAAGGGCCTCCTGAAGAAGATCGTCGACACGGTGCTGGGGCCTGACGGCGCCGGCGCCTTTCCCATCGGCGGGGTGAAGGCGCGGGCCTATGCGGTGACGGATTACGTCGTCGCGGACGGCTCGGACGGCGAGGCGGCCTTCGTGCACATCGTCGTCCGCATCGCGAAGGGCCGACCGCTGGAGGTGCGCCAACGCGCCTTCGACGCGGTGTTCGATCAGGTGAAGGCCCACCTGCAGCACATCTACGACAGCCGCGCCTTCGCCATCTCCATGGATGTCGAGGAGTTCGGCGAGCGGATGGCCTACAAGCACAACAACCTCCACGCAAAATTCAAGGGCGCCTGAGCCATGTCGCAATTGGTGCTGTCCGAGGCCGATATCGCCTCCTGGGCCGAACGCCTCGACGCCTCCGAGCAGAGCGGTCAACAGATCGGCCAGATCTCCGCCGCCCATCCGGGCATGGGTTTCGCCGACGCCTACGCCGTGCAGAAGGCCTGGGTGGCCAAGAAGCTGGCCCGCGGCCGGGTGCTGAAGGGCCACAAGATCGGCCTCACCTCCAAGGCCATGCAGCGGTTCTCCAACATCAACGAGCCCGATTACGGCGCCCTGCTGGACGACATGTTCTTCCAGGACGGCGGCGACCTGCCGATGAGCCGCTTCATCGAACCGCGGGTCGAGGTGGAACTGGCCTTCGTGCTGAAGGACCGGCTGACGGGTCCGAACTGCACCCTGTTCGACGTGCTCTCCGCCACGGATTACGTGGTCCCGGCCATCGAGATCATCGACGCCCGCATCCGCCGCCTCGACCCTGAGACCAAGGTGACGCGTAAGGTGTTCGACACCATCTCCGACAACGCGGCCAACGCCGCCGTCATTCTCGGCGGGCGCCCGTTCAAGCCCCTGGACGTCGATATGCGCTGGGTCTCGGCCATCCTCTACAAGAACGGGGTGATCGAGGATTCGGGCGTGGCGGCGGCGGTGCTGAACCATCCCGCCAACGGCCCGGCGTGGCTGGCCAACAAGCTGCACCCGCATGGCGTGGCGCTGGAGCCCGGCCAAGTGATCCTCGGCGGCTCCTTCACCTCGCCGATCCCCGCCGCGGCGGGCGACACCTTCCACGTCGACTACGGCCCCTGCGGGTCGGTCGCCTTCCGGTTCGTCTGATGCCTGTCCCGACCAATAGCTTCAAAGCTGCCCTCAAGGCCGGGCAGGCGCAGATCGGCCTGTGGGCCGGCCTCGCCAACCCCTATTCCACCGAGCTTCTGGCCACCTGCGGCTTCGACTGGCTGCTGATCGACGGGGAACATGCGCCGAACGACCTGCGCAGCATCCTCGGCCAGTTGCAGGCCATGGCGCCCTACCCCACCCATGCGGTGGTGCGCCCGCCGGTGGGCGATACGGTGCTGCTGAAGCAATACCTCGACATCGGCTGCACCAACTTGCTGGTGCCCATGGTCGAGACCGCCGAACAGGCCGCCGAGCTGGTGCGCGCCGTCCGCTATCCCCCCGCGGGCGTGCGGGGCGTGGGTTCGGCGCTGGCGCGCGCCTCGCGCTGGAATTCCATCGACGGCTACCTGCAAAGCTCCGACGCCGAAATCTGCCTGCTCCTGCAGGTGGAGAGTCCCCGCGCCATGGAGAACATCGACGCCATCTGCGCTGTCGAGGGCGTCGACGGCGTCTTCATCGGCCCCTCAGACCTCGCCGCCGGCATGGGCCACCTGGGCAAGGCGGGGCATCCGGACGTGCAGGCGGCGGTGGAGCACGGCATCTCCCGCATCGTCGCGTCGGGCAAGGCGCCGGGCATCCTGTCGGTCGACCAGACCCTGGCCAAACGCTACCTGGAACTCGGCTGCACCTTCACGGCGGTGGGGATCGACACCATGCTGCTGGCGGGCGCGGCGCGAGCGCTGGCGAAGTCGTACAAGGGTTAGCGGGGCGGCTTCACTTAATAAGCCCGTCATCCTCGGCCTTGTGCCGACGACCCATTCGCGCACCCCTGTCCGACAGGGGTGCGACGCGCGCCGCCTCAGCCCCGTCCTCCACCCGCTGAGCAATGGGTCCCAGGCACAAGGCCTGAGATGACGAGCTATGGGTTATCGCCCGCTCTTCGGCACGCTGCACATCCGCGCACCCTCTTCGATGATCCGCACCGTCTCCGACCACAGCCCCAGCCCGCCGATCTCCGACAGGGGCCAGAACCGGGCGTCAGCCGCATCGTCCCCGGCCACGGGCTCCCCCGACACCCAGCTGGCGGCGTAGTCTATCAGCACGTAGTGGCGCTCTCCGAACAGGCCGTCGACCACGTCGATCAGGCCGGCCAGCTCGGCCTGCACACCAGTCTCCTCGGCGAGTTCGCGCAAGGCGGCGTCGGCGGCCCGCTCGCCCCATTCGATTCGGCCGCCCGGCAGGCTCCATTCCCCCACCAGCGGGGGCTGTCCGCGGCGGATCAGCAGCACCTCGTCGCCGCGGACGCAGACAACCCCGACCGCCGGAACCGGGCTCGCCATCAGACGAGCCGGATGGCGGACAGCAGGCGACCGTAGTCCGCCTCGCCGCGATGCACGGTGCGGCGGTTGGAGAAGAACAGGTCCGGCTCCGCGTAGGTGTCGCGGCCGATCCACGCCGCCTTGCCGACCCCCGCCCGCCCCAGCCGGTCCAGCACGAACCCCGGCAGGTCGAACATCCGCTTGTCGGGGGCGGCGCCGGCGCTGAAGAACCGCTCCGACTCCGGCGCCCCCGCTTCGAAC